>Ga0302326_10001540_pt1 | contig 58456 bp, 60 predicted proteins | sample Palsa_T0_3_FD_202264 | JGI IMG/M metagenome (GOLD analysis project Ga0302326, IMG submission 202264) | Peat permafrost microbial communities from Stordalen Mire near Abisko, Sweden - Palsa_T0_3 | ecosystem: Environmental > Terrestrial > Soil > Palsa > Peat permafrost | place: Sweden: Abisko...
GCGACGGGAACCACAATGGGCCCTCGGTAAACTGGAAGCCGCCCGCCAGTTTCTCGATCTGAGCCGATTGAGGAACCAGCGAATCGAACGCAGGGTCCAGGCGCACGATGCTGCCCACCGGGTTGGGGCTGCTGTTCGGTGCATCCACCGGCTTCGGCGCGCAGGAAGACAGAATCAGAATATTGGCGAGCGCAAACACGAATCTATTCATGGCTTTCCTTCCGCCTTACGCAAAACCGCCCAAGCGTATGCGTCGCGCGGTTGTTACCTACGTACGCCAGGAATTGCCCGCCATGCTCGGCGTCATAGATCCCGCGAATCGACACGAACCTTGCTCTTGCCGCGCACAAAATCAGACGCAGCATCGATACCGCGTTCCTTCTTTATACGATGGAACTCGTCAAGAGCGTCCCCTACGGATTTCCGTCTGCTAGTGACTTCCGCGGGCGCAGTCGCGGCCTTCTGGTTTTCTTTTACACGCCGGTCGATTTCCTGGTTCTTAGCGATGCGGTCTACGAGTCTCTCAGCTGCGGTCATCTCGCTGTATGGTTTGCTCATGTTGGGAGTGCCTTCCTTCGGGCTTCCTGGTGTGCGGCCGTTCTGATCGAAGCTAGCGGGTTCGGCGAGATTTTCCATTTTTGCTGCCGGATGGCGGCGGCGACGCTGGACGCCATGTGCTCGGGCATGCCCACCACCTCCACGACAAAAGTGCGGAATTCCGGAGAATCGTCCGGCAAATTGCTCGCGACCTCAATTTCCGCGTGAAAGGGGGGCTTTCGTCCACGACGGGTCGGCATGTAATCTTTCGCGGGGGCTACTGTGGGTCCACGGCCCGCCGCAAATTGCTTTCTTGGGTCTTTGCTTTTCCCGAATTTCAACACCGAACTCCTGCTTATAGTTTAGCGCCCTTCTGATTAAGCATTTGCGGGATTTTTTTGATTTCGGTTGCCTCGCTCACACCGGGCGCGCCGCCGGACTGCGGCCGGCCCATCACGGGGCACGCGCACATGGCCTGGGGACATTTGGAAGCCTGGTAGTGGAATATGCTGGCACCGCAAGGAGGCGACAGTGCGTTCAATGCCTTTTTTTGGATGCACAGAGACGACATTCTCTCCATCGTTTACGAAGTGGCGAACGAGGATGAGATGGCCAGGGAAGTCGAGCGCATGGGCGTAGCAGGCGTGCAAGTGCTCCAGCGCATGCGGGTGGACACCGATCGCGGCCTGGCCGTATTTACGTTTTCGATACCGAGCCAAGGGGCAAATACGTGCTCGGCCTGGTCCGCTGGCCGGGTGGGGCTGCGCCGGCCGCGGCACCGGCCCTGGTCTCACATATCGCGTTCATCATCCGTGAGGTCCAGCCGGTCTCCGATCATTGGCAGCAGCTCCACGGGATGCCCCTTTTGTTGCCGTTCGATGTCGGCTGGCACAAGTATATACAGCCGACTTTTGAGTGGATCATTCCGCCGCGGGAGCCGGCCAACTGCTTATGCCGATTTCCTGAAGGCCCACGGCGAAGGCATTCACTACCTGGGCCTGCCGGTGGACGACCTCGACGGGGCCACTGCTATATCCAGGGCGCGAACAAGAGGGTCGAGCAGCCAGCCATGCGCGACTATCTGGGTCATACTCCCATCTCCATGCGCGACAATATCGCCTATAAGGCTGCGCTAGGCGATCACGGCCGGTCGGGCGAGCAGTTCGACATCTGGCAGGCGGTCTATTCTCCCACCGCGGAGGACGGTTATCCGCAGCCGATCTTCGACAAGAGGACCGGCGTGATCGACCACGGCACGGACGGACCACGCGCCGAGCACTGCTGGGCGCCGCGGGGAGCAGACGTGACAAGCTGGCGATACTGATACTTCCAAATGCTAACGATCGCAGCCCGGGGAAATGCTGTAGAACGAGTTCCCCTTATAGTCCAGCTCTTTGAGACCCAACTGTGACGTATAGAACCCCTCGATGACTCGCTGTTTGAGCCAGCGAATGAACGCATCGCCTTGCAATTCGAGTGACTCCAGCGTAACTGACGGTTCCGCATTCAGCCGCGCCAGACCGGCCCGGCTCATCTCCTGTACATCAAGTGTTTCGAGTTCCAGAACCGCCGCTTCCCCGTAGAATCCCGCGGCCAGCGCGCGGTGTTCCGGAGAGAGCGATCGAGCCGCCCCGCGGACCTCGGCCGCATCATGCACAATCAAATCGATCCACGCGGCGATTTCCGGCAATGGCGGCGTTCCCGGTTCTTCACCAAGCATCCGGGCGATGAGGTCTTGCAACCGCCGGTACTCCGCTGCCTCAAAGAACAGCGGCGCAGACGGCTGCGTGTTGTTCGGGGCTGGTTTCAATACGTGTGCGAGGTGATCGACGGAAGGTTCGTATAAGCCTTCCGGAAGTTTCACGCCCTCGGCCGCTTCCAGATCGATGCCGCTCCAACCGGCCAGCAACGCGCCGCTTCCCAGCCGGAGCAGCCACACACGCCTGTTCAGTTCTTCCAGGTCCATTACAGATTCCCTCGCTTGTACTCGGCGGCCAGGTGCTCGGCGGCACGGACGGAGATCGCCATAATTGTCAACGTCGGCTCGTAGCATCCCTGCGTGACGAAACAGGCGCCGTCAGTCACGAATACGTTCTTGGCGTCGTGTACCTGATTGAAGCGGTTCAGTACACTCTTCTTCGGGTCGTCGCCCATGCGCGCGGTGCCGCATTCGTGTATGTTTTTTCCAAAAATGCTCAGCTTCTCGGACGGCGCTTGCAGTTCTTCTACTTTGACGGCATCCAGTATCTCGCTTAGCTGGGTGTGCATCGCGTGCGCCATGGCGTGCTCGTTCTCACCGTAACTGGCGTTAATGTGGAGCACTGGAATTCCCCAGGCGTCTGTTTTGTGAGGGTCCAGCGTCACGTAATTCTCATGCCGCGGCAGGCACTCGCCTTGCGCGTAAATGCTGAAGTTATACGGTATCTCCCCACTTACTTTGTGGCGAAGCCCGCGACCAAATCCTCGCAGGCCCAATGCGTGTCCGTAGAGTTCCTGCTGGCTGTCGCCAGCCAGATAGTAACCGCGCAAGAAGCCCTTATTAGCAAAGCGCGGGTCGGCGTTGACGTATTTCGGAATGATATAACCCGCCGGACGCCCGACGGGCTCGCGGCGTGGCGATTGCAGGTCCGGCAGCAGCCCGCCGCCGTGCTCCAGGGTAAAATGGTCCATCAGGTAGTGGCCGAGCGCGCCCGAGGACGCCCCTACGCCTTCCGGAAAACGGGGGGAGCGTGAGTTGAGCAGGATACGCGTAGATTCCAGTGCGCTGGCAGCCAGCACAATGGCGCGGCCATGCGCTTCGCGTTCCGCGCGGGTCTGCCGATCCAGGAAAACCACGCCCGTGGCTTTGCCGTGATGGTCCATCGCGAGGTGACTCACGATCGCGTCGCTGACCAGGGTGAACCGGCCGGTCCGCGCCGCGTCGGGAAGCGTCACGGAAGGACTGTTGAAGTAGGAGGCCGTGTAGCAGCCGCGCTGGCATTGATCGCAATAGTGGCAAGCGGGTCTCCCGTTGTGCGCTACCGTCAGATTCGCCGTGCGATCGGGAATGATTCGCCAACCGAAGCGCCGCTCAATGGCTTTGCTGGCCTGCAACTCTCCGCAAGAAAGCCGCATGGGCGGCAGGAATTTGCCGTCCGGGAATTGTGGCAAACCCTCGGCCGATCCACTTACACCAATGTACTCCTCGACCCTGTCGTAATAGGGTTCCATCTCCCTGTAAGTCACGGGCCAGTTCTCGCCATAACCATCCCGCGCGGCCGCCTGGAATTCGAAGTCGCTATAGCGGTAGCTGACGCGCGCCCAGCAAAAAGTCTTGCCGCCAACTTGCCGGCCGCGAATCCACATGAACGGCTTATCGGCGGGGAAGGTATAAGGATGCTCGTGGTCGTTGATGAAAAACTGATGGCTGTATTCGTCGCAGGCATAGCATAGCCGCTGTACGGGTTGCGCGGTGAGCAGTGCCCTCTGATCCCCAAAGCCTCGATACCGCATGCGGTACGGCCAGACATGCTCGGTGAAATCGCGCGTGGGAATACGCGGCGGCCCCGCCTCGATCATGAGCACCTGCATGCCCAGCTCAGTGAGAATCTTAGCGACCCAGCCGCCGCTCGCGCCTGAACCTACTACGATCGCGTCATAGACCTTAGTCTTGGACATCGCTCAAGATCGCTTCTGTTCTCGCTTCCCGAATGCCAACCAGTATACATCCGGTTACCCCGGCACCGGCTTCGGCGGCGCTATGCTGAACGTTAGCAGGCAGAGGCTGGGCCACGGTTCATGACGCGAACTGCGATTATCGCTCCTGGTTTGCAGCACGTATGCCGGCTCGGTCTGGCCACCCGCGGTGGTTGCGGTCTGCGTCCTGACGATATCGATTTGGCGATTCGGAAGGGTGTCAACTATCTTAATTGGTGCGGTCATCCGGATGGTCTGAGCGAGGCCGTCAAGAGACTCGGCTCCCAGCGCCCCAACGTTATTCTCGCCGTCCAGTTTCAATCTCGCACGAGCCGGGAGGCCGCCATCGAATTCAGATCGCTGCTCGATGATTTGCGGACCGATTATATCGACATCGCTACGCTGTACTACGTCGAATCCGCCGAAGAGTGGGACACGCTCACCTCGCCGGGCGGGGCATGGGAATACCTGGACGAGCAGAAACGGGCCGGCCGGCTTCGCCTCATCGGCCTGACCAGCCATCAGCGCAAGCTGGCGGCGAGTTGGGCGCGGACCGGCCTGCTGGATATGCTGATGATCCGCTACAACGCCGCCCACTGCGGGGCTGAAAACGATGTCTTTCGAGTGACCTCGAAACTAAAGATGCCGGTCGTTACCTTCACTGGCCTCCGATGGAAGGCGCTCCTGGAGGCCACGCCGGAGGATCCTGTTGATTTTGTGCCACCGTCGGCAGCCGAGTGTTACCGCTTCTGCCTTGCGAACGAGAACATTACGGTGGTGCTGACTGCGCCAGCGAACCGGAGGGAATTGGACGATAACCTGACACTTCTCGATGACTGGCGGCCGCCGTCGTCAATGGAAATGAGGGCAATCCGCGAGCACGGTGAGCGGGTCCGTCGCCACGCTGGAGCTTTCTGAGCTCGTCGGCATTCTCAAAAAACAAAGGGGCCCCGCCTGGAAGCGACGGAGAGCATCGAATCCTGAACGGCGTCCATACCTCCGGGGGACGGACCTTCTCGCGGGTGAACCATTGCGGACTCGCCCAGAAATGTTTTCTTTACCTGCAAAGGATCGACTGCGGCCAGGCGGGAGCGTCACTCGAAAATGGCCGGAAAAACGAGCCTGCGACAAAGTCGGCGGGTTCAGGTGTTTTTGGCCAACCGAAATTATGCGGCGAAACGGAGCGATCACTACCCTGCCGCGGAAGGAGAGCGTAGGAACCGGTCGGGATCTTCTCCTACGACTATTTCATATATAATTTTGTGGATGGCCGACGCTGAGCACGTACGGATCCTTCTAGGCGAGGGTGTTGCGGCATGGAATCAGTCGAGGCAATCGAGTTCCATCCACGCGGACTTCAGTGGGGCGAATCTCAGCGAAGCAAACCTCGCCGGAGCTGACCTCCAATATGCTAACCTGTGCGGCACGGTTCTAAGCAGGACGAACCTCTGCGGTGCCAACCTCTTCGCGGCGAGACTTGCCGGAGCCGATCTCAGATGGGCCAGCCTTCGCGGGGCAATGCTGCAACTGGCAAATTTGACCGGAGCAGTTTTCCAGGCCACGAACCTTGAGCACGCGAACCTACGATATGCAAAGGGTTTGGAATCGTGCCAACATCTAGCCCCGAGCAGCATTGACTACTGGCCCTTGCATACCTTGTCTGAGTCCAAGGACATTCCAGTTGCCTTTCTTCGCGGCTGCGGACTGGGGCTTGACTTCGTTGAGTATCTGGTTTCTTTGCAGAACGCTCCTGCTCAGGTCAACTCATGCTTCATCACCTATATCACCGCAGACAGTCTCTTCGCACGGCGCCTCCACGATGCGCTCCGAACTCTACGAATCCGTTGCTGGCTTGACGAAAGACAAATCGTTTCCGACAACTCCAATCGATTGGGCCGACGCAGCCGCATGTGGGACAAGGAGCTGCTTTGCTGTTCAGAACATTCTCTCACGACCTTCTGGATAGCTCAAGAAATCTTGGCTGCTATCGACGGGGAACGCGAGTTCGAAACCCCAAGTCTCTGGCCGCTGGACATTGACGGCTATCTCTTTAGCGACATATATAAAGATGGCCACCCGACCACCGGCGGCTTTCAATTCCGGTTCGGCGACATAAACTGGCAATCGAGTGAAGTGCTCGATTTTAGCGGATGGGAGCGCGATAACCGTGGCTTTGATAAGCGGATGAGAATGGTCGCAAGCCTAGTGGAGCGACCTCTACATGTCGCACCGGGCCGGGCCAACCGCGAGACCGGTTAGAAATCTTAGAAACAATTGACGGGCCGCGCAGCTTTGCCGAAAGGACACGGTGCGTCTGATGTTGGTCGGCCTAGCGAACGTGCTCATGTGCGCGCTCATCAGATGCTTGTCGGCCTTACGAATCTGAATTCAATATTGCCGCGACCGATGTATACTCAGATCCGGATGGCGCAATTCGATTGCTCTGGACGCGGACGACAGAAATGTTGAACTTGTCTTTCCTTCGATTGAAGATGAAGCTCCGTATCTATACTATTCAGACAAGCACAACTATGGCGTTAAAGAGAATCCAGGTCCGGAATTTGCGTTGAAGTCGATCAACTGGGTTTTTGACTGCCAATTACCTGGAAATGTTCGCGCGGCATGATCCTGGAATCCGTCGCCTGCCAGGAACTAGTTGCCAGGGCAGTTGATCCCGACGCCCTTAAACGTTCAGTTCCGATTCGGGTCAGAAAAAGTGCTTTCATTCCGCGTGCGAATGGCCAAGATAATGATGGTTTGTCGGTCACTATAGTTGGTGACGACACCTTAGAAAGACTGCGGCATCGATTGGGAGCTCCTGACAAGGAGGGAGTCACCCTCCACGTTGGCCATGTGCGCGAGATATCGGCGAATGGCCATCGCCTCCGCGGACCCGATTGATAATGACGCCGATCATGCATTGATTATCGGATTTCCTCCGCGTCATCCAGCCGAATCAGCGGAGGAGAAGGCTGTTTGGAATCGCCTGGCTGATCTTCTCTCGCAACAGGCTCGTTGCTGCCTGACCGCGTGAAGAATGTTTCCATGGCCCCATCGCCCGCCTTGCTAAACTGAAGAGGCATGGCGGCAAACCTCGCGCCCATAGGCGGTCTGGTCGGCGAAGTGGCGGATCTGCGCGGCGTGCGCGAGTGTCTGCAATGGTTCACTCGTGAGAAGCAGTGGATCAGCGAGACCCATCTGCAGCTGTGCCGCGTGCCGGCGCCCACCTTCCTCGAACAGCAGCGCGCCGAGTGGATCGTGGCGCAGTTCCGCAATCTTGGCTGGGAGGCCGCCATCGACCGTGCCGGCAACGTCGTCGCCACGCTGCAGTCGCGCGCCGAAGGCCCCTATGTCGCGCTCACCGCTCATCTGGACACCGTGCTTGCGCCGCGCACCAAGGACGACATCACCATCGAGCCGGACGGGCGCTTTCGGGGTCCCGGCATCTCCGATAACGGCGCGGGCCTGGCGGCTCTGCTGGCCATCGCGCGCTCTCTCAAATCGTGCCCGCCCATCGAGGGCTGGCACTCCGAACTGGTGCTCATCGCCAATGTGGGTGAGGAAGGCGAGGGCAACCTGAGCGGCATGCGCTATCTTTGCAGGCAGTCGCCGCTGGGCAAGCAGATCGGTGCTTTTCTGGTGCTCGATGGCGCGAGCATCGATCACATCACCAGCCGCGCGTTGGGCAGCCGCCGCTTCGAAGTGGTCTTCAGCGGTCCGGGCGGCCATAGCTGGAGCGATTATGGCGTGGGCAACCCGGTGCACGCGCTGGCACGCGCCATTTCCCTGTTTTCCGACTCTCGCGTGAACGACTCTCCTAAGTCCAGCGTCAACGTCGGCTGGATCGAGGGCGGCACGGGCATCAACGCCATCCCGCCGCTGGCGCGCGCTAAAGTGGACATCCGCTCGGAGAGCAACGAAAAGATGGACGAGCTGGTGGATCTGCTGACCAACGCCATCGAGCGTTCGCTCGACATCGAAAATCAGCGCGCCACCGGCGGCAAGGTGGCCGTCAAAATTCGCGAAATCGGGGCGCGCCCGGCCGCCATCCTGCCGGAACAGTCGCCCATCCTCTCTTATCTTCGGGCGGTTGACAGCCATCTGGGCATCCGCTCTCACTTGGACTGTGCGTCCACTGACGCCAACATTCCCATGTCGCTGGGCATTCCCGCTATTTCGATTGGCGCCGGCGGCCAGGGCGGCGGAGCGCACAGCGCGCAGGAATGGTTCAAGCCCGAAGGCCGCGACCTGGGTCTGAAGCGCATCCTGCTGACCCTGTGCCTGCTGCTGCGCGATCCTCAGTTCCGGCCCCGGCCGCCTGGCGCGCAGTGATGCGCCTCGAGCGGCGCGCGGAGGCGGCCCTGGTCCTCAATACCCTTATCTGGGGCTCGACGTTCGTGGTCGTTAAGCAGGCCTTGCGCGACGTATCGCCGGTTCTGTTTCTGGCGCTGCGCTTCACGCTGGCAACCATTGCCCTGCTGGTCCTGTTCCGCCGCTCCTGGAGCCGTCCCCGCAAGCCGCAATGGTCGCTGGCCGGCGGCGCCATCGCCGGCGTATTCCTGTTCTCCGGGTATGCCTTCCAGACCATCGGCCTCCAGTTCACTACCGCGCCCAAATCGGCATTTCTGACCGGACTGACCACCGTGATGGTACCTTTGCTCGGCGCGCTCGTCTATCGTAAGAGTCCCCACGCCATGGAAATTGGCGGCGTCCTGCTGGCCACCTGCGGCATGGCGCTGATGACGCTGACCGCCGGCACGCTCGCCATCAATCGCGGCGATCTGCTGACGGTGTGTTGTGCGGCTTTTTATGCCGCGCACATCCTGGTGCTGGGCCGTTTTTCGAAGGAGGCCAGCTTCGAGTTGTTAGCGATGGCACAAATCGCGGTTTCGGCGCTGTTGGCCTGGTCGCTGTTCCGGTGGATCGAAACGCCGTCCATTCGCTGGACGCCCGCTGTGTGGGCCGCTATCGTCATCACCGGTCTGCTGGCTACCGCGCTGGCCTTTACCTTTCAAGCCTGGGCGCAACAACACACCACATCCACCCGAACCGCGCTGATCTTCACGCTCGAGCCGGTGTTTGCCTGGATCACTTCGTACCTGTTAACTGGCGAAAGCCTCTCCCCGCGCGCGGCGGGCGGCGCCGGTCTTATTCTGGCGGGCGTCCTGGCGGTGGAGATGAAACCCGTCCCTCCGCGGGAATGAGCAGGCACCGAGCCGCGACGGTTACGGAGCGGTTTCAGCTTTCAGGTACGCGTTATAATAAGGGAAGACCGCAAGTTCGCGAGGAGAGAGTAACACCCATGAGTTTCTTTGATCATTTGCGTCGACAGAAGCTTCTGTCATTCACGCTAATCCTGTTCACGCTGGCGATCGGTGTCGTGATCGGCACTTTGATTAACACCGGCGTGAAAGCAGCCAAAGACAGCACGGTGGCGCCGGGTGCGACACCGCTTACCATTCCCAACCCGGTTCAACTGCAATCCGCCTTTGCCACGATCGCTAAACAAGTTGAGCCGTCCGTGGTAAACATTTCCACCACCTACCTGCCCAAGGCGCCAGCACAGGCGCGCACGCGCCGCCGGCCTGCCCAGCCCGATGAAGGCGACGAGGGCGAACAGGGCGACCAGGGCGATCAAGGCGGCATGGAGGATTTCTTCCAGCGCTTCTTCGGCAATCCGTTCGGTAATGGCGGTACTACGCCGCAGATGCCGCAGCGTAAAGGTTATGCTCTCGGGTCGGGCGTGGTGGTGGACCGCGCAGGCTACATCCTGACCAACAATCACGTGGTGGATAAAGCCGATCGCATTCAGGTAAAGTTCATGGGCGATGCCACCGAATACGACGCGAAGGTGGTGGGAGTGGATGCGCCCACCGACTTGGCGGTGATTCGTATCGAGGGCCGCTCCAATTTGACGCCGGCGCGCATCGGTAATTCCGACGCAGTGCAGGTGGGCGACTGGGCTATGGCCATCGGCTCCCCGTTCGGCTTCCAGGCCACTGTCACCGTCGGCATCATCAGCGCCAAGGAACGCGACGTCGATCCCACCCAGCAGTTCCAGCATTTCCTGCAGACCGACGCGGCCATCAATCCCGGCAATAGCGGCGGCCCGCTTTTGAACATCAACGGCGAAGTGATCGGAATCAACACGGCCATCGCTTCCCGCTCGGGCGGCTATCAAGGCATCGGTTTCGCGCTGCCCGTCAACCAGGCGGTCATGGTCTATAACGAGATCATCAAGAGCGGCAAGGTGACCCGCGGAGGCATCGGCGTTTCGTTTGTGCCGTCGGAGACCCCGCAGGCCGGACCGCTGCTGAAAGCGTACGGCGCGCACGAAGGCGCCTTCGTGCAAAGCGTGGCGCCGGGTGGTCCCGCCGACAAAGCCGGCATGAAGGGCGGAGACATCATTGTAGCTGTGGAGGGCAAGCCCATTCGCAATGGCGGCGAGTTGATCGATCGCGTAACCAGTACCCCGATCGGTACTCCGCTGACAGTCACGGTATTGCGCGATGGCAAGCGCCAGGACTTCCGCGTGGTGGTGGCCGACCTCGCCCAGGTGTTTCCTGATCGCTTCGGAAACGGCAAAGAGGAAGAAGCCGGTCCTTCGGAAGGAACTCAGGCCCGCTTTGGCATTACCATCGAGAACTTGACCGACGCCCGCCGCGATAAGATGGGGCTCAAGCAGCATGGGGGAGTCCTGATCAGCGCCGTGGAGCCTTCCTCCTTTGCCGAGGACATCGGTATGCAACAGGGCGACATACTCATCGAGATCAATCGGCAGCCGATCAACTCGGTCGATGACGTAAAGCGCATTCAGAACTCGCTCAAGGCCGGGGAAGCTGTGGCGTTCCGCATCCTGCGGGGGGGCCGCGGCGGCGAATGGACCCCGCAGTTCCTGGCCGGCACACTGCCGAACCATCCGTAATCGTCGCTATAGCGGGGTGCCCCATCGGGCGCCCCGTTTTTTGGAGACTATTGCATTTGCGGAAAGCCATCGCCGTATTAGCGGTGTCTCTGGCCTGTTGCGCCGGTTTGCCGGCGGATACTGCGGCGAAAAAGAAACCCACGCAAGCCAAGGCCTCGGTGCCGGCCCACAAGAAGACGGCGGCGCGCCGGACGCCCATGCGCACCTGGCGGGCCGGACAAATGGCGCCCACGCCGGACCGCTACAAAGAGATTCAGGATGCGCTGGCGAAGAGAGGCTACCTGCACGGGGAAGCCACCGGCGCATGGGACCAGGAATCGGCCGAGGCGCTACGCCGCTTTCAGCAGGATCAGAATCTGCAACCGAGCGGAAAGCTGAACTCTCTCTCACTCATTGCGCTGGGTCTGGGACCGAAGCACGACACGACCGCGGAAAAGCCGCCCCCTTCGCAGCCCTGACTTTACTTCCCCAGCAGCCGGGCGTACCACGGACGCGGCTCCTCGATCCCATCCAATATCCAAATCTCCCGGCGCTGGCGATTCACCGTGTAGACGATGCTCTTGCCGTCCGAGGTGAGCGAGGCGTGCAGGCCGGGGTTGTAGGCCGCATACGGAGTCAGGCCCGCAAGATCGCGCAGTTTCTGTTCGCGTCCGCTGGCAATATCGATACTGAAGAGCGCGGGGGGAGACATTCTGATCTGGTAGACGATCTTTCCGTCGCGAGACCAGGCAACCGGACCGTCGTCGCCCGGAAGCGTACGCGATGGCCTGCCGTCGGGGCTGAACAGGGTGAGCTTCCCATTGCCGTTCTCATTGCCATGGATGGCGATCCATTCACCGGTTGGAGACCATGCCGGAACCGAGTTGGAGTCAAGGGAGCCGAGATCCACGGGAGGCTCGCCGCTGCCGGGCCGCACCTTCGAAAGCTTCAGCGAGTTTCCTACCACGCGTGTGAATGCGATCCAGCCGCCATCCGGCGACCACGCCGGCGCAGCTTCGAGGTTGGGGTTCCCGGAGGTTGCGCGTACCGGCGCGCCGCCCGAAACGAAGGCCGTGTAGAGATGAATTTGCGAACCGCCCATCGCTGCGACCGCCACGCGGCGGCCGTCCGGCGAGAATACGGGCCCCAGAAAGACCTGTGCCGGGGAGCCATCCACCTGAAAATTCTCCGGCGTAAGCAGCGGCCGGTCCCAACCCTCCGCCAGACTGCCGATCCAGACTTCCTCCACGCCGCGGCGATCGGTTACATACACCAATTGCTGTCCAACAGGGGAAGTATCGGCCATCTGTTCAGTACGCGAAGTGCCCAGCAGGGTGCGGACCTGACCATCTCCCAGAGGCACGGCAATCACGTCTGCGTGCGACAGGCCCGACTCGTATGCCACTCGCGCTCCATCCGGCGAAACACTGGGAGCGGCGGCGGGCCGATCCTCAAGGAACACCGGCCAATAGCGGCCGCTGCGCGTATCGGTCATGTAGATCTGAGAATGGTGGGTAGCCGTCGAGTCCGAGAAGACGGCGTAGCGCGAATCCGGCATCCAGGAGAACTGTGGCGTGAAGGAGAACGGAAGGCCGCGCGAAAACATGGTGCGGGCTTTTCCCGGCGGCCATGGCGCCAGGAAAACGGTTTCGCCTCGTCCTTCAAACGCGATGGCCACCAGGATCTGTTTCCCGTCCAGAGAGAATTTAATCTCCGGGTTGTTGTAGTGCACTCCGGGTTGAAACGGCTGCGGCTGGTACAGGCGCGGCGGCGCTTCGGGCGGGGTGGATGTCATCAGCCGCAGCCGTAAGCCTTCGGGTGCTTCCAAGAGCATGGCGAGCGTGCGGCCATCCGGCGCAAACGAGGCGCCGTGGACGTTCGCGTGCGTCATCACTGCTTCGCCACCGCCCGCTGGCGCGCGGCACAGGCCATCCATGGCGCCTTTGCCGCACAGGAAGTAAACCGAGTGCGAATCCGGCGCCCAAAGCGGCCGGAGCCCTGTATGCACGCTGGTCGCGTCGCCGCTCGTGATGGCGGTGGCGGCGGGAGCATCGAGTGCCTGCACGTAGACTTGAGTCGGGCCATTTTCGGTAGCGCCGAAAAACGCGATGCTCTTGCCATCCGGCGACCAGGCCGGCAAGCCTTGCGCCGGTAATGCGGTGGCGAATGGGGTCAGCCGATAGCGCGAAAGATCTATGAGACGGTCGTCGCGCAGCATTTGCGCCGCGCACCATGCGGCCGCGGCGGCAGCCATCGAAGCAGCCACCGCCCATCGCCGCTTACGGTGACGCGGGGCAGCTACAGCCGGCTGCAGATCAGTTTGGGAAGCGCTGAATTCACCGTAATAATCTCGCAGTTGGGCCAGATCGCGGGCCAGATCGCGGGTGGATTCGTAGCGGGCCTCGCGCTCCTTGGCGAGACAGCGCTGCAGGATCCAGCGCAGTTGCGGCGGCAGCGCGCGCTCGATCGGCGGGGGCTCGTCTTCGACAATCGCCGACATGGTCTGCACGGCGCTCGGCCGCTCGAACGCCTGCTTCCCGGTGAGCATCTCATGGAGCACGAGGCCGAGGCTGAACTGATCGGAGCGGTAGTCTACCTCTTGCGCGCGCGCCTGCTCGGGGCTCATGTAGGCGGCGGTGCCGACCACCGCGCCCAGCGCTGTCACTGCCAGGGTCACCGTGGCATTGCTCGCGTGGGCGGCTTTGGACTCCATGCGAGCAACCCCGAAATCCAGAATCTTGGCGGTCCCGTCAGGCGTGACGATGACGTTCTCCGGCTTGAGATCGCGATGCACGATGCCGGCGGCATGCGCGGCGGCAAGTCCGGCTGCAATCTGCGCCGCAATGTCGATGGCCTTGCGCGGCGCTATCGGTCCCCTGGCTGTGAGGGCGCGCAGGGACTCGCCGGGAACCAGTTCGGCGACGATATATGGCGGATGCTGATCGAGCCCTACATCGTAGATGGCCATGACATTGGGGTGGTTCAACGACGCAGCCAGCCGCGCCTCCTGTTCGAAGCGCCGCCGCCGATCCGTGTCCGTCGCCAGCGATTCCGGAAGCAGCTTGAGTGCGACTTGGCGTCCCACGCGGGGGTCCAGCGCTTTGTACACGACCCCCATTCCGCCGGCCCCCAACTGTCCCAGGAGTTGATACGGGCCGATTACAGTGTCAGGCATGCAGAGTTTCAGTGTATCCGATTCGCCTTATGGTGGACGGCTGGTTATCGCCCGAGTTGTTTTGCGATCTTGAGCGCGGCGAGGACCACGTCGGCCCATGGGGGCCAATGCCCCCAAGTTTTTCGTAGGGTCCGCAGTTCGCGCCTGAACTGAGGAAGACCCTTGAGTACTTGTTGGGGAGAAAGCGTATCGGTCGCGTCTATTCTGGTCGCCAACCATGTCATGACAGCGACTATCAAGCCGCGGTCGGTGCCGTTGTGAGTTACAGGATCGAATCCGGCCAAGTCTGAAATAAAACGACTGTATTGGTGGCCGGTGGGCACCATGACTAACCAGTCATGTCTATCGGCCACGCGCCTCGCCAAGTATCGGTGAGCGATCGCTATGCCAAGTTCCAGTGGCACGTTAAAGCGCGCCAGGTTGGCATCCCCTTCTCCTGTACATCGAGTCAGATCGTGTATCGAATACTTTGATTCGAAAATACCTCGAGTGATCCGAGCCATTCTGGGCTCTGCAACAGTTCCGCTCTCCAAAGCACTTCTCGGAGTGAAGCCACAGCAGATTGTCGCCAGGACAGCCGCGTCAAAGAGGTGCAGGTATTCGAGATCGAAAGGACAATTCAGAAAGACGGAGGTCGCGGGATCGAGGCTCAACGCGCCGGCGCCGAAATGTTCCCGCCTTCGTTTCGCGGGCACCTCATCATTCTTTCTGGCTGGATTTCAACTGCAGGGCAGCACCTTCAATTCTTTCAAGGCGAGCTTGGAAAGCCTTGTCCGGCTTCCGTTTTTTTTTCTTTTTCTTCTTCGCAAAGCCGCCCCGTACTCCCGGTCCCGTTCCACGTACAGCGTTGTAAATCTTGTCAATCCAGGAGGATTCGGGTGCGTCAAGTTGCAGTTGAACGGGTACCCAATTCTTCAGAAACGAAGGCGGCACGGCGTCGTCGACCAAAACCGGGATGATGCGCTTTTTGGGATCGGCCCATGTACGCTCCAGAGCGCCCTGCCATTCTCGATCCTGCCACTCTCCAATATGACTCTTGGGCCCAACTACTATGAGAAAGTACTTGGCGTCATCCAGGGCGCTTTGGATCTCCTGAGCCCACCGCTGGCCCGGCCTGATGCTCTTGAAGTCCGCCCAGGTCGAAACCCCTTGCTGTTCCAAGGATTCGGACAACCTTTCGGCCCACGGCTTGGCATCTGTCGAGTACGAGATGAATACGTCGGACATAGCTGTTCCCCCTATATCTGCAAGCTGAACGACTCGCCCAGATACACCCGCTTCACTTCCGGGTCCCGTCCCAACGCCTCCGGACTGCCCGCGCGGAAGATCCTGCCGTTATTAATGATGTAAGCCCGATCGGTCACCATCAGCGTCTCGCGAACGTTATGATCCGTCACCAGTATGCCGATGCCCGCCCGCTTCAGGTCGAAAATGATGCGCTGCAGCTCCAACACCTGAATCGGGTCGATCCCCGAGAACGGTTCGTCCAACAGAAGGAAGCTGGGGCTGATCACCAGCGAGCGCGCAATCTCCACGCGCCGTCGCTCTCCTCCTGAAAGCATGTAGCCCTGGCTGCGGCGCACTTTTTCCAGACCGAGCTGATCGATCAGCCGCTCCATGGATTCGCGGCGTTCGCGGTTGCGCATAGGCAGCGTCTCAAGGATAGCCATCAGGTTTTCCTCCACGGTCAGTTTGCGGAAAACCGAAGCTTCCTGCGGGAGATAACTGATGCCCCTGCGCGCCCGCTGATACATTGGCAGCGCCGTAATGTCTTCATCATCCATCAGGATGCGGCCGGAATCCGGGCTGATCAGCCCGACGATCATATAGAAGGAGGTCGTCTTCCCCGCGCCATTCGGACCCAGCAGCCCGACCACCTCTCCCTGGTCTACCGACACGGCCACATTATCGACCACCTTCCGGCCGCGATAGGACTTAGAGATTTCCCTGGTTTCCAGTTTGCTCATTTCGTTGGTGGCGGGTGTTTGCGGCGGATGTGGCTGATCGAGGGCTTGGCAAGCGACCCGTTCACCAGCAACCGGTCGTCGTCGGAGTAGTAAGTCAACTCCGTGCCTCGGGTGTTACCGCGCAGGCTATCGTTCATTTGGGGATCGCCGCCGCGCAGAACCACCTTATCTTCATCGGTGTAATACTCGGCGTGTTGGCTGGTGCCGACTCGGGTGCGGATCGGCCCGGTCTGCACCACCTGCACATCGCCATCCGCGAAGGCCTTTTCGAGGCGATTGTCCGCGCCTTCTTCGGCCAGCCACGAACGCAAATCGGCCGCCTTCACCTCCAGGCCCGCCCGGCTGAGGAAAACCCCGCCGGAATAATGCGCCACGCGGTCCTGGTCCGTGTAAGCCATATGTGGCGCCTTCACCAGGGTGAACACCACGGGACCGGTTTCCGCCTTCTTCTTGGCGGTGGCGCTGGCATTAGCAGTGGCGCCGTCCTTCGGCGCGCCGGCGTCATCGTCGTCGTCTTTCTTATCCTCGCGGGACTGCGTAATAACATGGCCGTCCGCTAGTATGGTGCGCTTCTCGCGGTCGATCTCGACGCGATCCCCCTGTATGCGGTTAGCTCCCTGCCAGAGCACCACCTCGCCGTCGTACTTGACCAGCTTGTCGTGATTCGCGGAGACCATTTTTTGTGCCACTGCCTGCAGCGGCTCGTCGCCCGAGAGCATGGCCGAGTCGCTTTTCTTTTTTTCCTGGTCTGGCAGGCGGCTGGAATTGACGTGGCCATCCGCCGAGAAGTTACCCGTCTTCTCGTCGAGCAGGATGTGGTCGGCGGAGGTAGCTTCGTGGCTGTCCCACATGCGCGCGTGATTCTCCAGGCTGATGCGGTTTTCGACCTGCTCCAGAATGCCGCGGTCGGCGCGGGCCTTGCGGTCGCCCTCCTCGTAGGAGAAATCGTCCCATTGCTCCATGCGGGTCAACTGGTTGGTCTTGGGATCGAAGGTCGCGGAAACATTCTTGCTTACCGTGACAGTCTCGGGACCCTTCGCTGCGCCCGGCTTGGGAGGAAGTGGATCGCTTTCTGTGCGGCAATTCACCGAGCGGAACGACTGCACCCGGTTCTGCGCGCCATAGCCGATCCACATACGGTCGCCGATAAACTTGCGATGGCGTTGGCCCGCGCGGTTGGGCAGGAACTCCAGAGTGCCAGGCGCCTCGGTTTCCATTTTGTCGATTTCCCGTCCGCCGGGCCGCATCTCTACCGTAATGATCTGGCTGCGCAGGATACGCGTTTCGGCGATATCATGGCCGGGCACCGGCAGCGGCTTGGATTCCAGGAACCCGTTGCCGTTCACCAGTGCCTTGGTCAGCGCACTTTCGCCGTGGTTATCCGCGAATTCCAGGTACACACGGTCCCCTGTCGCACTCACCTGGTAGCCTTCCGATTCCGAGGCGAGTTGAGCATTCCCTTCGCCGACGATATCGTGGACCTCACCGTCGTCGCCGTAATTCACCGTGAGCTTATCGGCGCCATACTGCAGCTTCCGGCTGGGGTAGGAATCGACGCCGTGCGCATTCAGGGCTTCAATATGGTGAACGGCTCGATCGTCGAGCGTGATCACCGTATTGGCCGCCTCCACGACCGTGTTATCGCGAGTCAGTCGGGCCCACGGAGATAGCCAGATGGTGGCGACATCCTCGCGATGCAGCACTTCACCGGCTTCGATTTTCATGGTCTTGGCATGCGGGCCGGGAGGGTTCCAATCGAGCTCCGCCTGGCTGCTCATATGCAGCTCATGCGTGCTGGGATCGTAGGATGCGCCCACGGCCTTGCCGGTGCCGTTTTCAAAAATGAAGGCTGCGGGGCGATCGGTGGATGCCTTGCCGGAGCCGCTATCGAAGGTCACGCCCGAGGAGTGAATCGAAACCAGGGTGTGCTTGGGCTCTCCTTCATTCGGCACGGCCAGGGTGATATCCACGTCGCCATCGGAGTAGAGCCGCTTATCGTTCTGGTTGTAAACGGCGTGGGCGCTGTGGACCAGGTCGTGAGTGTCTCCGTGCTGAGAGGGGAGCCACAATTCGACTTGTTGCAGTTCGAGCTCGCTAGCGTCCTTCGCCTGCCGAGCGTCCTTGGCGGTAATGCGGCAAACCGTGCGCTCGTGGTCGGTCTGGATCCAAGTCCAGTCCTGCGCCATGGAGTTCATGGTCGCGGGAAGGGCTTGCGGCTTGACCGGAGCCTGCTCGCGCAAGGTCCTGCTTTGCAGACGGTAGGTGGTGGCGACCCCTCCGAGGATCGCGATAATGGCAACCAGGATGAGCCAGCGCGTGCCTCGCATGGATAGATCTATTGTAGCAACTCACCAAGCTCGCGCCTACTCCAGCCGCGCCATCGCCAAGGCGTCCAGGGATCTTGACTACGTCACGATTCAACCGCGATGTATGATCGAGGCGTGAGAACCTTCGCCTTAGCCCTCGTTATTGCCGCATTGCTAAGTTCGCAGACCAAAGAGATCCGTTGGGATCATCTTTCGAGCCGCAATGGCGATCTCCCGTCGCCTGGCACCTCGCGCGAACAGACCGGCATTCTAACGGGCCGCTTCGACAAGGACTCACCCGCTACCGATTTCGTGATGAGCTTCCGGGTTGTCGGCCCCGCGCTCGTGTGGTTCCGACGCACGCCCAGCGGCTGGGACCGCTACGTCATCGAAAAGGAGTTCCTCCCCATCGAAGCTGGCGGCGCTTCCTATGACATCGACGGTGATGGCGATAACGACATCGTGTTCGGCAATGACTGGCAGGGCAACAAGTTATGGTGGTGGGAAAATCCCTATCCGAACTTCGATCCCGCCGTGCCCTGGAAGCGTCATCTGATCAAGGATGGGGGCGCCAACCAACACCACGATCAGATCTTTGCCGATTTCAAGGGAACAGGCAAGCCGCAACTCGCCTTCTGGAATCAGCAGGCGAAGACCATATTCCTCGCGGACATCCCGAAAGATCCGCGTCACACGGAACCCTGGCCGTATGCCCCGATCTTCGTGGGTGCGGCAGGCGAAGGCGCCCACGGGGCCGCCGTCTATGCCGAAGGGATGGATGCCTTTGACATTGATGGCGACGGCCGCCCCGACCTCCTCGCCGGCAATTACTGGTTCAAATACCAGGGTGGGAACACGTTCAAGCCCATCAAGGTAGGCGTTATCGGAGGCCGCATCAAAGCCGGTCGCTTCAAGCCCGGCAAATACCCGCAGATTGTAATCGCGCCAGGAGACGGTTCCGGCCCGCTCATGATCTACGAATGCACCGGCAACCCTGAGAATCCGGAGGACTGGAAGGGAACTCGCCTGCTCGACCACGACATGACCCACGGCCATACTCTCGAAATCGCCGATATCGACGGTGACGGCAACCTCGACATCCTCGCCGCCGAGCAGGGCAAATGGACGCGCGAACGAAACACGCTCGACAATCCGGATGCATCCGCCTGGATCCTTTACGGTGACGGCAAAGGCGCCTTTCGCACTACCCTGCTCGCCAGGGGCCAGGGATGGCACGACAGCAAAATTGCCGACCTCGATGGCGACGGAGATCTCGATATTCTCCAGCATCCCTACGCCTGGGATGCGCCCCGCATCGACGTCTGGCTTCAGGGTGGTACCGGCCAGGTGCGCCCTTGGAAGCCGAAGGTGGCTCCCTCCGTAAGGTTCCTTCCCCTTGCAGAGCCGGTTGGCATGGAACTCTGGACCTATCGGCGGGACTTGAAGAAGGATCTCCCCGGCACTCTCGCCATGCTGCGCAAGTCAGGCTTCCCGGATATCGAAACGGCCAGCCTCTACGACCGCGACAGCGCCACCTTCCGGAAGTTACTCGATCATGCCGGACTCACCTGCAGCAGCTTAATCGCCAGCTACGAGCGGCTCTCGAACGATGTTGAAGGCGTCATCCGGGACGCAAAGACTCTGGGCGCGTCGTACATTCTTACGTCCAGTATGCCCCACCAGGGCGAACTCACTGAAGACGACGTGAAGAAAGCCGCCGCCGCCTTTAACCAGTGGGGCGTAAAAATCAAGGCGGCCGGCATTCAGTTCGGCTATCACCCGCACGGCTTCGAGTTCGTGCACACGCCCACTCAAACGCTCTTCGATGTGCTCGCCGCCGAGACCAAACCAGACCTCGTCACCTTTGAACTCGACACTTTCTGGTTTGCGATCGCCGGCGCCGACCCGGCAGCTTTTCTTGAGCGCTACCCCAATCGCTTCCAACTGCTCCACTTGAAGGATCTGTCCAAGGGCGCGCTGCCCAATGGGTCCGGATCAGCGCCGGATGAGGCCAGCGTCGCGATTGGCTCCGGCGTGCTGCGCTGGCCCGATATCCTGCGCGCTGCGCGCGCTGCCGGCGTCGCCAAGTACTACATCGAAGACGAGTCGCCCAACGCCCCGGTTCAGGTGCCGGTCTCGATGAGGTATCTGGCGGGACTACATTTCTAGCCCGAGCATGTCAAATGGTTTTTGGATTCGGGAGTGAGCTACGCCGCTACTAGCGCCGCGCAGTCGCTGCAGCGCCGGAGCGTGGGGCTTCGGGCCTGGCGGCGGGCTCCGCCGCGATGGCACTCTTCTGCTCCGGCTCGGCCTTCAGCAGACCCAGGTGCTTGCGTAGCTCCGTGTCGATCGCTTGCCGGATATCCGCATTGTCCTTCAGGAACTGGCGCGCGTTTTCGCGGCCCTGTCCGATGCGCTCGCCCTTGTAACTGAACCAGGAGCCGCTCTTCTCGATCACGTTCTGCGCCACGCCCTGGTCGATCTGGTCGCCTTCCTTCGAAATACCCTCGCCATAAATAATGTCGAATTCCGCCTCGCGGAACGGCGATGCAACTTTATTCTTGACCACCTTGACCTTGGTACGGTTCCCGATCACCGCCTCGCCGTCTTTGATCGCCGCGATGCGCCGTATATCTACACGGATCGACGCATAGAACTTCAGCGCCCGGCCGCCCGTAGTAGTTTCCGGGTTGCCGAACATCACTCCGATCTTTTCGCGAATCTGGTTGATGAAGATCAGGCAGGTCTTGGATTTTGAGACCACTCCGGTAAGCTTCCGCAGCGCCTGCGACATGAGGCGCGCCTGCAAGCCCATATGGCTGTCGCCCATTTCCCCATCCAGCTCCGCTTTGGGCACCAGCGCGGCCACCGAGTCCACCACCAGCACGTCGATCGAGCCGGAGGCGATCAGCGCACCGGTGATCTCGAGCGCCTGCTCGCCGTAATCGGGCTGCGATACCAGCAGGTTGTCCACGTCCACGCCCAGCTTCCGGGCATAGGCCGGATCGAGCGCGTGCTCCACGTCGATGAACGCCGCCATGCCGCCCTTCTTCTGGGCTTCCGCAATCACTTGCAGCGCGATCGTGGTTTTGCCGGAGGACTCCGGACCGTAGATCTCAGTGACGCGGCCGCGCGGGAAACCGCCCACGCCCAGCGCGGCGTCCAGCGAAATCGATCCCGTCGAAATCACCGATACCGGAACGATAGCGTCCTTCGATCCCAACCGCAGAATGGAGCCTTTGCCGAACTGCTTTTCGATTTGCCCCAGAGTCAGATCTAATGCGCGGGCGCGCTCTTTGTCATCCATGAAGAAGAACTCCTGAAAAGTACGTGCCTTGAGATTATAGCAGTGTCGAGGGCCGATTCCGCGCCGCCTCCCAAACCCGCTATAATTGCTCCGGAGGTTCGATTATGGGCGCCCGAATCGCCGGACTTGCCGGCCTGGCAATCGTGCTGGCTTGCGCTTTGACGGCCCGCAAAAACGACAGCCCCAAAATAGCCGAGACCCGCGGCGAGAACGAATCCGTGGTGATCACCGCCACCGTGTATGCCGACCCCGAGGCCGTCAAACAAGTGCTCGGCTCGGATCTCGATGGACACTATATCGTGGTCGACCTCCACGTAGCTCCGCGCTTCGGCAAGGAGGTCATCCTCAGCCGCGACGATTTCATGCTGAAGACTGACAAGGACGGTGAGAAGACCACCCCCTTCGCCCCCAGCCAGATCGCTGGACGCGGCGCGCTGGTGGTCTCGCAGACCGGAGGCGCCACGCACAACAACAATGGGCCGACCTGGGGCATAGGCGGGGCCACGGTAGGTGGCGCCCCCGAGCCCGCAGCCACGCAGGCCAGGATGAACTCCGGCTCCAAAGACAAGCCCAACCCCATGCTGAAAGTGCTCAAAGACAAGGAGCTGCCCGAAATAAAAACCGACCAGCCTGTTTCCGGCCTGCTTTACTTCCCCATGGAAAAGCAGAAGATCAAGGAACTCGAGTTGCGCTACAACGTGCCCGACGACAAGATCGTGATGCGCTTCCGGCAGGAGCGTTGATGCTCGTCTCCGAAATCGATACGCCCGCGCTGCTGGTCGATCTGGACGTGATGGAGCGCAACCTCCGGCGCGTGGCCGACTACGCCAGGGATCACGGCCTGCGGCTCCGTCCGCACACCAAGACGCACAAATCGCCGCGCATCGGCCAGCGCCAATTGGAATTGGGAGCGGCCGGCTTAACCGTAGCCAAGGTCGGCGAAGCGGAAGTGATGCTGGGCGCTTCTCCGCCCGATCTGCTGGTCGCCTATCCGGTGATCGGACATTCCAAGCTGGAGCGGCTGATGGCTGTTGCCCGGCGGACGCGCGTCACAGTCTCGCTCGATAGCCTCTTTGCCGCGCGCCAGCTTTCCGGGGCGGCTCAGGCCGCGGGTGTGAACGTCGGCGTGCTTGCCGAAACCGATGTGGGTATGGGACGCGTGGGCGTCTCACCTGGGCCCGATTTGCTCGACCTGGCGCGCGCCATGCAACGTCTGCCTGGTCTTTCCTTCGAAGGCATCACATTCTATCCGGGGCATGTCAAGGATAACGGCGAGGCCGGCAGGGCGGCGCTGGCGGCCCTTGGCGATTTGCTCCGGTCGATCCTCGACGACTTCCGGCGCGAGGGCATTCACGTGTCGGTCGTCAGCGGCGGCTCCACGCCATCGCTCTACCACTCTCACGAGGTGGCGGGCCTGAACGAAATTCGCCCCGGAACCTACGTCTACAATGACTGGAACACGGTCATGACGGGCGCCTGCGATGCCCGGGATTGTGCCGCTTCGGTCCTGGTCACGGTGGTGTCCACAGCACGGCCCGGACAGATCATCGTAGACGGCGGTTCCAAGACTTTCTCCTCCGACGGGCTGGCGAACTCCACCGCCGCGACCTTCGGCCGCGTGGTTGAAGCGCCGGCATCCATATTCCACAAGATGAACGAGGAGCACGGCTATGTGGACGTGCGGCAGACCAACCGCCAATTTGAAATCGGGGAGCGCTTGCGCATCATTCCCAACCACATTTGTGTGGCAGTGAACCTGCACGAGCGGATGTACGGAATCCGCGACGGCGCGGTGGAAGAGGTGTGGGAGGTGGCTGGGAGAGGCAAGCTGCAATAACCGCCCCTCCAGCCACCTGAATTACATTTTGACGTCGCTTACCGTAATGCTGTCGCCGTTCATATCGCCCGAAAGGGTGACCTTGTGGCCGGCATGTTCCGCAACTTTGTCCTGATTCGCTATCTGATAGACCTTGCCATCCTCAGTGACCAGAACCGCCTTGTCGCCTTTCTTAAGGCAGGCCTGCGCACAGCCCGCATGGTCTGCGCTGGCGACTTTAGTGGCGCCTTGCTTCTTCGTGCAGCCGGCGTCCGCGATGTACCCGGTCCAGTCGCCAGCCATGGCGGTCATGGCAAGAGCCATTAAAGCCGCAAAACCCAACACGAATTTTCTCATTTTCCAACCCTCCTTGGGCTAGTTCGATGCTGTCACACCGACTATACCCCATTGGCGAGCCGGCGGCGGTAAATTTCGCCGGCCATTCGTGCGCCATGGTGCTGGATAATACTTTGCTTACATCTTAACTTCGCTGACCTTAATGGTGTCGCCGTCCACGTCGCCTACCACGGTGACCTTCATACCGGCGTGTTCTTTGACCTTATCCTGGTCCGCGATCTGATAGACCTTGCCATCGGCGGTGACCAGAACGGCCTTGTCGCCTCTCTTGATGCAGCTTTCCGCGCAGCCCGCATGGCTGTCGGCAGCCACTTTGGCGGCGCCTTGCTTCTTCGTGCAGCCGGCGTCCGAGATGTACCCGGTCACCTCTGTTGCCATGGCGGTCATGGCGAGAGCCGTAAAGACCGCGAAACCTAACACGAGTTTCTTCATTTCACTCTCCTTGGATTAGTGTGATACTGCCAGAAACGACTATACTCCACGTCAAGAGCCGAGGGCAAGCCGACGCTGGCCCTGTATTTGCTCACCCCTTGCGCAACATACGCTCGGTCAGCGACACCCGCCCCGGCGAGAACTGCAACACGGCCGCCTTCAAATACGGCCGGAACTCGCGTACCCAATAGGCTGCGTATCCCGCGCCGCGAATCTCTTCGAGCGTCGTGCGGTAATGCTCCAGCAGACCTTCCGCCAGCATCTGCCCCGTGCGGCGCGCCGCTCCCCGCGCGCAACGCGAAAGCCACAGCACGTTCTCCGGAATGCGGCTCACCGCCGCCAGCGCCATCAACGACGAAACCTGAAAAACCGGCCGCCCCTGCGCCGCCGCGGTAGCCTTCAACTCCTCCCAACTGCGCCGCAGCGCTTCGCCCGAAGGCAGCCGCGGAGTGGGGATCTTGCCCGCCTCGGCCCGCAGCTCCGCCCATTCCCACCGCAGGCTGGCCACGTCCAGCGGAGGCGTATTGGCGGTCTGGGCCAGGCGGCCGGCAGTCCCTTGCAGTCCATCCAGCATCTGCTCGATGTTTTCGTAAGTCGAATCCTTTTCCAGCAGCCCTTCTTCTTTGAGGCTCTGCGCGATCTCCCGGATCAACTGGCGCCCGGTGCCCGAAAGATCGGCCAGCGCGGCCAGCACCCACACCGGGGACGCCCGGAACGTCAGCAGGCCAATCAACTCGATGCCGTTCCCCGCGAACCGGCGCATGGCGAAGTTGTCCGCCAGCTTACCCTCGGGCGGATAGGCGCCCTCCACCTGCCCCACGTTTTCGATCAGAAAGCGCAGTGTATTCTCGACCAGTTCGCGATACAGCCGCGTGCGCCGCACGGCTCGCGGCAGCGCCACTTCGCTCAACTCCCGCAGCAGTCCCGCGCTCAGCGCGCTCATCGAGCGCAGCACGCGTTCGGGCAGCGAGAGCAGGTAATCGCGCATTGTGGGTATACGCTTCATTAGACAATTAGCTAAATATGGTAGCCTGTCTCAATGCAGATTACGGTCACCCTTCCCGACGATCTGGCGGCTCCGTTGCTGCCTCCGGGCCAGGAACCCTCCCTCGCCGTGCTGGAAGCCATCGCCCTGGAAGCCTATCGCCAGCGGCGCATTAGCGGGCACCAGTTACGCACTCTGTTGGGCATCCCTTCGCGCTATGACCTGGACGGCTTTCTGAAGCAGCACGAAGTTTACGATTACACTATCGAGGATTTTGAGCACGACCTGGCCACCATTCGGGATTTAGACAAAAAGCGCCAGGCCGAGCGGCTGGCATGATCGTCGTTGCCGACACCAGTCCTCTCAATTACCTCGTGCTGATCGGAGCAGTGGACGTGCTCCAGCCACTCTACACGCATGTGGTAGTCCCCAAGACGGTCGCCGCGGAATTGAGCGGGACCATGGCGCCGCCCGCCGTCCGGACTTGGATCAACCAGCTTCCGTCGAAAGCAGTTCGTCCTTACTGGCCCGGGGACTTCTTCCGGCTGAAGTCTACCGCCTGAAAAGAACCGGGAAGGGCGTTATCAACTGCGCCGACGATCTGCGGCAAGTAGTTCTTGATGACGCGCCATTCGATGGAGGACAACGACACAATGGCGAGACGCCGCCCGGCATTTTTGAGTCCGTCCCAGCCCTTATAGCTGGCAGTGAAAACCTCATGCGTACCAAGACTCTTGCGCAGGCGGTGGTCAAGGTTTTCGTCGAGCAACACCCTCACAGGGCGGCGGGCTGCCCGCGTTGAGCGTGGGCAAACTCGATCAGCCGCTTGATCTGGGCAACGGAAAGAGTTGGGAACCCCTCGTGTATCTCATCGAGGCTGTCTCCAAGATCGTAGCTGTTCACAATAGGGTCGGGTATAATGCGCGTACCGCGCACGATGGGTCGTCCCGATACCTTGCCGTGAATGCGCTCGATCAGCTCACAGGCCGTCCAATCGATGTCTGAATCTCATTCATCATAGCCTTTTACCACGGCTCGCCATCACTCATCGCGCAGCACTTCCAAAGGCTTTTGCCCCAAAATGCGATAACTGGCCAGCCAGCCCGCGGCATTTGCCACGAGCGCCGTCAGAGCTATCGACAACAGGTCGGCTCCCGCGTTGAAATGAAAATCCCCCTTGAGCAGCCGCTTCACCACCAGCGCCGCGAAGCCCGTGGCGAGCGCGCTCCCAAGCAGTCCCGCGGCCGCTCCCAGCACCAGAAATTCCACCGAGAAGATCCCGGCCACACGCCGGCGTGTGGCGCCCAGCACCTTCAGGATCACCACTTCGCGTATGCGCCGGAACCGCGTCCCCGCCACGCTCGACGCCAGTATTATGGCGCCGGCCACGATGGTGAAGGCCGAAACGAACCGCACCACTAGGGCGATCTGGTTCACCACTTCCTGTACGATCTCGAGGACGTCCGCCATGTTGATTACAGTGATGGTCGGCATCTTCTCGTACACCGCACGCTGTATCGCCGCCACGGCGCTCGGCTTCACCCGAATGCTGCCGTAGTAGATAGCAGGGAATCCATCCAGGCTGCCCTGGCTGAAGAGGAATTCGAAACGCGCGGCCATGCGCACTGAATCCGTGCGCTCGATGCAGGCGAGGCGAGTGTGCAGCGTTCGCCCCCAGGCGCTCCATTCGAGCTGCATGCCGGCCTTGAGGCGCAGGATGCGCGCGGCTTCCTCGGAAGCGCAAACCTGCGGCTCAGCCACCGGCGTGTCGTTCCAAAATGCCCCGCTCAGCACCTCGACATCGCGCGGGCGCGTCGCTACCGAAGTCACCGAGCGCGTTCGCAGGAACCTGCGGCCCCATTCCTGCAACCCCAGTTTCTCGACGGGAACGCCGTTCACTGAAACCAGCCGCACGGCCACCGAGGCCACGATCTCCGCCGGACCCTCCAGGCCCTTCTGCCGCTTTAAAAGGTCCGTGATGGCCTGGCGTTGTGCGCCGGGAATATCCAGCAGAAACACGTTAGCCATGCCGGGCGGCGCGCTCTGCATCATCTCCGCAATCATGGCGTGCTGCACCAGGTAGACCGTAAGCGTGAACATAACCCCGGTGCCCAGCGTGACCAGCACCGTCTGCGCATGATTGCCGGGCCGGTAAAGATTCGCCGCGCCCTCCCGCAGCACCGCCGGCAACAGGCGCCCCGGACCGCGCAGCAGCGCCCGCAGACCGCGCAGCAGCATCCAGGCGAACCCCGCTATCACCAGCAGGCTCACCAATAGCCCTCCCGCAAAATAGGCGCCGATCCGCAGCGAGTCGGCGAGCGTGGTCCCCGCCAGCCACGCGGCCATCAGCCCGATACCAACCAGAATCACGCCGGCCGTCCCCAGCGCCTCCCACGAGCGGCTCCAGCGCCTCAGCCAGTCCGGCCGCGCTTCAGCCATCTCGCGCCGGAAGATCACCGCCGGACGTATGCCGCGAATCCCCAGCAGCGGCGGCAGCGTGAACAGCAGCGTGGTCAGGATGCCGATCGCCAGGCCCTGCGCGGCCGGAACCAGGTCCAGCCCCATACGCGGCTCGATCGGGAAAAAGCGGCTGATCAGCGCCGGAAACGCGCGCTGCACCAGCGTTCCGAACGCTACCCCCAGCACTCCGCCGGCGAGGCCGAGCGCCAGCGTCTGCGCCAGGTAGATCTTCAATACCTGTCCCGATCGCGCGCCCAGGCACTTCAGAATCGCGATCGAATCCATCTTCTGTTGTAAGTGCGCATGCATCGCCGTGGCCACGCCCAGCGCTCCCACGATCAGCGCGATCAGGCTGATCAGGCTCAGGAACGTCGTCGAGCGGTCCAGGCCGCGCGTGATGATGGGATGCGTCTCGCGATAATCCGCGATGAGCCCCTCCGGGAATGCCCGCTTCAGGATATTACGCACCTGCTGTACATTCGGGCCTCCGGGCGGCAGCCGAAACAGGAAGCGCTGCGCGGCGCGGCTGCCTATGCCGATCAGGCCCGTGCGATCCAGACCCTCGCGGCTGATCATCACCCGCGGACCCACGTTCAGGCTACCGGTGATGCGGTCGGGCTCCGATACCAACGTCGCCGCGATGCGAAACTCCTGCCCGCCCAGCCGCACCTGGTCGCCCACGCGCGCCTTCAGCCGAATCAGCAGATCGTCGGAAACCGCGGCCGACCGGCTGTCCAGCAGCGCGCCGAGCGAGCCCGGCGGGTCCAGCTTCACTTCGCCATAAAAAGGATAGATCGATGTATCTACAGCCTTCACCGACACCAGCACCGGCTCCGGCACCGCCGCCGTGTTGGCCATGGTCAGCGTTTCGGTGACCGCCGTGCGCCGCACGCCGCGCCGTTCCAGATCCTGCATCGCGGCGGCTTGCGGCGAGTCGGGTAGGGCAAACACCCGCACGGAAATATCCGCCGCCATTAACGTACGCGCCTGCCGCAGCAGCAGGTCGTGAAAGGCGCGGCTGAACGACCGCACCCCGGTCAGGGCGCCCACCCCCACCGCCACCGCCAGGATCACGAACAGGAATTTGGCGGGCGACGGCCGCGCATCCCGCCACGCAATTTTCAGCGCCGTGCGCCACCGAAAGCCGCCCGCGCCCGCGCTCATACGATCCGTCCGTCGCGCAGCAGGATGCGCCGGTCCGCATTGGCCGCCAGCTCCTGATCGTGCGTCACCAGCACCAGTGTGGTGCCCTCCTGGCGATTCAGCGCGAGCAGCAGATCAAGCACCAGCCGCCCGTTTTCCGAATCCAGATTGCCCGTGGGCTCGTCGGCCATCAGGATGGGCGGCCGCATCATGAACGCGCGCGCCAACGCCACGCGCTGCTGTTCGCCGCCGGAAAGCTGCACCGGGTAATGATCCCGGCGGCTGGCGAGTCCAACCCGTTCCAGCAGCTCGCCCGCGCGCTTTGCGCCTCCGCCTCCATTGCCCGCCAGCTCCATCGGCAACAGCACGTTCTCCTCCGCCGTGAGCGTCGGAATCAGGTGATAGGACTGAAACACAAAACCGATCTTGCGCCCGCGCACCAGCGCCAGCTCGTCTTCCTTCAGCCCCGAAATCTCCTGGCCATCGAGGAAAATCTGGCCGGCGGTCGGCGTGTCGAGGCCTGCCAGTAAGCCCAGCAGCGTGCTCTTTCCGCTGCCCGACGGCCCCATCACGGCGGCAAATTGCCCGCGCGGAATGTCCAGGTCGATGCCCTTCAAAATGTCTACGCGATGGGTGCCCGTGTCGATCGTTTTGGTAAGGCCGTGTGCCTGAATCATTGTTTGAAATGGGCGCGAGAGCGTCTACGTTTTATTATGGCATTCAGATGCGTCTCGCCAGCCTGTTGATCGGATTCCTGCTCATGGTCGCCTGCGGCAGTCCCCCGAGCCCGCCGCGCAACGCCCAACCCGAGTCCGCCCCGCGCTCCGAAGCTCCCGACGACCGGCCCATAATCGTCGCCTTCGGAGACAGCCTGACCGCCGGCTTCGGCGCCGACCCGGGCAAGAGCTATCCGGATTTCCTGCAGCAGGAGGTGGACCGCCGCGGCTACCGTTATCGCGTGGTCAACGCCGGCATCAGCGGCGAAACCACCACCGATGCGCTGGCGCGCTTGAGCACCGTCACTGCGCTTAAACCGGCCGTGGTGATCGTCGAATTCGGAGGCAACGATGGGCTGCGCGGCCTGCCGATCGCCGCCACCAGCTCCAACCTCGACCAGATCGTCGTCGAGCTGCAACAGTCCGGCGCGGCGATCCTGCTGGCCGGCATGACCCTGCCGCCCAATTACGGCCCTGACTACATCAGCAGCTTCCAGCGCATTTATAGCAGCATCGCAACGAAACACAAAGTCGCACTGATCCCGTTTCTACTGGCCGGTGTGGCGGGGAGCACCCGTTACATGCAACAGGACGGGCTGCATCCTACGGGCGAAGGTAACCGCCTGGTGGCTGTTACGGTGATGCGATATCTGGAACCGCTGCTCCACCGATGAGAGATAACGAAAGCTCCTAATGTCGTTCTGTCCGCGAGTGAGATGGGAAACCGGAATCTGTTTGCGAGCCGTGCTTGAAATCTACTGCAAGGCCGCCGCCTGACCGGCGGAGCCAATATTATATTCAGTGAAATCGGGGCCGTCCTTGGATCCGAGCAGCCGGACGATGAATTTGCCCAACTTCTTCTGGACAACGATATGCCAATATTGCCGGTCCTCCGTATTTGTCATACTGACAAACTCGAGAATGCCACGAAGAGCTGACAACGGGATCAGCAGCGTAGTTTCGGACGAGGAGCAGCCGAAGCAAACATAGGGCAAGTGCGCGGTTTCCAGAAATTCGACTTGTGCACGATGAAGCGCGAACCAGAAGTAAGGCACGTCTCCTGATTCTTTATGTGTAGCTGAGACCGCGCACATGAGGCGGATTCGGCCGTCTCCAGACTCATACCGGGTCTGAGACAGTTTGGATAAGTGTGTACCCAGATGTTGCTGCGCCAGCTTGACGCAATCACCGTGGAAGGCAGCTGGTGCTGCCGCCTTATCCACTGCCAAAGGGACTTCGACAATCGAGGCTTCCGGACGCGGCCACAGTTGGATTGCAATCTTGAATAAATCCCTGGCTCGCTCCTCAATTTCGCACACGCTCCACCGTGCGTAATCCCCGAAATGCCGGTTTAATTCAAAATGGCTTAGCGCAAACAGCGTCCTTTTTTCAGCATACGACCGGTTGCTAAGCTCGGGATTGTATCCTGTCAGAGTTAGATTGCCGATCGTGTGCAGCCATTCTGCATGGACGCTTACCGCTTCCGCGCCCAGCATTTCATACCATTCTGGCGTGAGCGTCTGCGGCATGACATGCTCAATACTGGATTCTGCGAAACCGACAATTTCGTGGTGTCCATAGGACTGTTCGAGGCATTCGAGGATGACCTGGCACACTCGGCTTCCGTATACACCGGAGCGGACCCACCGGTCAGCGAACTCGGCATCCGTCGGCCAGCGGCGGTTCTTGTTCTCGCGCGCCAGCGAGCCCGACAGCCACGCAGATGGTGTTTCCGTTACCGGCTTAGTCTTACACAACACGATGAACAGGCCAGATAGTGAATTCGAGGGTACCCCAACGACCATCCGCCGCAATATGAACGAGAGAAGTATTCCCATGCTGGCAACGAACTCCGCGAGTGCGAATTGCCCGTCAGTATAATCCTCATAAAGCGCAAGCAGGAGCGGATAAACGCTTCCGAAATCAAGTCGCCGGAAATAGTCGAAGTATTGAGTCAGCTCCGGGTTGGTTCGGTGACGATGCCCGAGAGCCTGCAGTACAGGGCGGAAAGTCGCTCCATTCGGGTCATTAGAATCCGCACGGACGCTGAGTCCGAATCGGTAACCAGCCTTCTCACTGCGGTATAGACATCGCCCTTGCGCACTTCCTCGCCTTCTGCACCAAGAAAGTGACGCATGAATTCCGTCCAACCCTGCCCAAGCCGATTCTGCATTGGCAGCCACAGCCCGTCGTAAACACCCTGCTGGTCAGACACGGGAAAGCGCATCAGGAAGTAGTTGCGCACTCGCTTGGGCTCAATCTTTTCCCCGTCGTCGCCCTCGCCGCGCAACCTGCGCCTGAAATAGTCGTATGCTCTTTGAATTGAGACTCCACCACGGGAGCGCCGGCATCCTGAATAAGTGATGCGTATGCAGGCCGGTCGCCTTGCGTCGGAAGCAGCTTGAAAAATTCCGTGCCTTCAGATCCATCATTTGTCAAGTAAAACTGTTGTATTCGGCGGCGGGCACCCTGCTGATCAAGGCCGAGCATGTCGCGGACGGCGCACATTACCAAGGAGATCGTTGTCAGGCGCTGCTGGCCGTCGATAATCAGGAATTTGGAGACCCCACCGGCACGCTGCGGGCGGGCATGGTTACCACCGCGCCCATGAAATGGGTGGCCTTGTCGTTGACGTCGTCCACGGGATAGAAAACCATGACATCGTCCCAGAGTGTCCGCCATTGCTTTTCAGACCACGTATACGGACGCTGAAATAATGGCACGACATTTTGCTTAAACCCGCTGTAATAATTGATAACGAGGGTCGGCGTTGCTTCCATGATGCTCTGTTGAGTATATCAGGCAGTTGTTCTCATCGCGGTCTTGGGATTACGGAGCAGCGCTCGAACCCGCTCCCGCTTGGTCATCCCGCCGGACCCTCCTTCATCGTGTGCTCGGACCATTTCATTACCTGGACAAGGAGCGGATCTTCTGCTCCGTCTGGCTCGTCCATCGCGGTGCGGTGGTCTCGATTCCTGGCCTGCTTCGCCTCATACATTTAACTCCTGGGCGCCTCATAAAGTCGCACACAAGGACTCCAAGCAACCATATCAATGTTCGATATAATCAATGTATATGAAGCCGCTCCTGGTCCAATTGGATGAGCCTACGCTAACGGCACTGAACCGCATTGCCGCGCCTGGAAAACGCAAGAGGTCGGAGTTTGTTCGACAAGCGATCCGAAACGCCATCCGTCAAGCGGAGTACCAAGCCATTCGCGAAGCCTACTGCAAACAGCCCGATTCGATCCTGGATGCAGACGACTGGTCCACGGCCGAGGACTACTAATCCGCAACGACGCCTATCAATATCTGAGCAAGTTCATCGTCGTCGAGATCACCACGACGATCCGGCCCATTCCGGTGGAGGTAAGAGTAGGCAGGCGTGAGGGGCTGCCTTCATCGTGCGTAGCCAACTTCGATAATATCCGTACGGCCGCACGCCAGTGGCTTGATTCCCGGGTGGGCTCATTGGCGCCATCGCGGCATCACGAAGTGAAGCATGCATTGGGATATGCACTCGGATGGGACGAATTGATCGACTTATAGCTTAGATTTGAGTCCGCCCCCTCACTCCCTCGGCAATTCGGCAATCCGCCCAAACACCGGCTTGAGCGCCGGATAGAGCGACTGATAAATCTTATGCCCCTTCGCGTAAAAACCGGCCTCGCCCGCCCGCGGCTCAATCCGCTCCACTTCGCGAATCGCCACGCGACAAACCTCGGGAACCGAGCCGTATTCTCCGGCGCCCGCAAGCGCCAACAGCGCCGCGCCATAAGCCGAGCCTTCCTGCGTTTCCAGCGTGACTACCGGCTTATCCAAAATATCGGCCAGCAACTGCCGCCAGAACGGACTACGCGCCCCGCCGCCCGATGCGCGCACCGAGCGCACCGCCACGCCGAGATCTTCGATGATATCGAGACAGTCGCGCTGGCTATAGGAGACGCCTTCGAGGACGGCGCGGATGAGGTCGGCGCGCCGATGCCGGGCGGTCAGGCCGATCCACCCGCCCAGCGCCCTAGCGTCCAGGTGCGGAGTGCGCTCGCCCATCAGATAGGGCAGCCAGAAGAGGCCTTGCGCACCGGCCGGGGCTAATGCAGCCGCCGCGGTCAGCGCATCGTATTCCTCGCCGGGCGCCAGTTGATTGCGGAACCATTGCAGGCTCAAACCCGCGCCCTGCGTGACTCCCATGACGTGCCACCGGCCGCGCACGGCGTGGCAGAAAGTATGGACCCGGCCAGCCGGATCGTAGGCCACCTCCTCCATGTGCGCGAAGACCACGCCCGAAGTGCCGATGGTACAGGAGACAATGCCCGCCTCGACGATGCCGTTGCCTACCGCGCTGGAGGCCTGGTCGCCGCCTCCGCCTACCACGGGAATTCCCGCGGCGAGACCGGTAGCGGCGGCCGCGGCTGCCGTGACCTGGCCAGTTACGTCGCTCGACTCGTGGCAGGTGGGCAGAATCGAGCGGTCGAGCCCCAGGCCGTCCATCATCTCGAACGACCAGCGCCGATGAACCACGTCGAACAACGACGTGCCGGAGGCATCGGACACATCGCTCGCGTATTCGCCGGTAAGCATGCAGCGCACATAGTCTTTCGGCAGCAGCAGGTGGCGAATCCGTTCAAAAGCGCGCGGCTCGTTGTCGCGCACCCACAGCAGCTTGGGAAGCGTGAAGCCCGTGAGCACCGGATTGGCGGTGTACTTCAGGACGTAGTCGCGACCCAGGGTACGGTTGATGGCGTCCACCTGCGGCTGGCTGCGCTGATCGCACCAGATGAGCGCGGGGCGGATAACCTCGTTGGCATCGTCGAGGATCACCAGACCGTGCATCTGGCCGGAGAGACCCACGCCGCGCACCTGGGCGCCGGAGATGCCGGCCTGGGCCAACGCGCCGCGGATGGCCTGCCGGGCGGCGTCCCACCAATTTTCGGGACGCTGTTCGGCCCACAAGGGCCGCTCCATGCGGATGTCTTCGTGGGGCGCGGTGAATCCGCCGCGCACGCCGCCTTGCGCGTCCACCAGCAGTGCGCGCGTGCCGCCCGTGCCTGTGTCAATGCCCATCCACATGGTTTACTCCGTAAGCGCCGGCTGCCGCGAAGGCGCTTCCACCCAGGGCAGACAGGCGGCTCCGAACAGACCCGCTTCATTGCCCAGGATGGCTTTCTCGATGCGCGCATCGCTGCTGCGGAAGCCGAAGGACCGCCGCCGCACTTCTTCGAACATAGTCGGCGCGAAGAAATCCCATGCCGCGAGCACGCCGCCGCTCAACAGATACAGCGGGAAGTTGAAGATGTTGACCAGCGTGGCCAACGCCACCCCCAGAGCCTGTCCCACGGCGGAGAAGATGCCGCGGGCTTTCTCGTCGCCCCCGGCGGCCAGGTCGAATACTTCGCGGGCGCTCAGGTTCTCGCCCAGGTGGAGCATATTCGCCATGGCGGTAATGGCGGTGGCTGAAGCGTGCTTTTCGAGGCAGCCTTGGTTGCCGCAGCCGCAGGGATTGCCGGTCGGGACAATGGTGATATGGCCAATCTCGCCGGCCATGCCCAGATAGCCGTGCAGCACTTTGCCGCCGGAGATGATGCCCCCGCCGATCCCAGTGCCGAGCGTGAGCATCACCATGTCGTCCACATCGCGGCCGGCTCCGATCCACTTTTCGCCGAGGGCCGCGGCGTTGGCGTCATTTTCCAGGATGACGCGCGCTCCCAGGCGGCGTTCGATTTCGTCGCGTATGGGAAAATCCTCCAGGCACACGAGATTATTCGAGTTGCGGATAACGCCTTCCTTTAGAAGGATAAAGCCCGGCACGCCGATACCGATGCCGGCCAGCCCGCTCGGGCTGCAAGCGCCGCGCAACTCCGTGATGGCGTTGACCATGCACTCCAGCATGGCTTCGCGGCCGACGGCCGGATTGGTTTCGGTCGCCCTCCTTCCCAGCACGCGGCCCGATCGATCGATTGCCGCGGCCCGCAGGTTGGTGCCGCCGAGATCCAGTCCGATGGAGTATTCAGTCATGAAGGCGCATGCTACCAAAAAACCGCTTCCGAGCCGTGACTGATACCGAGCCGTGACCGTCAGGGAGCGGATACCCACGCACTTGCCGCAAACAATAATAGATGTTAATCCGGCCCATCTGAAATTTCTTCGGCACTTTGGTCACTAATATGCTAGAAAGGTGGAACAGAGTTCGATGGTTTCCGTCGATATGGTTGGTGGGTGACGAACATGAGGGATGGCCGAGAGTACGTCAGCATACCGGGTTACAAGATGCACCAGTTGCCGCCGCTGTTGGTGCGGAGAGTATCCGAAGGGGCGCAGGTGGATATGGCCTCGGCAATCGAGGAGGCCGGCGAGATGCTGCCCGAACTGGACGTGGAGGAGAGCCTCCTCGAGCGGCGCAAATTCGACCTGGCCGTGACGCTGGCCGAGCAGTACCGCGGATTGATTGCGCACTGGCAGTGGGGCGAGTCCATCGTGGAATGGATCCGGCAGTGCGAGATTACGTTCCAGTCCGAATCGGCGCTGCGCGACTTGCTTCACCCCGACGTGTGGCCTCACGCCGGCCGGAGCAGTTTCGTCACTTTGCTGGCGGACAAGCGTGTGTCCACGCCGGGAGTGGCACTGGAGGACGCCGTGGGCTTGCGACTGACCTTCCGGCAGCCGCCGCCAATTGACTGCTGCACCAGCGAGTTTCTGTTCTGCCTGAACGCATCCATAGGGGGCTCCGCTTACCAGGCGTGGGCCCGCATGGGAGCCTGCGCGCCGGCGCTGCTGCCTCCGGACAGGTTCCATTTCGACGTACTGGACATCGATCCCGATTAGGCATTACCCAGGCGTTGGGCGCCCGCTGGGCAGCGTACCCGTCACCGGCCAGACCTTACGCCGCCACTTGCCGTGAAATGGTCTGTGAACCTATCGGGACGGCGCGCCGCATATCCCTTCAGCAAGACGGCGAATGCGCGCGGGTCGCTTCCGTTGCCGAAGCGGGTCGATGCGATTCTTGACATGCGGCGAACCGTGTCGCCTTCGGAATGGGTCTTCCCCGCACCTACTAAGAGCTGGCATCTCGAGCCAACCAGCCTCAAGAAACGCCACCGCAAGGCCTATTCGCTTGCCCGACTGGAGCATATTACGATCTACACGTTCCGGCCCATTTAGCCTTACCAGATGGGCGGCTCACCTGGACCCGTGTAGCCCAGCGCGGAATCACGCGGCATCCACGTCGGTTGGCACACTCCAGCCAAGAACGCCGACTACGCGGGTGGAACCGAGATGCAACTGACGGCGTCGCCGGGGCTCGACTTCAGCTCCGCATAGTCACCCGACGGCCGCCTGATCGCGTTCCTGCGGGAGGATGGGCGCGGCTCGCCCACGCTCTATACGATTCCCGCGCCGGGCGGCTTCACATAAAGGTGCCGGCCGTGGCCTTCGTCGGCCCAGGCAAACACTACCCGGCTTCCGTCCCGGGGAAAATGCCGGCGTCGCTTGCGATCCCGGCAGCGCGGTAAAGGGCGCGACACTCATTGGCGGAGCCGGCGCCGGAGTTCCCACCCACAGCGCGGCTCCGAGGCCCGCCGCCCCAGAACGGCAACCGCATACCACGGGAAGTCTACCCGCCGCCCCCGGGCAGGGCCGCCGGCTTCCGGGAGCGGAACACGTGAGTCAGAATCTCCGGGGGCCGGCACGGGTCCGCTTGCCGGCTCCCACGCCGATTCCGATACCTCGGCGATAAAGCGATAACCCTTCCCGGGGACAGTCTCCACAAACCGGGGGCGGCCGGCGTCGTCTCCCTGTGCCTGGCGGATTTTGCGCACGGCGGTGTTGATGCTGCGTTCCGCATCATCCGGATCCTGAGATTCCCAAACCCGCAATAAGTCGGCACGGAGCACCGACTCGCCTTTACGCCCGGCGATGAGCAGTAATAGCTCCATCGGAATTCGCTGCAGTTTCACCCGGCGCCCGCGTTTCCGCAGCTCGTAACGCGCCGCGTCGAGTTCGAATTCACCAAAAATTAAGACCGGGGAGTTCCGAATGCCGCCACGGGTCAGCAAAAAGGAGTCGCGCACATGTCGTCCCTCAATCTGGGAATAGCCAATCTGTGGTTCGAACTCAACCACTTCACCATCGACCGGAGAAATCCAAATCGTTGTGCCCTCCGACATTCCCCAGATTGGAGGCAACGTCTATACCCTTCCAGGCTTTTCGCTTTCCACTGAGTACCGTTCCATCACGTTGCCGGTGAATATGCCTAAGTTCAGCGGCGAAATTACGGTCGGGATCGAGTGCTCCCGCTATGAGGTGCATGCGGCGGGAACCGTCAACTTCAACGGCGAAGTAACCCGCCACTGGAAGATTGGGCCCGCCTCCGCCAACTACATGACGCCGCCACCCTTCAAGCAGTGGGATCGGCTGGCCAGTGTGCCCGTCATCAGCCCGACTGCGTTTTAGGAGGCCATCAACACCACCCTCCCAGCCAACGGGACCAGCCAGTCCTCGCTGAAAGTGCGCACTGGCACGTGGACCAAATATGCCGTCGAGATGCTGTTCGAATTGGGCGGCATGGGATGGATGTTGCAGGCCATGAAAGACGCCGCGGCGGAGTTCGAGAAGAGTCTCAATCAGGCCGTTGGGGTGAGAGACGCCTCCAGGGGGGTGGACGCATCGTCTTCCAAATACGGGGGCGTGATCATTGGCTTCGGCATGGCGAGGACCGGTGGCCTGCTCATCGGCGCCACCGGCGCCGCGGGTTTCTTTGTTACGACAGACGGCGACATCGGAGTCTACGGTTCGGTTTCGATAGAAGGCGGGCTTCCCGAAATCTCCCAAGGGCCGGTTTTCTCCGTCTTCTGGGGCAGCGGCGGCGCGTCCGGATTGCAGTGCTTTGCCGGCAACAATTATTTTATCAGCGTGGATTTGGGCGAGGTCCTTGCAGTAGGCGTAACTGTCGCCTGGCCGTTAAATAGCGAGTATGGGGGCATTTCCAACACCCCTTGCGGAATTGCAATAGCACCGGGAGTTGCATATGGCGTACCCTTCGATTTATTCAACGGCGACTCCAAGACATGGCTCACTGGGGCCCCGCCGTCCATCGAATCTCACATTTCCTCGAGCAATCTCGTCTGGCAGGGCGATGTTAGCTATTGGAGCCAAGGCCTCACTATCTATTGGTTCAACACTTATGAAGACGCCATGGGCTATCAGAACGGACAGCCCAACTGGAGCACAGGCGCGAACAGCTTCGCATCCGGCCAGCTGTCTCAAAACGGTGCATCGCTCACCGGCATGCAGTCCGGCTGGCTCGCCGTCTCTGCAGCTCGGCGCTGGCCTCTGGCTCGTCGGCGGGCCGGGCATTACTCCTAATCCACCCAGCCTCGCCATGGCCACGGGCCTGTCGGTGTGGACTAATGGCTTGCAATACGCCATCTTCAGCTCCTCCGACGACGCCCTCCAGAACTGGAACAACCCCGGGACCGTGGCGTTGACCAGCGGCCAATTGAACGCCGACTGCACCCCCGTCACCACCGACCTCCAGCAAGGCTGGCTGGTTCTATACGGCACCAACACCCTCAGTCCAAATTCAGCGATACCGTACATGATCACCCAGTTCTACACCGACATGACTGTAGTGCTCCAGCCCTATTGCGCTCAAGCGCTACTCTTTTATCCATAGCGTGGAATTGATACAATATCCGCTGTCTCTGGTCAAGGCGGAAAATGTTGCTCTCAGTTAGAACGCAGTCTAAGACAATTTCTCGCGGCCTCTCACAGTGGGCCCGGGTGGTGGCCCTCGGCGGGATGGCGGCAGCAGCGTTATTGGCGCAGCAACCGGCAAGTAGGATCATATTCGCGGACAACTTCACGCCGGGCCCTTCTCCGCTTTGGAATAATTACGCTGGACTCTGGACCACCAGCGGAGGGCAGTACTATGCTCAGGTGCCGAACAACACTCCCCTGACATATACGGGCCTGCCGTTCATCCTCGCGGACTACACGCTGACAGTGACGACGGTCGACGGGGACGGTGGCATCTGGCTGCGCAGCGACGAAAATGACCCATACGCGGACTACCTCCTACTGGTCATCGGGGGCGACGGTTACGGTGACGGACTCCGAGGCGGGACCGCCGGGACCTCGATCTATTTCGCCACGGCAAGCCAGAGTGTAATCAACCAAGTAGATAACGTGTTTACTCCGGGCGACACATACACAATCACCGTGACGGCCCGTGGAAGCACTTATTCCGTTTACATCAACGGCTCAACAACCCCGCTAGACACAATCGTGTATAGCAGTTTCCCGGTCGGTCAAGTCGGGCTGTACGACGATCAGCCCAACACCACCACCGGCGGCGGGTTCGGGACGCCGACCACTTTCAGCAGTTTCAGCATTACGGGTATGGCCGTTCCGCCCGTGATCAGTGCCCTCTCGCCGGACAGCGGCGCGGTTGGAACGAAGGTGAAGATCACGGGAGCGAACATCCAACTTGCGACGGCCGTGAGCTTCAGCGGCACGCCGGCGAAATTCATTCAAGAGTATCCAAGCACGGAGATTGTCGCGATCGTTCCCGATCTTGCGACAACTGGTCCCGTCGAGGTGACTACACAGATCGGCACGGCCACGAGCAAAACAAGCTTTACCGTGCTGCCCTGAAGCCACCCAAACCAGCCCCTCCATAGCTTTACAAAAGTTTCACAAGTGCTCGCGAATAGCCAGCTTAATATTAGAAGTGTGAATCCACGATGACGCGATTCGATTCAGTACAAGCCTATTGGGACACTGCCGCCGACACATACCATCGTGACTTCAGCGGTACGCTCACCGGGCAGGCGAATCGCCGCGCCGTCTGGCGTGCCTTGGAGCGCGCGTTCCAACCGGGCCATCGCGTCCTGGAGTTAAACTGCGGGACCGGGATCGACGCGGTTCATCTGGCCGCCCGGGGAATACGAGTTCTGGCCTGCGATATCTCGCCGCGCATGGTCGAACTTGCCCGGCGGCTGGCGAGCGACGCAAACCTGAGCCATCGCGTCGAATTCCGCGTCCTGAAGAACGAGAACATTGCCACTCTGGCCGGGGAAGGTCCTTTCGACGGCGGTTTTTCCAGTTTCTCGGGATTGAATTGCACGGAGGATTTTCCCGGAGTAGGGAGAGCGCTGGCGCTACTGCTGCCACCGGGCGCCCCTTTTATAGCGGGAATGACCGGGCGCTTGGTTCCATGGGAAATCGCGTGGTTTCTGGCGCACGGTAAACCGGGCAAAGCGCTGCGGCGATTGCGGCGCGACGGGCCGGATTTCAAGAGTGGTCCTGTTCCGGTGCGAAACTACTCGGTCGGGGAAATCGCGACGGTTTTCGCTCCTGGTTTTCGGTTGAAGCAGTGGGAAGGAATTGGCATCGCCGTGCCGCCGTCCTATATAGAACATTGGGCCCGGCGCTTTCCGCGCACGACCAGGGCGCTGGCGGCCGTGGATTGGCGAATCGGACGGATTCCGCTGTTTCGAAGCCTGGCGGATGGCGTCCTGTTGGAATTCGAGCGCAAATAGAAGATGAGTTTGCTGAAGCAGGCGCGTAAGATTGTTCGCCGGATGGTGTTGGGCGATACCGATCTGCCACAACAGTGCGCGGTCGCCATGCCGGACCCTCAGGACGAAATCAGCGTGTGGCTGTACGGAGCAGGGCCGCCCCGCGACGTGACGGATGCTCACGCGCCAGCCTGCGCAGCGCCTTTTACGATCGGCATCGGCCTGGAGGACGATCCTGGCGAGAGCGCGCACCTTTCGCTGCGATTCTGCGAGCGGCATGGCGAGCGCCGTATGCTGGGCGAGATCGGCCTTCGAGCGGCGGGCATCATCAGAACAAGCGGCCAGACGCTGCGCTTATTTCAAGCTCGAAGCTGCCGGAACCACTGTTTGCCGTGGACGCGGCTGTGGGCGCACCAACTGCTCCAGGTCTATTTCCAATGGCGGCGCGGCGGCGATCCCGATGTGCGGATGGACACGCTCGGAACGCGTTCGATGATGGTCCTGTTCATCTGCCCGCGGCCGGTGGTTCTGGTCAGCGTGATGCATGGTGAGACCGGGAACATTTTTCCGATGAACCTGATGGGCCCAATCGGGAAAGACTATATGGCCTTCGCCCTGAACAGCTCCAGGCAGGCCGCGCCATTCGTGGAAAGAGCAGGCTGCACTGTGTTCAGTAACATCCCATCGGAGCAAAGCGAGGTGGCGAGACAACTCCGCGGGAACCATCGCCAGAAATCCGTGCGGTGGGATCAACTCCCGTTTGAAACCAGGCCGTCGGCATCGCTTGGGATCCCGGTCCCGTGTTTTGCGCTGCGCGTGCGGGAGATGGAGGTCGAGGCAGTCCGCAAGTTGGGAAGCCATACACTGTTCGTGGCGCGCGTGATCCACGACGAGCGCCGCTCCGCTCGTCCGCAGTTTACGATGATCCATGGGATCTACCAGGCGAGACGGCTCAGAATGAGACAGTCGCAGACAGATCCCAGTCCGATCTTATAGCGCGCGGAACTGTTTCGAGAGTAGCCAGCGACAACTTACTTGGACTAAAGTCAATACTGTTCACTAGGTGAGACAGAACCTCCTCTGCTCACCAGCCGCGTCGCCACGGGACCCCTTCTCAACACCACGGTTCTCGGAACTGACCCGTGCGAACTCAGTAGCTCACGACGCATTTGTACTAACTCGGGTCGTTGGAGAGCAGAAGCAGTAGGCGCCGGTCCAGGGGCTTGTCGGAGCGCGAGGCCGGAAATGCCACCGTGATCGCTTGAGCGGAGGCGGTGGCAACCCACACCAGTCCGGCGGCCACAAGGGAGAATAAGAAAACAAGAAGGCGCATACCGGAGTATACCCGTTCTTCGTCGAGTGCTCTGCCCAGTATCGTTCTCCCGGATACCTACCGACAAGGCCGGACAACGTCCCCGGCTCTCCGAGTTAGTTAAGACTCCAGGAGATTCCGGCGGCGGCAAGAAAAGTAGCGGCGGCAAGCCTATCGAGATCAAACTCGTGGTGGAGCACCAGAAGTGTTACCGCAACAATCGAGCCCAGCGGGGCCTGGACCAGATCTGCGAAAACCCAATATCCTTCCACTTCCGCAGCGTAAGCGCAGAACTGATGCGATAGGACAAAAGCACATGGCTGACTACGCTATGATTGAATTCGATTCGAGAAGGTGAAAGGAGAAATGTATGCAAACCCTAAAGATACGAGCACTGGTTCCGATTGCAATAATGCTGTCCGGAGGGCTGGCTTCGGCACAACCGAATCCGGAGCAAATAGCGCTCCTCAAGTGGTTCCCAGCGTATGAATCGGCGACGTTCGGCATAGGCAGTTCCAACGGCGTGGCTTTCGACGGCGCCAACATGTGGGTGGCGAATGGGTTGACCGATACCGTAACCGAACTGCAGGCCGCGACCGGCAAGGTACTGGGAACTTATGCTGTCGGCCTGTATCCCACTGCTGTGGCTTTCGATGGAGCGAACATCTGGGTCGCGAATAATCAGAGTAACTCCGTGAGCAAGCTGGAGGCCAGCAGCGGCAACGTAGTGGGGACGTACACCGTGGGCACTCTCCCTGTGGCTCTGGCCTTTGACGGAGGCAACATATGGGTGGCTAACTCCAATGGCGACGCTGTGACGAAGATCCAAGCCGCAACCGGCAGCGTCGTGGGGACATACCACGCGGGCGCCAATCCCTCGGGCTTGGCGTTCGACGGCCAAAACATATGGGTGTCGAATTACTCCGAGAACAAGGTCACCAAGGTGCTGGCTTCGACCGGCGCCGTGCTCGGGAAGTTCTCTGTCGGTAGCAGCCCCGAGGCGGTGATCTTTGACGGAACAAACATCTGGGTCGCGAATACCGGCAGCAATAATGTGACCAAGCTGGTGGCCTCGACCGGCGCAATAGTAGGAACCTACCCCGTGGGCAGCACTCCGCAAGGCATGGCCTTCGATGGAGCCAATGTCTGGGTGGCGAACGCCGGAAGCAACAGTGTAACCAAGCTTTTGGCCTCAACCGGAGCCGTGCTGGGAACATTCTCAGTGGGCAGCCCGAACTTCGTAGCCTTCGACGGCGCGAACATTTGGGTGACAAACGGATTCGGCCCTGGTGTGAGCAAGCTGTAAGCCGCCTCGCGCGGCGCACGGAGCCGGACCGCCAAATAACCTGTCAGATCGTCGCAGGCCTGCTCCTTGAGCCACTCCATCTCTGCGACGCGCTATATAGCTCGGTAGCTCGGCGACGATGGCCTGCACCAGCAAACAGTCGCAACTGATCCGGCAGGTCCTGCGGCAGGCAGCGTTCCACTGGCCGAGGCTATTCAGAGCGGTGCTTTCAGAAGGCCGATATTGTTAGGCGTGCGATAGATCTCCCAAACCGTGTCGCCATCGAACTGGAGGAACACATAACCGTGCGGACTGAATCCTTTCGGGTCTTGGGTAATCCAGAAATTGGGCCCGTCCAGAAGCTGCGCCTGCGGGGCGAAAGGCTGCGGAGGCAGAATCAGCCATTGGTACACGTCTCCGTGCGCGTCGGAAAGGTCGTCGCGAAAGCCGGGGAACCCACCGTGACCGATGCACCGGCCCTTAAAACCCCATACAGGATGCGGATCGTATAACACGAGCCGGTGTTCGTGGCCCCAGAACCAAGCGTGAATCCTTTGTTGCTTCAAGAGATCCGCGAGAGCGACTTGCAACTTCGGACCTTGGTCGTCGAGTTGGGAAAACGGCTGATGATGCGAAAAAAGTATCACGCTGCGCGTTCCGGCGGCGGCTATTGTGGATTCGAGCCAATCCACCTGTTGCTCATCCAGGTCGAAATCCTTATAGGAGGTATCCAAACAGACTAGGAGCCACTTCGAATTCTGCATGGCGAAGCAGCTGGCGGGCTGCTGAAAGAAGTCGCCAAGCGCCTGAAAATAGGCCCTCCCACCGGAGTACATCTCGTGATTGCCGTTTAGGGAACGGTTCAGCGTCCCGGCGGGACGCTTCGGCCACTCGCCCACCAGACGGGCCTGGACTTCGTTTTGTTCACCCGAGTAATAGGTATCTCCTACGTGAAGCACCACATCACAGCGATCCAGGCTCGCAATGGTCTGGGAGATGGCGCGTGCACCATAAAGGCCAGTTCCCCAGTCACCAAATAGGGCGATCTGTGCATCATCCGGAATCGTTTGCGGGACCGGCGGGGGTTCGATCCATCCGGCCCGCGGCGGCTTGAAAATCAATTCCGGCGACATTCTCAACCAGCCTGCGATGTCATCGTTGTCGAACTTCACGAACAGTACTCCAGGCGCGAAACTGTCTCCGTCAGGTGTCTTGACGGTCTGCGTGGGTTGGAGAGCGCCCACCTGACCGGCGGCTGTGGCCTGCTTCACTAGAAGCGTCTGCAATCGGGCCGCCAGCTCATTTTGCGGCGTATGCAGGATGGTCGCACCTCCGAGGCCCATCGCCATTACTGGCTTCGCGCTCTTGGATAGTTCGCCTAAAGCGGTGTGCCAGGCAGCAACCATTTGCTGTTGCGCGACCGGATCACCTGCCGCCGCTACGGCAGTGGCTGCCTGGACCGCGTCGTGCACTTGCCCGGGGTCCTTCTGGAATGCTTCTTGAAAAGTGGCATACGGCACGACCGTCTGCCCAATGCTGGCTTGCGGGGCGGTCGGTTGTCCAGCACTCATGTCCTCCTCCTTACCCGGCAGTCGGCCGGTCCGACCTATTGTATCCAACGCGAGTTACACTTTGGCGATCCCAAGACGCGATTCCACTCGGTCCTTTGCTTCACCTCCGTTGTCGTTGGCCGCTGGATAATATAAGCTCTTGAGAGCCTTTTTCAAACGGGCCCGTAAGGGTTACAGAAAGGAGGGAGAAGTTCGATACTACTTGTTGATGCGGCGCTCGGCGGGCGCGCCGCTGGGCTATAGCTTCGATGGTGCCGCGCCAATGGCACGTGGCCGTTTCCTGCTAGCAGGCAGTCTTCCGCGAACGAGGGGCGCATCGTTGCATAGACTACCCTGTACGAACATCCGGCGGCATGGACTTTCTTGGCGCGATCGCTACGGGCGCACACGGTCGGTCCTTTTTGACCTCCATGGCGGGACTTGATCCATCCCCGATTTTTCATAGGCGTTAAGATGCAGTGCCGACCGGATGCCGTTGCTCGCCACTGGTACGCGAGGGTTTGGGGCTCTGGCCCATGGAACGTGCCTGTCGCGCTGGTGATTGAAGCTTAAGGGTGATCTACACTTTCTATCATTGGACAACTCGCAGGTGCGAAGAACGATCCGAAGCACATGAGCGACCGCCGCAACGGCTTCAGGGTAAGGCTACTTCGAGCCAGTCATTCGTTGCGGGAGGCGGCGCTGCTTGCCAGCAACTTCTTCCTCCATTCGGCAGCTTTCTCCGGCTTGCCCCAATCCTGATACAACTGGACTAGCCATTCGCGGGCGCGGTCCAGATGATACCAGTCCGGCATTAAGACCCGGTCCTTCCGCGCCACCATCCCCGTGTAACCGTCCAGCAGAAGCGGCTCCGCTTCGGCATATTTCTTCTGTCCAGCCAGGCTGGCGCCCAACAAGCTTTCGGCGCGGAATCGGTCCCAGTCGTCCGGTTGCTTCTTTTGATTGAGCTCCAGGGCCTCGCGAGCGAGAGGTTCAGCCTCTGCGAACTTCCCCTGTGACTCATAGGCCAGTGCCAGATTCTCCGCCGACACCATGGTGTCCACGTTGTCGGAACCTAAGGCGTGCCGCCGCCCGGCCAGAGCCTGTGCCGCGTAAGTTTCCGCCAACGCGAACTTGCCACGTCGTTGATACATGTGGGCCATATGCGAAACCGTGCTCAGGGAGTTAGGATGGTCAGGACCGAGTACGCGGCGCTCGGTCTCTAGCGATTGGCGGAACAGCGCCTCGGCCCGCGCGTATTCACCGTCTTCCGCATAGGCGCGAGCCAGACTGTCCAGCGAAGACAGCGTGCTAGGATGCTCGGGACCCAAGACGCGGCGCTGGATCTCCAGGCTCTGGCTGTCGAGCACTTCTGCCTGCGGGTATTTGCCTTGCGCCAGGTAGACGCTTGCCAAACTATTCATGGAAGCCAGCGTGCTAGGATGCTCGGGACCCAAGACACGGCGCAGGATCTCCAGGCTCTGGCTGTGGAGCGTCTCGGCTTGAGCGAACTTGCCTTCGGCGAAGTAGGCAATTGCCAGGTTCAACATCGACCGCAAGGTGTCAGGATGTTCGGGACCCAACAAGCGCCGTCGGATCTCCAGAGTTTGGCTAAGCAGTGCCTCGGCCTGCGGGAACCTGAGCTCGTTGATATAGACGTTTGCCAGGCTGTTCATGGAATTCAGCGTGTCGGGGTGGTCGGGGCCAAGCACGTGGCGTCGGATCTCCAGGGTCTGGCTCTGAAGCGCCTCGGCTTGAGCGAACTTGCCTTGTTCGCGGTAGACGATAGCCAGATTATTCATGGAAGCCAGCGTGTTGGGGTGCTCAGGACCCAAAACGCGACGCCGGATCTCCAGTGTCTGGCTGTCGAGCGCCTCGGCCTGCGGGTACTTGCCCTGCCCCCTGCGGACGACAGCCAGGCTGCTCATGGATGCCAGCGTATCGGCATGCTCGGGACCCAGCTCGCGGCGTTGGGTGTTCAGAGTGTCTCCTAGAAGCTTCTCGGCCTCGGGATACTTGCCTTGAAGGTAGGCAGCATATCCAATGCGGTACATGGTTCTGAGGGTCACGGGATTTCTTGCCCCCACTACCCGCCGATGCAGATTCAGTGCCCGCTCCAATTGCGTGCGGGCTTCCGGATACAGCCCGAGGTCCATGTATGTCTGCCCGATGGTGTCTCGAATTGCCGCCTCCACTTCGGGCTGCCGTTCGAACCTTCCCGCGATCCGGGCAGCGGCCCGGTCTAACGCTGTTCGCACCTTCAGGTCCGGATCGGGCTTGGTGTTCGGTCCCGCCTGGTTTGCCGCGCTCGCCTGCTCCAAAAGATCGTTTTGCAGAAAATCGCTGATCGCCCGGGAAGTCGCCGATTCCGCGTTCGCTCGCGCCGCTTCTCGAGTGCTGACGATAATTCCCGCGATCAGCACGACGAAGACCGCCGCAACTCCCCATACCAGCGCTTTGTGCCGGCGTGCGAACTTCTGTAATTGATACGTGGCGCTCGCCGGCCGCGCTATAATCGGCTCGTCGTGAAGATAACGGCGGATATCGGCCGCCAATTCCGCGGCCGATGAGTAGCGCCGCGCCTTGTCTTTCTCCAGCGCCTTGGCCACAATGGTTTCCACGTCGCCTCGATAGCCGCGATCGATCGAGCTCAGTGGCGCAGGGTCTTCTTCCCGAATCGTTTGGATCGCCTCGTGCAATCTTTAACTGATGTGATAGGGTTTGCGCCCAGTAAGGAGTTCATACAGAATCACGCCTAACGCGTACACATCACTTCGGGTATCGAGATCCATCGGATCGGCCAGCACCTGTTCCGGACTCATGTACGCAAGAGTTCCAACGAGCTGTCCCAGATCGGTCTGGCGGGTCACATGGGCGTCGCTATCGGTTGCTCGCGCCACGCCGAAATCGAGAATCTTGGGCTGGCCGGTCTCATCCACCAGAATGTTGCCCGGTTTGAGATCGCGGTGAATAATGCCGCGCTGATGGGCGTGGTGCACAGCTTCGCAGATCCTGGCCGTCAGCTCCAGCCGCTGCCCGGTGTTCAGTCGTTGCGCGTTAGCGTACTCGAGCAGCGGCCGACCACGGATGAACTCCATGGCGAAATAGGGTTGCGGGCCGCATCCGTTTTCGGCCGTGCCGGCTTCGTAGATCTGCGCAATCCCTGGATGTTGCAATCGCCCAAGCGCGCGAGCTTCCTGCTCGAAGCGGCGGACCAACGTGGGATCGCCCAAACCGGACTTGATCACCTTGAGGGCTACCGTGCGTCGCGGCTGTTCCTGTTCGGCTTCATATACAACGCCCATGCCGCCCTCGCCAAGCAGACGGAGAATCCGATACCGGCCGATGGTGGAAGGTAAAGCGGCCGCGCCACCGTTTGGATCGCCGGCGATATGATCCCAAAGCTTCGCCATCTCCGGACGCGCGGCAGGGTTTGACAAATTTGCGTCAGCGCAGGCGAGCAGCGATTCGACTTCCGTGCGCAGGCCGGCATCATCGCCGCAGGCTTGTTGAAGCCATCGCGAGCGCTCGGCGGGCTCATGTTCGAGCGCTGCGTGATAAAGGGATTCAATCGCCGCCCAGCGTTCAGGTTCCATGTCCTTCCTCGCTGCTCATTTCCCGGACCAGCCACGATTTGGCCAGACTCCAGTCGCGGTGTACGCTTTGTGGCGAGATGCGCAGAACTGCCGCGATCTCGTCGGCGGTGAGCCCGCCGAAATAGCGCATCTCGACTACTTGCGCCTTACGTGCATCGAATCCGGCCAGCTTCTCGAGCGCCTCGTCCAGCTGCAACACCATGGGATCGGGCGCCGCGGAAAAAAGCAAGGCGTCGTCGAAGGCGGTCCGGCGAACTGCTCCTTCGCGCTTAGCGCAGTCACGCGCCCTGGCGTAATCCACCAGTACCCGGCGCATCACGCGCGCGCCCACCGCGAAAAAGTGAGCTCGATCCTGCCACCTGACTTGCCTTATATCGACCAGCCGAAGGTATGCTTCATGCACCAGGGCCGTAGCTTGGATGGTGTGATCCGGGCGTTCGCCGCTGAGGCATCGGCGCGCGATATCCCGCAACTCCGGATACACCAGCTCTAGAACTTTGGCCAGCGCGTCATCATCGCCGCCGCTCCAGGCACGGAGAAGCCCCGTTATTTCAGAGGAAGGCAATGGGACCATAGGCTGGCCTTCCGAAAAAAACCAATCCATTATAACCCAAACGCCCATAGTTAACGCTCGTTACCAAGGAAAACTCGACATGGGATTAGTACTTCTTGGCGTGTTTCTCGCCTTTATAAGCGGAGTGCAGAAGACATGCAAACCATGCAAACCATGCAGACAGTGTTATGTGAACCGATGCCCGCTCACGGCGTTATGGAAGGGAATGGCGCCTACAATAGGCACGCGAAGCTTCCGGCCGGCGGCGCTGCGTTGGCGGTTCCGTTCCTGGAGAAGTCAGTCCGAGAGATGGGACTCGGCCCCGACGATCGGCCCGTGGTCATCGCCGACTATGGATCGTCGCAAGGCAAGAACTCCCTCGCCCCGATGCGGATTGCAATTGAAAATGTGCGCCCACGCATCGGTCCGAACCGTCCCATCTCTGTCTTTCACATAGACCAACCAGCCAACGACTTCAACACGCTTTTCGAAGTGCTCGACACGGATCCGGATAGATATGCCTTGGACCAACCGAACGTATTTCCCTGTGCTATCGGGCGGTCGTTCTATGAGAACGTTCTCCCCCCTGATTCGGTCCATTTGGGGTGGAGTTCCTATGCCGCCGTGTGGCTAAGCCGTATTCCAATGCGGGTTTCGGGTCATTTCATTCCACTACGCGGCACAGACGCCGAGCGCGCCGCGTTCCAGCGACAGGGTACCCAGGACTGGGAGACTTTCCTCTCTTTGCGGGCAGCAGAATTGCGGCCTGGGGGACGTCTCGTGGTCGTGCTGCCGGCTCTTAATGACGAGGGTGAAGCAGGACTCGAGCCCTTAATGGACCATGCCAACGCGGCACTCGCGGAAATGGTAGATGAGGGAGTGCTTCGGGCCGATGAACGGGAGCGAATGGTGGTGGGAAGTTATCCTCGGCGGAGGGGCGATCTTCTCGCGCCGTTTCAGCGCAGCGGGCAATTCCAAAATCTCAGCGTGGAATGCTGCGACCTTTCCCGGGTGGCCGACGGCGCATGGGCCGTCTTCGAGCGTGATGGGAATAAGGAAGCATTCGCGACGAAGCATGCTCTATTCTTCCGATCGGTTTTTATCCCCTCATTGGCACTCGGGCTCACCCAGACTCACGATGCCGAACAACGGCGCATTTTCGCCAACCGCTTTGAGGACAGACTAAAGCGGCGTCTGGCGGAGCAACCAGCGCCGTTACACTCCTTCGTCCAGACGATGGTAATGGCCAAGCGAGATTCCGCTTCTGGTATTCCCGAAACGAGATAGGTATGGGAATCGATCCGATCGCGCAAATTACGGAGCTGACTCTCGGCCAGCGGTGGATGTTGGCGTGGGTACCTGGAAACAGCGTCGTGACTGCACGTGTATTCTGTCCTCCCACGCTATTGCCTCACTATGGAACGCTGTCTCAAACCGCGTCCGCGCCGTATCTGTTAACGAATGCGTTTGGCAGTCTGGCCGCGGCGCAAGCGGCGTTCCCAAAGTCGGCCTTGGCCGGCGACCTGACGAGCGCTACGTTTACCGCCAACAGCCTGGATTGGGCTGTCTGGAACGAAGCGATGCGGTACTGCGAGAGCACCACGAGCCTGCGCACGGTGCTGATCGACGAGGGAGCCTACGGGATCGCGGGAACATTGAATCCGCACACAGGCATTATGTTCGTAGGCCCCGGGTCGATGGGTTCCTCGAACATAACCGGTGTCGGAGTCACCCATTTCAGTAGCGGCGATTTCATCCATTGGGATGGCGCCAGTGAGTTCGAAGGGACCGGCGGCGGTATTCGTTTTATTTCCATCTGGAAGGCCAACAGGCTGGCATTTGGCGGAGTGAGCTACGGGGGCGGTACGGCCATTCGCGCCACTGCGCAGGGCCCCGACTTCAGGCCGGGCGAGATGCTGATCGAGGACGTCCTGATCGCATCCGAGGCAGGCCCTCCTCCAGCCTCAACTACCGTATGGGCGGCCAACTCCGTGTACGCGCAGGGAGCGTACCAGACGCCGGGCAATGGCTACTATTACGAATGCACCGTTGCAGGGACTTCCGGCGCGTCCCAGCCGGCATGGGGAACGGCCGTAAATGGTACGACGACCGACGGCACGGTCGTGTGGAAATGTGCTGGCGGCGTGGCGCTCTGGCAGCACGGCCTCGAGGCGGACGGAAGCGCGGCAACCACGCCGGGAGGCGCCGGCGTCAGGTCGATCCACATCTTGAAACTTCGCATGGCCGGTTGCTCCTCCATAGCCCAGTCGGCGCACCTGAATTACGTAGAGCACTTCAATGCTCATGGGCTACAGATCGATACCGGAAACAGTCCCAACGGCACGGCCGGTATGACCATCGAAGGGGATAGCAACAACATCGAAATCCACGGCCTGGTGCTCGACACAACCTTAATCCTGCAAGCGGCTGGCGCGCCCGGTGGCAAGCCAGAAACCACCATCGCCTCCGTATCGGCTGCGAATCCGGCCATAGTCACAACCAACCAGCCGCTGCCATTCGGCGCCGTCAGCCTGACTGCCAACGTGAACATACTCGGCTGCACTCCCTCTTCGTTCAATGGGTTCTATGTAGCGACCATGACGGGCGCTAACACATTTACCATCCCCATCGACGGTTCGGGATATCAGAGTGGCGGCACTGTCGAGAGCACCGCACCGCGCGATGTAACTATTACCGGCCGTGCCGCGGAAGTAGTTTGTTATGCGCCCGATTGTACCGGCACGATCATGGTCAGCAACGGAGTAGTGCCGGGAACTACGCCGCCGGAGATCATTCACATCAACGATTCGCTTAACCTGAGAATCGCCGGCCCGAACAAACCGACGTTCGAGCTGGCGAATATCAACTTCACCTATTCCGGAAGCGGCTCCGGAGTCACCGGCGACGGTACCCCATTTACCTGCCTTTGGAACACGCTCACTTATGATTACAATGCCGATTTCGTCGGTCAGAGCTTCCCTGGATCCGGTAACGCCGGAACCGTGAGTGGATTCGAATGCTGGTGCGCCGGCAAGTATCACTTCACGGCTCGCGTGGCGCTAACCGGGATCACGGCGGCAAATAGTTTTGCGGCGCTCCAGCTCTACGTCAGACAGACGGGCGGCGAGCGAACCTATAGCGTGCAGCAACCATTAGTGGGCGGAGTGACGGACGGCATCGTGGTCATCGGCATCGATCAGAACGTCGTCTTAAACCAACTTGACATCGTCCAGGTGCGGGTTGTGGTGTCTGGAAATTCGACGAGAAATGTCAGCGTTTTCGCCGACGCTGAAAGCGGATTCACGCTATTCGATGGAGACCTGATCTAACGGAGCTGATATGGAAAACGAATCCAGATTTTCGTCCGCGGTTATGGAAGGCGGGGGCGCCTACAACAGGCACGCGACGTTTCAGGCCGCCGGCGCTCGCTTGGCGATACCCTTCCTGGAGAAGGCCCTACGCGAGGTATCGCTAGACCCGGCGGACTTGCCCATCGTGATTGCAGATTATGGATCGTCGCAGGGCAAGAACTCCCTTGCCCCGCTACGGATTGCAATCGAAAACCTGCGGCCACGCCTGGGCCCGAATCGCCCTATCTCCGTCTTTCACGTCGATCAACCTGCCAACGACTTCAACACGCTCTTCGAGGTCCTGGACGTGGATCCGGACAGCTATGCCCTGGACGACGCAAACGTATTTCCCTGCGCGATAGGCAGATCGTTCTATGAGAATGTTCTTCCCCCTGATTCAGTCCATTTGGGTTGGTGCTCGTATGCGGCCGTGTGGCTCAGCCGCATCCCCACGCTGATTTCCGGTCATTTCATAGCACGCCGCGGCACGGATGCCGAGCGCGCCGCATTCCGCCGGCAGGCTGCTCAAGACTGGGAAACGTTCCTTTCTTTGCGAGCGCGCGAATTGCGGCCTGGGGGGCGTCTAGTGGTCGTGCTGCCCGCTCTGAATGACGAGGGCACGCCGAGCCCCGGACTCGAAGCTTTGATGGACCATGCGAACGCGGTACTCGGGGAGATGGTCGACGAAGGCACCCTTCGGCCGGATGAACGGGAACGAATGGTCCTGGGAAGCTATGCGAGGCGGAGGTGCGATCTGCTCGCTCCATTCGAACCCGATGGGCAATTCCAAGGTCTTAGCGTGGAGTGCTGCCACCTCTCCGAACTCGCCGACCCCACCTGTGTCGGCCTCCAACGGGACGGAGATGATGACGCCGTGGCCACCCGGCTGGCGCAGATCTTTCGCGCGACCTACGCGCCCTCGCTGGCGGCTGCGCTCGCCGGAGCCCGGAATGGGGCGGGTCGCGCCTTCGCTGACCGCTTGGAGAGCGGGCTGAAGCGGCGCGTGGCGAATCAGCCAGTGCCATTGCACACGTTCGTTCAGACGATTGTCCTGGCCAAGCAGATTTCGACGGTGGCCGCACCGCAGCGGCGTCCTGGCCAGACGTTTGGCGGGCTGCTACACACCCGAGCTCGCGAATCCGGATGCACCGGCTCTGTTCTGTAATGACCGAAAGATGAGTTTTGGCGACCTCGACGAGTCGTCCACCCGGCTCGCTCGCTGGCTGATCGAACAGGGGCTGAAGCCTGGGGAACGAGTGGCCCTATATTGGTCGAACTCGATAGAAGCCGTCCAGATCTTCTTCGGAATCGTTAAAGCGGGCCTGATCGCAGTGCCGGTCAATCTGCGCCTGAAATCGCCCGAGGTTGCGTGGATTCTGGAGCACTCACAATCCGTAATGTGCTTCAGCGAACCAGCGCTCGCGCCGATTGCGGAGCAGGCTCGCCCAGCTTGCCCGTCACTGCGGTGTATCCTGACGGAGCTGCCGGCACTCGCAGCGGGAAACGAGCCATCGCTCGCGGAAGTGCGCGACGACCAGCCTGCCGCGATTCTGTACACCTCCGGAAGCACCGCGCGCCCGAAGGGCGTGACCCACACGCATCGTACGTTGCGGGAGGCAGTCCGCATGATTGCCGACTTGGTGGATAGCGAGGATATCGTGCTAACGATGACGCCGATGATGCACGCCATCGGACTCAGCCTCGCTCTGTTGCCGTCGGTCTCTCTCGGAATACCGACAGTGCTTTTGCCGGCCTTCGAGCCCGGCGCCGTACTCGATGCCATCGAGCGCTTCCGCTGCACCTTCACGTTAGGGCTGCCGGCGCTTATGCAGTTGATTGTTGAAGAACAAGTGCGAAAGCCCCGTGATGTAAGCTCCCTGCGAACCGTACTGGCCGCTGGGGACCGCGTGCCGGTGAACTCGCAGGAACGCTTCGCCGCAATATTCGGAGTGCCGCTCCAGGAAGCCATCGGCATGACCGAAACTTGGCCTATTGCCATCAATCCGAAGCTGGCGATCCGGCCGGGATCGCTGGGCATTCCCAGCGCGGGCGTTGAGGTGGGCATCGTGGATGCCGGCGACACAAACCTTGCAGATGGCGAAACGGGCGAGATCGTGGTGCGAAGTCGGGCGAATTGCGTCGGATATTGGAACGATCCTGCGGCGACGGAAGCGCTCCTGCGCGGCGGCTGGCTGTATTCCGGCGACCTGGGAAGCCGCGACTCTGACGGATACCTCTGGTTTAAAGGACGCAAGAAACAGATCATCATCCGCGCGGGCTCCAACATCTCTTCGCAGGAAGTAGAAGAGGTGCTATATCACCACCCGGCGGTATTCGAAGTCGCCGTTGTGGGGGCGCCGGACCCGGTCTACGGTGAACTCGTCATAGCGTTTGTCTCTTTGCGAAAAGGCGCTGCGCCTGGAGAGCAGGAGTTACGCGATTACGCACGAAGGAGCCTGGCGGATTACAAGGTTCCGGAGAGAATCTGTTTTCTTCCCGAATTGCCCAAGGGCCCCACCGGAAAAGTGGATCGGTCCGCTTTGAAAGTGAGTAGACCAAATGAATGTTGAGACCTATGCCGGGGGGGCGCTTGCCGCTATTTCGTTTGCACTTGTGGTTCTGGCTCGGGTGCAGTTAGGCAAATCGTTTGCGGTAACTCCAAAGGCAAACGATCTGGTAGCGCACGGCTTGTATTCGCGCCTGCAACACCCTATGTACGCGTTTGTCGATTTGACCGTTTGTGGGATTGCGCTGTCGGTAGATCGTTGGTATGTGTTGCTGCTTTTAGTTATTTTGTTGCCACTGCAGACCAGAAATGCCCGCAGAGAGCGCGAGCTGCTCCAAGAGAAGTTTGGAGAGCGCTATGAGATATATCGTCGTGGCACATGGTTTTAATTCAATTGAAGAGGAGGCGGGTTATGCACCCTGGGAATAGTGCCGAAGGTCCGTTAAATCCCGGTCTGGTTTTAGAAATGCTGCAGGCGCATCAGCGCACGGCGGCTTTAAAGGCGGCGATCGATCTGGACGTCTTCCGCGCCGTCGGTGAAGGGCCGGGAGACCTGGCCTCCATCGCCCGTCACTGTTCGGCGTCCGAACGGGGCATCCGCATCCTGTGCGATTTCCTCACGATCTACGGCGTCCTGATTAAAGAGGACCGGCGCTACCGGCACACCCCCACAAGCGCCACCTTCCTTGACCCGTGCTCGCCTTCGTCGTTGGCCTCCATCGCGCAATTCATCGGCCACCAGGCCATGCGAGATCCATACGAGCACTTGGCGGAAATCGTGCGCACCGGCCGTACTGTCCTGCCGGGAGATGGCAGCGTGGAGCCGGAGAATCCGATTTGGGTCCAGTTCGCGGAAACCATGGCGCCGATGATGGCCCCCATGGCGGCTCCGCTGGGCGCACTTGTGCTGGAGGGACACGCCGGCCCGATGCGCGTGCTGGATATCGCCGCCGGCCATGGCCTGTTCGGTATCGAGATCGCCAAACAGAATCCGCACGCCCGCGTCACCGGTCTCGACTGGGCGCCCGTGCTGCGCGTAGCTCTGGACAATGCCCGCAAGGCCGGCGTCCAGGACCGTTACGACATGCTGCCCGGCGACGCCTTCGAAGTTGACTTCGGCGGGCCTTATGACGCGGTGCTGCTCACCAACTTCCTCCACCATTTTGGCTGGAGTTCGTCCCCAATGAAGATCGCGTTTCCCCGCCCATGCCCGCGGCCTTCAGCATGACCATGTTGGCAATCACTGTGGCGGGCGACGCGTATACACTGAGCCAACTCACTGCCATGTACCACGAGGCAGGCTTCGGAGGCGTAACCGCGCATCCCATTCCCATGAGCCCACACACGGTGGTCATGGGACGCGCTTGAGCGATTCAAATGCACAGCAAACGTCACAGGGTCTTCTATGGCTGGTGGGTCGTATTAACGGCGGCGGTGGGACTGTTCTGGGGCCCGCCCGTCACGGTATTCTCTTTCAGCGTCTTCCTCAAGCCGCTCATGCATGATTTCCACGCTGGCCGTGCCGCCGTATCACTGGGCTACACTCTGCACAATATCGCGGGCGCACTCAGCGCCCCACTGGCGGGATGGCTGATTGACCGTTACGGCGCGCGCAGGGTGATTTTGCCAGGCACGGTGGTGTTTGGCTTGATCTTACTCTGCAGCAGAGTTTTATCAGGCGACATATCGCAGCTTTACTTCTTTTATATGGCACTGGGCTTGTCGGCGCATGGCGTCGGCCCGATACCTTACGGCACTGTGGTCTCTCATTGGTTTGACAGGCGCAGGGGTCTGGCTCTCGGTCTGACGATGCTCGGAATCGGCTTTGGGGCCATGATCATGCCCTCCCTCGCGCAGCAGTTGATTACACGGTTTGGCTGGCGCGTGGCATATGCGATTCTTGGCTCCGCGGTTTTGCTGATCTCCATGCCGTCAGTAGCAGCGTTTCTTAAGGAGAAGCCGCGGGACCTGGGACTCTTGCCCGACGGAGTAGCACCCACAGACACCGCGCGCGACGAAGCCGGTGCAGTGGGCCTCGCCTGGCATGATGCCTGGAGCAGTCGGACGTTTTGGTTGGTGCTATGCGCATTTTCTTTGGTCGGTGCAAGCGTGCAAGGGTGTCTCGTTCATATGGCAGCAATGCTCACGGATCGCGGCGCAACGGTCCAAACCGCGGCTTTGGGCAGTTCGATTATGGGCGTTGCGGTGCTGATAGGTCGAGCCGTAACCGGCTACTTGCTCGACCGGTTCTTTGCTCCTCGATTGGCAGCTCTCTTCTTTGGCGGTGCCGCCTTTGGAATTGGCCTGCTTTGGGCGGGAACCGCGACGCCACTTGCGCTGGTAGGCGCATTCCTCGTCGGGCTGGGTCTGGGCGCGGAGGTAGACATCATCGCCTACTTAATGAGTCGCTATTTTGGTCTGCGCTCCTTTGGGAAACTCTATAGCTTTGGCTTTGGCGCTTTTGTTCTTGCAGGCGCATTGGGCTCTCTTGCAATGGGGGCGGGCTTCGACTTAACGGGCTCCTATCGTGCGCCCCTCTCGGCGCTCTTTATCTCGACTCTAGTTGCGACTGTGCTGATGACTCGTCTGGGACCGTACCGATACCAGGCACCCCAGCCGGACGAAAACGAGCCCATGTTGGCCCATGTTGCATGAATGAGTAATATGGCTGACTACGCGCTAGACAATACCTGGGACAGGGCAACGCGCAGACTATCTCTGTTGGAGCAGTACTTTGATCCTATGACCAAGCGGCGCATGACAGCGCTCAGAGTTCGCGAGGGATTGCGATGCCTGGAAGTGGGGGCCGGCGGCGGTTCAGTTGCAGCCTGGCTGTGTGAGAAGGTCGGACCAACCGGCCGGGTTGTTGCCACCGACATTAATATCCAGTTGCTGCAAGATATAAAGTATTTGTTTACCGGCCTGACAGACCTCTGAACTGAGCCCCCTGAAAATTTCGCTGGACAAATGGAGCGGTTTCAGCTACCGTAGGGTTGGATGAAACCAACG
>Ga0302326_10001541_pt1 | contig 58388 bp, 57 predicted proteins | sample Palsa_T0_3_FD_202264 | JGI IMG/M metagenome (GOLD analysis project Ga0302326, IMG submission 202264) | Peat permafrost microbial communities from Stordalen Mire near Abisko, Sweden - Palsa_T0_3 | ecosystem: Environmental > Terrestrial > Soil > Palsa > Peat permafrost | place: Sweden: Abisko...
TGGCGCAATCAGCTACATCGGATATATGGGCCGCTGGGGAATGATCTTCGGCGGTTACGGCGGGCGCGACGGCGAACGAGGTGGCGGCGGATTGGAAACGCTCTTGTTGCTCATCGCCGCGCCCTTTACCGCTCTGCTTCTCCAGCTCGGGCTCTCCCGCACGCGGGAATACCAGGCGGACGCATCCGGTGCCCGAATGGTCGGCTATCCCGACGGCCTAATCAGCGCTCTCCAGAAGCTCGGCGCCTACAACCAGCGAATACCCATGGATGTCCCGCCAACCACCTCAGCCCTATTCATCGTCGCTCCCCTGAGCCCCCGGCAGCTCTTTTCCGGGCTATTCAGTACTCATCCGCCCTTGGCTGAGCGGATTGCGGCACTCCGGAATATGATCATTACCCGATAAAGGCCCATTTGGGTCTCCACGCAGAAAAGATTGCAGCCACGTAAAGTTTTCATCCCGGCGGCGGTAGTTCTGGTACCACGGGTACTAAGCTCAATCCGTAAATGAAATACAGCATTATACTTAGCCCCTCTCCACCGCTTGGTTATTTTGGCCCCGGACATGCTTTCTCTACTCTCTGCAAGGGTCATCTTACGGAGGAAAATGCTATGAGCGAGGAATCGATCCAGCCAATCCACGAGACGGAAACGCCGCGATGGATCGGTCTGGCGGTTGGTATCCTGGGGGCAATTTCGCTGGTTGCTTTGGGAGTCGGCTGGACGGCGTCATCGCGTTCCGCCACCAATGAGCAGAACCTGGCGACGCAGCTGCAAACTGCGAAGCAAAGTGAAGATGTTCTGAGCCAGCGCTTGGCGAAGGCCGAAGATCTGAACGCTCAGATCCAGGGCGAACTGAGCGTCGTTAGCGACAAACTGAAGCTGACGCAACAGGATGCTGCGCGCGCCCGGGCGCAAACCAAGAAGATCCAGGAAGCAGACGCGAAACAGCTCGCCGACATGGAGAACAATCAGACCAACGTCACCGGGCAGCTCGCGACGAAGGCCAGCGTCGACGACCTCAATAAAGTCAACGGCGACGTCACCGGCGTCAGGAGCGACCTCGAGGCCACCAAGAACAAGCTTGAGTTGACCCGCGGCGAGTACGGCACGCTCATAGCCAAAAATCACGACGACGTCGAATCGCTCCGCCGCCTTGGCGAACGTGATTACTACGAGTTCACGATCGACAAGAAGGGCGCGCGCCAGAAGGTCGGCGACGTAATGGTCGAACTGCGCGGAACCAACACCAAGAAGAACATGTACTCTGTGGTGCTCTTCGCAGACGACAAGAGCTATGACAAAAAGAACCGCTCGGTCAACGAACCGATGTACTTTTTCGAGAACGGTTCGCGCAAGCCGGTTGAGTTCGTGGTCAATTCAGTGTCCAAGGACAAGATCACCGGTTACCTGAGCGTTCCGAAGCCGGCTGGAGCATCAGCACAAAACACTTCGGGCAATTAACGGAAGAGAAGACGGACAGCCACTCCCTGCGAAGCATCAGGGAAGAAACGAAGGGCGGCCGCAAGCGCGGTCGCCCTTTTGTTTTTTGCCCCGCACTTCTGGAGTGCCACATCCAAGAAATAATCCTGCCCGCATTTTTGAGGGGCCTACGCGGTTATGGTGTATCTAAGAAGTGGAATGGAGGATTCCCATGTCAAAAGTCTGGTTGGTAACCGGCAGCGCAAGCGGTTTGGGCCGCAGCATCGCCGAAGCTGTGCTCGCATCGGGCGATCGCCTCGTCGCGACGGCCCGCGATCCGCGCCGCCTTGAAGATCTGGTAAAGAAATATGGCGATCAGGTTCGCGCCGCTCCTCTCAACGTTGCAGATGAAGCGGCGGCCTACGCAGCAGTGCAGGTAGCGATGGACGCGTTCGGGCGTCTCGATGTGGTCGTGAACAATGCGGGCTACGGCGATATTGCGCCGTTCGAGCAAGTGACCTCGGAGAGATTCAAGGCGTTGGTCGACACTAACTTCTACGGCGTCGTCAACATGACGCGGGCTGCGCTGCCGATTATGCGAAAGCAAAAGAGCGGCTGCATCCTTCAAATATCATCCGTCGGCGGTCGTTTGGCGCTCCCTGGTAGCACTGCGTACCATGCCGCCAAGTGGGCTGTTGGGGGATTCACCGAGTCCCTCGCCCAGGAAGTCGCCCCTTTCGGCGTCAAGGTTTGCGCGCTCGAACCCGGCGGAATGCGCACAAACTGGGGGGCGCGCGCGAACGCGGGAACACCTGACCTTCTCCCGGACTATGAGCCGTCCGTGGGCGCGATAGTCAAGGCCCTGAAGTCTCTCTGGGGCCAGGAGAATAGCGATCCCGCCAAGGTGGCTCAAGTCATCCTTCGTCTGGCTGCCAGCGATCGTCTGCCCGCACATCTCCTATTGGGCAGCGACGCCGTCCAATACGCTGCCCAGGCCGAAGCGACGCGTACGGCCGACGCAGAACGCTGGAGAGAGATTAGCGCCTCGACAGACGTCAACGCTGCAGGAGCATTGCCTGCTTTGCGATTCTGAGAGCATTCCACTCGCGGCCTCGAATCTCGCACCATCGAATCAGCTCGAACAGTAATCGAAACCGCGAAACTTGCGGCGAGACTCGCTACGCGGACTTGGTCAAAAATCGCAGCTTGCGGCTGAGGAATTCCTTCGCCAGCGCCGGCAGTTGGTCGTGTGTCAGCTTGCCCTGCTCGTACAGCTTCACTTTGGCTTTGGCTGATTTGCGGTGCCGGTGCTGCCGCTTCCACGTCATGAAATTCTTCTCGTTTGCCATTTCATTCCTCCCAATTGTTGTCCTTGGAATTGTAGCGAACGGGCACACATACGCAAGCCCGCTGTAATTTTTCGTGCGAGTTCGAGTAGGATGAATCGTCGTGACAACAAAAGCCATCCATGCGAGCCGCGTATTCACGCCGCAGGAAGAGTTCGTTGAGTGCGTCATCGTCGTCGAAGACGGCCGGATCACTGCGGTCGGGCGCCGCGAAGAAGTCCGTGTTCCCGCCGGCGCGAAAGAGATCTTTGCGCCGGATACAATCGTCGCGCCAGGATTCGTAGACATCCACATTCACGGCGCGGGCGGCCACGACGTGATGGAAGCCACCGCCGATGCGCTGCTTGCGATCACGGCAGAAGTCGTTCGCCACGGCACCACTTCGATTCTGGCAACCACTGTCTCCGCATCGCGCGATGAAACTTGCCGCAGTCTCGAAGGAATTGCCAATTTTATCGCGGGCCCGAACGACTTGGCACCCACGCGGCCGCTGCGCGCGGAAACTCTCGGCGTGCACCTCGAAGGCCCGTTCATCAGCCACGCGCGCCGCGGCGTCCATCCCGAGAATGCGCTCGCCAAACCGTCCGTTGCTCTTCTCGAGCAATTCCTCGCCGCCGCTGGAGGCCACGCGAGGATACTCACTATCGCGCCCGAGCTTCCCGGCGCCATGGAATTGATTGACCGCGCACAACGCGACGGCCTCGTCGTCGGCATCGGCCACACGGATGCCACATACGATCAAGCCATCACCGCCATCCAGCACGGCGCGCGGCACGCTGTTCACGTTTTCAACGCCATGCGGCCATTCTCGCATCGCGACACGGGAGTGCTCGGCGCAATCCTCACGCATCGCGAAGTCACCGCCGAGTTGATTGCCGATGGCGTGCACGTAGACTCTCCCGCGATTCAAATCCTGATCGCATCGAAAGGCACCGATCGCGTGATTCTCGTTAGCGATGGAATTGCCGCGACGGGAATGCCGGATGGAAATTATCGCCTGGGAACATTCGATGTCACCGTGAGCGACGGTGTCGCGCGCAATGCCGACGGAAAACTTGCGGGAAGCACGCTCACGCTCGATCGCGCTGTGCGTCACGTCGTAGGCCTTGGCGTGCCTCCGATTGAAGCCATACGCATGGCGACGATCGGCCCCGCCCATCGCCTCGGCATCGCGGGAAAGAAAGGCGTGATCGCGCCCGGTGCCGACGCCGACCTCGTCTTCCTGACTCCCGATCTCACCGTAAAAGGCGTGATGATTCGCGGCGTAAGGCCGGAGTAGAAAAAGTCACGATGAAGCTGAGACTTGGTATTACTCTTTCGGCGGGAGTTTCAATTCTTCGGCGAGTAGGCTGGAGTTAAACGGGCTGCAAGCGAAATAACGGCCATCCACTTCAAATGTCGGAACTTTCCGCCGGCCGTCATTCACGCGCAGGACCACTTCCTCGGCATCTGGCGATTCGTCAATATCAATGCCTTCGTATTCCAATCCATTTTCTTTTAGGAATTTCTTCGCTCTGCGGCAATCCCAGCACCACGAAGTGAAGAAAAGCTTAATCTGCGACATCGGTCCTTTATCAACCTCGGAAGCACAACACGGCATAACATGATAGTAGATGCTTCGCCGGGCGGTCGCGACTCTGAATTGGAAATGTTGTGCTGCGGAGAAACTACTGGGAACTCTTCGGCGGCTTTTGGGTGCAACTGGAAACGGCGGTTGAGAGAAACTATTGCGAGCCCGCCGGGCCGGCCTTGCGCGCGACTGTCTCCCGGATCAGCGCTCGATTGAGCGCGAGCGATGCGCGCTGCCAATCAACCTCAAGCGAACCCGCCTTGCCGAGGCGCTGGCGCGCGCGTTCCGCTGCCGTAACAGCGCGCTGCAGATCGATTTCCTCGGCGCGCTCGGAAAATTCCGCGAGAACAATCACGCGCTCGGGCAGAACTTCCGCGAACCCGTCAATCACGGTGAGATGCCGCGTCTCGGCGCCTTTGTGGTAGGTCAATTCGCCGATGCCCAGCTCGGTGAGCAGCGGCGCGTGGCCCGGTAAAATGCCGAGATAGCCTTCTTTGCCTGGCAGCTCGACGGACTCCACCGTCTCGCGCAGCACTTGCCGCGCCGGCGTCACAATCTCGAGATTAATATGCTCAGGCAACATTTATATTTTTCAGCTAACAACTTTCAGCGCCGATTTGCGTGCTTAACGCGGCAGCCAGATCAAGCCTTTGCTGCCATCTTCTCCGCGTTTTCGAGCACATCCTCGATTGTCCCTTGCATGTAGAAAGCCTGCTCAGGTACATCGTCGTGCTTCCCTTCGACGATTTCCTTGAACCCCCGCACCGTATCTTCGATTTTCACGTACTTGCCTTCGAGGCCCGTGAACTGCTCCGCGACGAACATCGGCTGCGAGAGGAAGCGTTCGATTTTTCGCGCGCGCGCCACGGTTTGTTTGTCTTCATCGGACAACTCTTCGATTCCGAGAATCGCGATGATGTCTTGCAATTCCTTGTAGCGCTGCAACACGGATTTCACCGAACGCGCGACGTTGTAGTGTTCCTGGCCCACGATGCTCGGCGTCAAGATTCGCGAGTAACTCGCTAGCGGATCGACGGCGGGATAAATCCCGCGCTCGACGATTTGTCGGCTCAGGTTCGTCGTCGCGTCAAGGTGCGTAAACGTCGCGGCCGGCGCGGGATCGGTGTAGTCGTCGGCGGGCACGTAAATCGCTTGCACCGACGTGATCGAGCCCTTCTTCGTCGAAGTGATGCGCTCCTGCAATTCTCCGATTTCGGTATTTAGGTTCGGTTGGTATCCCACTGCCGACGGCATGCGACCGAGCAGCGCCGAAACCTCGGAACCCGCCTGCACGAATCGGAAAATGTTATCAATGAAAAGCAGCACGTCGAGGCCTTCTTCATCGCGGAAATATTCCGCAACGGTCAAGCCCGTCAGGCCGACGCGCAAACGCGCGCCGGGCGGCTCCGTCATCTGGCCGTAGACCAGCGCCGCGCGCGACTTCTCGGAATTTCCGGGCGTGATGACGCCCGATTCCGTCATTTCAAGCCACAGATCGTTCCCTTCGCGCGTGCGCTCGCCAACTCCCGCGAACACGGAAACGCCGCCATGCTGCATCGCGACGTTGTGAATCAGTTCCATGATGATGACGGTCTTGCCCACGCCCGCGCCGCCAAACAAACCGATCTTTCCGCCCTTCAGGTAGGGCTCAATCAGGTCCACGACTTTCACGCCTGTCTCAAACATTTCAAGATTCGTGGACTGCTCGTCGAGAGCCGGCGCCGGACGATGAATCGGATAGTGCAGCTTGGCCTCCACCGGCCCGAGCCCGTCCACCGGCTCGCCGAGCACGTTCAGCACGCGCCCAAGCGTCGTGCGACCGACGGGCACCTCAATCGCGTGGCCCTGATCGATGGCCTTCATGCCGCGCACGACGCCTTCCGTCGGCTTTAGCGCCACGGCGCGCACGCGGCCCTCGCCGAGATGCTGCTCGACCTCGACGATAACGTCGATCGGCGAGGTTGTTTGAAATCCTTCGCTCGTGACGCGCACGGCGTTATAAATTGCCGGCAACTTGTGCTCTTCGAATTGAATGTCGAGCACCGGCCCGATCACTTGCACCACGTGCCCGGTTGCTCCTATCGTTCCTTCTGCTTGTGCCATCCGTGGTCTCCTCGACCCTGTTCGATTCGATTGCCGAACGAGCGATGCCGCTTCGTCACTCCGCGGAGGACGAAGCGCCGCTCACGATTTCAATCAATTCCCTAGTGATGCCCGCCTGGCGAATTTTGTTCATCTCGAGCGTGAGCTCGGTGATCAATTCGCCGGCATTTAACGTCGCAGAATCCATTGCCGCCATGCGTGCGCCATGCTCGGCCGCGGCGGACTCCAGCAAAATCCGAAAGACTTCCGTGTCAACATATCGTAATACGAGGCTTTTAAAGATCTCGGCCGGCGGTTCTTCGTAGATGTAATCCACAAGAGTCGCTTGGCCCGCCGCATCGCCACTCTTCGCGGCTTCGGGTGTCTTCAGCACCTCGGGCTCGACGGGAAGCAATTTCTGCGCGCACAGGCGCTGCACGATCACGCTCTTGAATTCATTGTAGATGACGTAAACCGCGTCCACTTCGCGCGACGTATAGAGCTCGACGACTTTAGCTCCAATTTCTTTCGCGTGGCGAAACTCCACGTTTAGCGAAACGTTCAAATATTCACCGGCGAATTCATAGTTCCGCTTGCGCAGAACGTCGCGTCCTTTTTTCCCGACCGCGATCACGCGAATTTTCTTTGACGCATGTTCTCTGAGAAAATTTGTGGAATAGCGCAGAACGTTTGCATTGAACGGCCCAGCGAGACCGCGATCGCCCGTCATCACGATCACCAGAATCGATTCCTCGGGCCGCCGCTCGAGCAACGGATGCATCGGCTCTTCGATGCGCGCCACAGCCGAGCGAAGAATCCTCAGGATCTCGCGCGCGTAAGGACGCGCAGCCATCACGCCCTCTTGCGCTTTCCGCAAACGCGCCGCGGCGATGAACTTCATCGCCCGGGTGATCTGCTGCGTGTTCTTCACCGAGCGAATGCGGCGCCGAAAATCGAGTAGGGTTGGCATCGAAATTAATCTGCGGCGACGGCTCCCGAGCTCACGGTGAATCGCTCTTTGAACGCCTCAAGCGCCTTGACGATCTCCGCGCGCAAGTTGTCGTCAATCGCTTTCTTTTGCCGGATGGTCGTGAGAATCGCGTTGTAATTCGTCTCCACGAAGCCGAGCAGCTCGCGCTCGTACCTGCGGCATTCGGATACTTCCAGAGCATCGAGGTAACCGTTCGTGCCCGCAAAAAGCACGAGAACCTGCTTTTCGACGGATAGCGGCTGGAACTGATCCTGTTTCAGGAGCTCCGTCAGGCGCGCGCCGCGCAGCAACTGCGCCTGCGTGGCCTTGTCCAGTTGCTCGGTGCCGAACTGCGCGAACGCCGCGAGGTCGCGGTATTGCGCGAGATCAAGCCGCAGTCTGCCTGCCACCTGACGCATGGCCTTGATCTGCGCGTTGCCGCCGACGCGGCTAACAGACAAGCCGACGTTAACCGCAGGCCGAATGCCGCTGTTGAACAAGTCCGCTTCGAGATAAATCTGCCCGTCGGTAATCGAAATGACGTTTGTCGGAATGTATGCGGAGACGTCGCCCGCCTGCGTTTCGATCACAGGCAAGGAAGTCAGCGACCCAGCGCCGAGTTTGTCGTTCAACTTCGCCGCGCGCTCGAGCAGGCGCGAATGCAGGAAGAACACGTCGCCGGGAAACGCTTCGCGTCCCGGCGGCCGGCGCAAAAGCAGCGAAATTTCGCGGTACGCCTGCGCATGTTTCGAAAGATCGTCGTAAAAAGTCACCGCATGGCGCTTCGAATCGCGGAAAAACTCGCCCATGGCGCAAGCGGCAAACGGCGCGATGTACTGCATCGAGGCGGGTTCAGATGCCGAGGCCACGACGACGATCGTGTAATCCATCGCGCCCGCATCCGTCAGCACCTTCACCACCTGCGCAACCGTCGAGCGCTTCTGCCCGATCGCGCAATAGATGCAAATCATATCGCCGCCGCGCTGATTGATGATCGTATCCAAAATAATGGCGGTCTTGCCCGTCTGCCGGTCGCCGATGATCAATTCGCGCTGGCCGCGGCCGATCGGAATCATCGCGTCAATGGCCTTGATGCCGGTCTGGAGCGGCTCGCGCACCGGTTGGCGATCCACCACGCCCGGCGCCAGACGCTCGATCGCACTACGATGTTCCGTCAGCACGGGCCCTTTGTCGTCGAGCGGCTGGCCAAGCGGATTCACAACGCGTCCGACCATCGTGTCGCCGACGGGCACCGACATGATTTCTCCCGTTCGCTTGACCGTATCGCCTTCTTTAATTTCCGAACTCTCGCCTAGGAGCACGACTCCGACCTGGCTCTCTTCAAGGTTCAACGCAATGCCGGTAACGTCGTGCGGGAACGTCAACATTTCTCCCGCCATGGCTTTATCGAGCCCGTGAACGCGCGCGATGCCGTCGCCCACCGAGATGACCGAGCCAACTTCCTCGACCGCGACCTCTTGCTCGTAGTTCGCGATCTGCTCGCGTATGAGCTTGGTGATTTCGTCCGCTTTAATCGTCGCCATTCCCTCTCCTGTCAGCTTTTCACGAAACCCTGGTCCGCACCGCGGGCGCGGACAAATCCACTACTCTTCCTACGAATCCGCTTCGAGTTCCTGGCGCAGCCTCGCTAATTGCTCGCGCACGGAACCATCGTAAATCGTCGAGCCAATCTGCACGACGGCGCCGCCGACTAGCGCCGTATCAAATCCGAATTTCGCCTGCACGCGCTGCTGCGTCAAGCGCTCGATTGCGCCGATCAATTCTTCCTGTTCCGCCTCTGAAAGTTCACGCGCCGAAGTGACCTGCGCCTCGACGATTCCTTCGCGTTCGTTCAATTCCGTGTCGAGCGCTTGCCGGATTTCGCCGAGCTTATCGATCCGGCGATGATCCACCAGGACGTAAATGAAATTCCTGACGGTCTCGCTCAATTCGAGCCGTGCCGAAATCTTTTCGAGCACAGCTTGCTTCGCTTCGCGCTCGATCGCCGGGCTCGTCAGAAAATTGCGAAGTTCGGACGACTCGGCGCACGTATCCACAAACGACCCGAATTGCGCCCGCGCGGCCGCGACGTTTTCGCGCACCATGGCCACGTCAGCGAATGCGGTCGCGTAACGCTTGGCGACGTCGCTCAATTTTGGCTCCCGGCGAGATCACCAACAAAATTTCGGACGAGTCGCGAATCCGCGGGCGGCGTGAGTTGCTCGCGCAATTGCGCCTCCGCGCGTTCGATGGCCAGGCGCGCCGCAGTCGCTCTCAATTCGAATCTCGCCGCGCGCTCCGCTGCCGCGATTTCCGCTTCCGCCGCGCGATCCACTTTTATTGCGTCTTCGCGCGCCAGACTTCGAATTCGGTCGGTTTCGATTTCCGCGTCGCGCCTCGCCTGAAGTCGCATCGCCGTAATCTCTTGCTCGATGCCCGCGAGCTTCCGCTCCGCTTCCAGCCGGCGATGATCCGCTTCTTCGCGGGCCCGCGTTCCTTCGGCAATCGCGGCTTGAATCGCGACTGCGCGCGCGCGAAATGCCGGCCCGGCTTTCGTCACAAGGACCCAGACTATGGCGACGAATACCACAGCGAAATTCAACCAGCGAAAGATCCAGCCCGCAGTCGTATTTTCCGGCGGCGTGGCTTCTCCCTGCGCGAACGCTGGCGCCGCGGTCAGAAGCGCTACGCAGAAAATCCCAGCGCAAATTCCGGCGAACTTCTTGAAGCGCGCTAACCAGCTCATCGGCGGTCTCCGGCAGATGGACCGCTGCGTTCAAGTATCATTCTTGTGATTTGATTTGCGAAAGCTGGAGTCTGCCTCTCGATTTCAGTTCGCGCTGCCGCGACTTCGACGGCAATTCGCTCTTTCGCCGCCTGGATGGTCTCCTGATTCCGGCTGCGCAGCGCCTTCAGTAACTTCGCGCGCTCGTCGAGAGCCGCCTGGCGCGCCGCTTCCTGCTCGACGTAAATCTCCTCGCGGGCCTTCTTCATTGCTTCGTTATACCGCTCCATCTCGTCCTTCGCGGTGGCCTGAGCGGCCGCAGCCTCGGCCTTGGCGCCGTCTATGCGCTTGGCGCGCTCGGCCATGGCACGTTCAAGAGGGCGAAAGAAATTTGCCCGAAGGAAGAAATAGAATAGAAAAACGATAATGACGGTGGGGACAGCCTGAAGACACAAATCAGCGAGTTGGCGGAGAATCTCCATCTTCACCAGGTTCGAACGTCGTTAACCCCCACGAATCAACGCCCAAGCGAGCGCCGGGAGCGCCCAAGACACACAATTAGCGCACTACAAAGCTCGCGATTATCGCATTTCGCCGGACAGAAAAGCAACTCTAGCAGGTTCGTATGTCGAAAAAAAGACAATGACTCTCGAAAAGAACGGCTAGGAGCTAAGTGCCATTGCGGAAAGGGACTTGGCACCACCTTCCCACCGAAAACCGCTTACTTGGCAGTTGCCGCCTTTCCAACCGAACTTGCCGCTGTTCCCCTCGCGCGGTTAATGAACCCGATCGAGGGGAACGAGCCGCACGGCAAGTCAGTCCGGATTGCAGAGCTGGGCCGGACCGAACCCTTATTTGTGGCCGGAATCGAGAATCCGCAGGAGATGATCGCGGTGCTCCGCCCCTTCCGTCACCGATGAGAACGCCACGCCGAAAAGCGGATTCTTATCCTGCATCGTCACGATCTGCCCGTAGAACTTATCCATCGCCTCGGCACTTGGAAACTCCACGGCAAGCGAAACCGTGCCGGGCGTGTCGGTGTGGATTAAGTCGGTGCCCCAACTGTAGCTCGTAATCGTCCCGTCGGCGACCAATGCATCGAGGTCGGGTTTGCGATGCTTGTTGAAAAGTTCCGTCATTTCATCGCCGTGCCCCGCCTTTGGTTTCCATTCCTGAACTAGCAAATATTTCCCAGGAGCCGCGCCGGGCTTCGCGTTGTAGTTCGTGGACATCTGAATTTCATCCGCGTGCATTGTGTAGTTAATTTCGCCCGAGGGTGGTGCGCCGGCGCGAACGGCGGCGAGCGCCTTCATCAGGCCGGCTACACTCATCGACGAAAACCAGGAGACATGCGTCGGAGCATTTAGTCCTTCGTGAACTTCGAGCGCGCCGTTGCCCCAGCTAATCAGCGTTCCGTCGGCCACGAGGCCCGCCATGATCTTCGCCGAATTCTTGTCGGCCGCTTCGTATTGCGTCCAATTGGCGCGTGGAACTCCGAAAAGTGAAACGTAAGTGTAAACCGTAGGCTGTTTCGTGGATTCCGGTTGTGGCTGCGGCGCCGGCGCAGGACGTGCCAACGCGCCGATCGCTAATGCCAGGCCAAGAACTAGAGTGAGAGCGGACTGCTGCAACGTGCGATTGTTCATAGGTGGTGCTCCTTGGCGGCTCAGAGCCGCAGCTGAAATTCCCGGGGCAAGCAGCAAATGCGTGCGGCGGAATATACCACGATTACCGGCCTGCTGCGTTAAGCTACGCAAGTCATTTCAATGAAGAAAACTCCGCGAATTACGTACGACACCGTACGGCAAATGGCGTTTGCGCTTCCGAACGTTGAAGAGGGCACGTCGTACGGCACGCCGGCCTTGAAGGTGAAGGGACAACTCATCGTCCGGCTTCGCGAGGATCTCGATTCGATTGTTCTCAAGATGCCCTTTGATCGTCGCGAAGAGTTGATGGCTGGCGAACCTGAAACCTACTACATCACCGATCATTATCGCGAATACGAATGGGTTCTCGTGAGGCTTGCGAAAGTGCACGCCGACGCGCTTCGCGATTTGCTGCAAATCGCCTATCGCGCTGCGACCGCATCGAAGCCCACGCGCTATCGTTGACTTTCCCTCCCTCCCGTCACTAATATCTGCGCCACATCGTCCGGACGCGCGCGGTGCGGCAACCCCAAGGGGCAAACTCATGAACTGGAAAATTATCTTCTTACTCTCGCTCTTCGGCCTGGCCATGGGCATCGCGACCGTCTTCGTAATTCCGTCAAACATAGAGCCGCTGTTCTGGCTGGTAATCTTTGTAATTTCCGCGTTCGTCATTGCGCGGGCAACGGCGAGCCGCCATTTTCTTCACGGCTTGCTGGTTGGCATCGTCAATAGCGTCTGGATCACGGGCGCGCACATCCTTTTCGTCAATCAGTACCTCGCGAATCACGCCAAGGAAGCGGCGATGATGCAATCGATGCCCCGGCCGGATTCACCGCGCCTGATGATGGCGCTAGTCGGCCCGATCGCCGGCTTGGTCTCGGGCGCGGTGATTGGAATCCTCGCGTTCATCGCCGGCAAACTCCTGAAGCCGCGGCTCAGCGCCACCGTCTGACCTCCGGGAGCGAAAATGATTACCCACAAATTCAAATAAGCACCGTCCTGCGATACGGGAGGGATGTGATGGGCCAGCCAATACAGGAATCGGGAAATCCATTCGATCCAGCTCTCTTCCGCCCGGACGCGATTTCCGAAGAAACGCGCCGCTTCAATGAGGTAATCGTAAAGCTTTTCACGCCGCTGCCGAACTGGTGGGAATCCGGCGCTCAAGCTGTCCGCGACTCGCGCGCGCGCGGCGAAGGCGCGTTTCCACCGGTGCCAAAGTCGTCCCGGGCACGCACCATCACGATTGAGGCGGCGGGCGGCCGCAAGATTTCGCTGCGCATCGTCGCGCCACAAAATCCGAAGGGAGTCTATCTGCACATCCACGGCGGAGGCTGGGTGCTCGGCGCGGCGGACTTGCAGGACGCGACGCTCGAGCGTGTGAACGACAAGGCGGCCCTCGCGTGCGTGAGCGTCGAATACCGCCTCGCGCCCGAAAACCCATACCCCGCGGGGCCAGACGACTGCGAATCTGCCGCCGTGTGGCTTGCGAAAAACGCCAAGGCCGAATTCGGCACCGATACGTTCGCCATCGGCGGCGAATCCGCCGGCGCCACGCTCGCTGCCGTCACGCTGCTACGCATGCGCGATCGCCACGGCTTCACCGGCTTCCGCGCCGCGAATCTCGTCTATGGCGCATTCGATCTTTCGATGACGCCCAGCCAGAAACTGTTCGGCAACGAGCGACTCGTGCTGCGCACCATCGACATGGAACATTTCAACGGCGCATACCTGGCTGGCGCGCGAGACACTCGCCATCCGGACATCTCGCCGCTCTACGCCGATCTAAAAGGTCTCCCGCCCGCGCTGTTTACCGTCGGCACGCGCGACGGCCTGCTCGACGATTCGCTCTTCATGTACGCGCGCTATATTGCCGCAGGCAATCGCGCCGAACTCGCGATCTATCCCGGCGGCGCACACGCCTTCAATTATTTTCCGATCGCCATCTCCGAACAGGCTAACGCGCGCATGGATGCCTTCCTCAAGCGCGAAACCGCGTAACGCTCGATTCCCCGCTGTGCGCCCGGGCTCCTCCGTTAGTATATTCTCCGTTGAGAATATGTCTTGACAAGTATATTCCAATTGAGGCATATTAAGAGGGGTGATGATAGCTACTCTGAGAGCGCTTGCCGAACCCAACCGCTTCGAAATCGTCGAACTGCTGCGCACCGGGCCGCAGCCCGTCGGTCATTTAGTCAAGCGCCTGCGCCTCCGCCAGCCGCAAGTCTCCAAACATCTCCGCGTCCTCAGCGATGCCGGACTGGTGGAAGTCCGCGTGGACGCTCAGCGCCGCATTTATGAATTGCGGCCCGCGCCGCTTCGCGAGCTTGATGTGTGGCTGAAGAAGTATCAGCGCCTTTGGGAGAGCAATTTCGAGCGCCTCGACGCCGTTCTCGACGAATTGAAAACCGAAAAGCTGAAACATAAGGAGAAAAGTCATGGACGCAAAAAGCGATAGCCGCCCCGCCACCAACGCGGGAACATTGAAAGTTACCACCCCCAGCGATCGCGAGGTCGCCATGTCGCGCATTTTCGACGCGCCTCGCGAACTGGTCTTCGAAGCCTGGACCACGCCCGAACTGCTCAAGCGCTGGCTGTGGGGGCCGGACGACTGGCGATTGGCGGTCTGCGAGATCGATCTGAGAGTGGGCGGCGCGCTTCGCTTCGTGTGGCGAGACAGCGGCGGAAAAGGAAAAGATATGGGGATGGGCGGCGTCTACCGCGAGATCGCGCCATCCGATCGGCTTGTTTTCACCGAAGTGTGGGACCAGGACTGGACCGGCGGCGAAGCGCTCGTAACGATGACCTTCGTCGAGCACGCTGGCAAAACCACGCTCACGCAAACGGTGCTCTACTCTTCTCGCGCCGCACGCGATGGCGCTCTTAAGACCGGCATGGAGCGCGGCGTGGAGATCAGCTACGACAGGCTCGCGTCGCTGCTGCCATCATTGCACGCTCGCCCCAAGGAAAAAGAAGCGAGCCATTCCTAACAAAGATATCCACGCAATCATCGCGCATCCGCTCATCGCGGCTGCGTCATCGATCCCGCAGTCAACATCTCAACGGCATCTTCGGGATAAGCCAGCATCCCAAATTCCGGCACATCGAGACCCTCGATCTCCACCTCTCGCGTGACGCGCATCGAGCGCACCTTATTCACGATCGAGAACACGCCGTATGTTGCGCCGAAAGAATAAACCGCCAGCAGCGTAGCTCCGCCCAATTGAATCCAGAATTGCGAGCTATCTCCATGCAGTAACCCAGTCACACCCTGCCCCGCCCTACCCAGATAGGCGGCAGCGCCAACTCCGTTCCATCCGGCCCCATAAGTCCCGTCGGCGAAAATTCCCAGAGAGACCGCGCCAAGCCACCCGCAATAACCGTGCACCGAAATCGCTCCACACGGATCGTCAATTTTGAGAACTCGCTCGTTGAAGAGCACGCCCAGGCAAACGAGAACGCCCGCGGCGATGCCGATCATCACCGAAGCCGTGGGAGAAACAAACGCGCAAGGAGCCGTGATCGCCACCAATCCCGCGAGCATGCCGTTGCAAGCCATAGTGATGTCGGGCTTGCCGAACAACCGATACCACAAAAGCATCGCGGCGGCCGATCCTGCCACTGCGGCTAGATTCGTATTCACCGCAACGATCGATATCCGAAGATCTGTCGCGCCCAGAGTCGAGCCAGGATTAAATCCCATCCATCCGAACAAAAGAATGAACGTTCCGGTGACCACAAACACAATATTCGAAGCCGGAAACGCTCGCGGCTTTCCGTCCGGCCCATATTTCCCAAGCCGTGGCCCGAGAATGATGGCCAGCGCCATGGCGCAGAATCCGCCCACAGCGTGAACAACAGTCGAACCCGCGAAATCCACATAGCCATGCCCGAGATGCATGCTCGAGCCCAATTGCGAGAGCCATCCGCCGCCCCAAACCCAGCATCCGGAAATTGGATAGAGAAGGCCACCGATAAACAGCTCGCAAAGCAGAAACGCCCAGAAAGTAATCCGCTCGCAAATCGCGCCGACGATGATGTAACCGGCGGTCTCCATAAACACAACTTCGAAGAGCGTCAGGCAATTACTGCCGGCATCATAAGCGGGACCGCTCAGAAAAAATCCCTTGCCGCCCAGGAATCCCCACGAGCCGCTCCCAATCAGGAAATGATTCAGCGTGGGAACACCGCCAAGATTCGTGGGTGCCGCATTCACAGCCACCGCGCCAAATTGGAAGGCGTAGCCAATCGCATAGTAAGCGAGGAACGCAAAAACGTAAGCGGCAAAATTCAGCATCATGAGATGGCCGGCATTCTTTTTCCGCACGAGGCCACACGTTAGCAACGCAAACCCCGCCTGCATGAACAACACCAGATAACCGGTGAGAAGCGTCCAGGAAAAGTTCGTCGAGATGCGAACGTGGCCAACGTCATCCGCCAGCTTCATCGCCAGAGGCTCACGAGCAGCCTGCGCCTGATACTCATCGAACGCCTTTTTGCCGGTGACGTAATCAGGCGCCGTCTTGTCGGCCGGCTCCGGCACGACAAAAGGATTGCCCGCCGCATCAACGGCCGAATTTTTGTCGCCCGTCGCGGTTCCCGCAGGATCGGGCTGCGTCTGGCCCGCGCACGCAGAGCTCAACGAGCCAAGAAGAATCTGCGCGGAAGCAAAGACGATGATGGCGTAGAGAAGGGATTTTTTGGTCCGCGTGGCAAATGCATCTCGCATTTTGAAACTCCTGTCCTCATGAGAATGACAGCTACGTTTTATTCGCGACTCGCCAACAAGTTCGATCAGATCGCGCCGGGCCCGTGTTCCCCCGTGCGTATGCGGATTACATCCTCAAGTGACGACACAAAAATTTTGCCGTCTCCGATCACGCCGGTGCGCGCGCCTTCCATGATCGCCTCGACCACCGGCTCGACCAGATCGTCATCCACAGCGATGCTGAGAAAAATCTTCGGCAGAAAGTCCACCACGTACTCCGACCCTCGATATGTTTCCGTTTGTCCCTTCTGGCGGCCAAATCCCCGAACTTCAGAGACAGTAAGGCCGGTCACTCCGAGCGCAATGACGCGCTGCTTCACCTGATCGAGCTGCGAGGGCCTGATGACGGCCTCAATCCGCTTCATTTTCGTTGCTCCTTTTCTTGTGAACCGAAAGCCCGTCGCATGCGGAAACAGATATAGAACTGAGCGGCGCGCAAACAGTCAAATCCAAATTGTTGATTGGATGCATCAGCAAAACAGAAGCCGGTATTCCGTTCGAGCCTTTGATTTTAAGCTCCCAGAAAACGGGAACAGATTCGGCGCAGCAGAATGCCTGTGTTACCTTCCCAAAATCGGCGGAATTGTACACCCGCTTGCTTCGTTCGAGTCCTTGCACCCAGCCTCGCCGCCCGGCCGACATTCTCGAAGCCACCTATCAGTGAACTAACGCGCCCGCGAGCGTCGGCGTCGGAATCGCACAGCGCCGGGCATCCATGAATTGACACATTGGGCTGCCGGAGCCTAGCATCGTGCGTCGCCTGCTTCGTTTCAGCGGATTACGACGCAGTGCGGGAATCCGAGCGCATCGTTATGCCGACATCCAAACTCTTCACGCCGCGCGAAGCGGCGCAAGTGCTCGCCGTGAGCTATCCCACGCTGAAACAATGGATCTATAAGAAGAAGATTCGCTCTGTGAAAACCGCGGGCGGTCATCACCGCATTCCCGAAAAAGAAGTCGATCGATTCCTCCATCGAGCGAGCGAAGGCGGAGACGTTTCCGAACGGCGAAGTAACTTTCGACGGATCAGCGGGCGCAACCAGCTTGTCGGCCGCGTGACCGGCATAAAGGTCGACGGCCTGATGGCACAGGTGACCGTTTCAATTGGCAGCCAGCGGATTACGTCCATCATAAGCGCCGACGCAGTTCGGGAAATGCGCCTGAAAAATGGCCAGACCGTGGCCGCTTTGGTAAAGTCAACGGAAGTTATGATCATCCGGCTGTAACCTCCCTATTCCCCTGCGATCGTTTCGGAAGACTCGCTGATTTGCAATTTCACGTAGAAGGCGTGTAGCCCTAAATCGAATCAAAGCGGTTTGACATCTCGTAATGAATCGCTTAGAGTCGTCAGCCTCAAACAGGCGGCTCGATCTATCCGGCAAGAAATAAAAGGAGAGACCCGTGAAATACCGTCCCTTTGTCGTTATCCTCGCTTCGATCGTTGCTTTTCTCTGCATGCAGAGCGTCGCGTGGGCCCAAACGGGAGCGAGCCTTTCCGGCACGGTCACGGACCACACCGGCGCAAGCGTCGCCGATGTCGCAGTGACAATCAAGAACGTCGATACAGGTGAAACGCGCACGATCGCAACCGACGTCGGAGGGCACTATCAGGCGTCCGGCCTGCCTCTGGGGCACTTCGAGATTCGAGCGGCAAAACAAGGGTTCGCCAATGAAACGCGCGCGGGAATCAGCTTGGCCGCTGGCCAGGACGCCACGGTCGACATTAAGATGCACACCCACGACGCCTGCGCGAGCCTCCACCAGTTCGACACCACCGATTGCACGCTGACCTGGCGCGGCGTCACGGTATACGGTACTTATGACGTCGGCGTCGGCTGGGTCAGCCACGGTTTACCGGAGAACGCCTATAACTATGAAGGTGAATCTCTGGTGAATCGCAACGGCTATCAACATCGATTCGTCATCGCTCCGAACAACCTGTCGCAGACGGGTCTGGGCATCAGGGGCAAAGAAGAGTTTCTGTCTGGCTGGTACGTTGTGTTCAACGCTTCAACTGGCATCAATCCGCAATCCGGCCGGCTCGCCAGCATGGCACAAACCAACACCACCAACAACGGCCTCCCGAGGGCCAGTTACTCGGAAACCGGCGACGGCGCGCGCGCGGGCCAACCCTTCAATGACGAATTCTATGGCGGTATATCGTCCACGCATTTCGGCACGATAACCTTCGGTCGTCAGCGCTCTCTCGGCACCGACGCGATGCTCGCTTACGATCCGGCCGGCGGCTCCTATGACTTTTCCTACATCGGATATAACGGCACGATGGCTGGCGGGGGCGACACCGAGGACACTCGTTGGGACGACGCCTTGAAATATCGCCTCGTCTATGGGCCGGTCCATTTCGGCGCGATGTACAAATTCGTCAACGGTTCTGGCGGCTGCTACTCCACCACCATGGGTTGGACTGCCGCCACCTGTGCGCCCGAAGAGGCGCATAATAACGCCTATGGATTCGACCTCGGCGGAGAATACGCCAAGCTCTCCGCCGACGTCGTGTACCAACATTACAACCAGGCGATCAGCGTACTGAATCCCTTGCTGGGGCCTCAGAGTCCCACGCAGCCATATCAGTCGACCACCGACAGCATCAATACAATCCAAATCTCCGGGCCCAACGTGATCGACACCTACGACACCGAATATGGCATCGTGACCGACAACAGCGCACTTATGCTCGCTCTTAAATATACGTGGGACAAGTTCAAGTTCTTTGGCGGCTACGAATACATCTGGCAGGAGAACCCGACGAACCCGTTGGGAGTTGGCGCCTCGGCCCAGGGCGACTATCTCCTAAGCGGGGTCGAAGACAACAATCTTGATTCTCCCAAGAGGGTGCAGGTCTGGTGGACGGGTGCGAAATACGCTGTCGACAAAAAAACCGACATCACTTTCGCCTGGTGTCATCAGCTGCAGCACGACTTCCGTGTTCCCTCGACCTGCTCGGTCGCAGCCGGTTTCCGCGCTTCCTGCGCGGGCACCCTCAACGAGTGGTCGCTCTATGCGGATCATCACTTCACCAAGCGTTTCGACGTTTTTGCCGGAATTGCCTATTCCGACGTGAGCGGCGGTCTGGCCATCGCCATTCCTCATGGCCCCGGCGTCCCCTATAACTACGACGACAACCTTGCTCCGGTAATCGGTGGTCGTTTCACCTTCTGATCGTTTTCGCAGCGGGATCGAGATTATTCTCGCCATCCCTGCCAACGTCGTGAACAACTCGGATCAAAACTCCACTCTCTTAGCGCGCCATTCCTCGGCAGTGATCTCCCATATTTCCGCCATGAGTCGGCCGGATACGTAGTCGCGCTCCTGGGTGGCGATGACGCGCATACCCGTCTTCTCCGAGATGCGTCGCGAGGCGATGTTCGCGATGGCCTTTGGCGCGCGCAGAACTGGAAAGCCGAGAACGTCAAACCAGTAATCGTTGACTGCGACCACGGCCTCAGTCATCAAGCCGCGTCCGTGCCATGGAAGCCCGAGCCAGTATCCGCGGTTGTCTGAATCTCCTTTGTATAAACCTATGACTCCAATGTGCGAGTCTGGCGATTCCTTCAATCGCAACGTCCACTGCCACTCTTCGCCGCGCGCGATATTTGGAAGCGCTTCGTCGCGATAGTAATTGAACGCTCGACCAGCCGGATAAGGCCATTGAACTTTTGAAGTGAGGAACTTTACGATCTCCCATTGCGGAAAGAGTCGCTGCGTTTGTTCCGCGTCGGCGAGCTCGAGCGGGCGAAGCAGGAGACGTTTGGTTTGAAGTTCAACTGACATCGAAAGATACTATCGCAAAGTCGGATTATCAGAAACTGAGGCACCACGATAACCGCGCGCCGGTGGCGCTCCTGACTGGCGCAATCGAGTGATGCCTCACGCTACGGCTTTGAAGCCGCCAATCTGGCTGTCAGGTTCGGTTCGACTTGGGTGCGGGCGCAGTAAAGCACAGGAGCCATCCTGCCAGGGCGCCGAAGACCAAGCTGAAGCCCAGCGTCTCCCAAAAATGGCTCCGCGCAACACTGGCGGGCATCAACGGATTCGGCAAAAGTAAGATGGTTGTCCAGCAGGCCGAAAAGAGTGCCGCGGCCAGAGCTGACTCCGGCCGGGAAGTGCGGAGCATTCGGACGATCGGGTACAGACACCCCACATAGAGGAAACCGCGAAACGCGGCAAGCGCGTAAATCCAACGGGCGCTAATCCAGTTGTACCGCAATGCCGCCCAGAAGGTTGCCAGTTCTGGCCCCCCGTAGTAGCGCTGCAGTTCAGGGTTTCTCCAAGCAACGTAATAGCCGAAGAACATGTACAGGAAGACGAAGGCTGCGGCGAGGATCGCGGCTCGCAGCAGGACCGACGCCAGCTTCGGCCGAACATCTGCGCGCCTAGGCGCACGAATTGAGCCAGCTCGCCACTTGCCGAGCGTCAGCACCGCGAGAGGCGCGAACAAAGCTGCCGCAATCGCACCTTGAACGAAAATCGCCCGGATCATCCCATGAGGCAATTTCTTTGAGAGAAAGGTAACGGATTCGAGCTGACTGGCGACAGTCGAGATGCCATACATACTAACGAAGATGGCGGCGGCTAGCATCCAGCCGTGCCACCGGGCCCTGAGAATGAGGTAGGAAAGAACGCCGCCAACAGAAAGCGTGAAAATCAGAAAGCCGCGAAGAAAATCGTCGGGCATCGGGGTGACCTGCTGGTTGCCGAGTGCATCGGGCTTGGATGCGATCGATTGCTGAGCGGCCTTGTCGAGTCCTGAAAGCGCACCGCCGGCAGCAAAGCAGACCGCAAACAGAAGACACACCGCCAGGATTCTCAGCCCCGTGAGGAGAATTGTGCGGATCGCCATGGTGTCTCCCAGAGCGCGTGAGAAGCCGCGGCTGTGTGAACACGCAGAGCTTTATACCATGACGCGAGGAATTGCAGCAGCGAAGCGGGTCAACTACATCGGACCTTTTCTCTAGCTCGGCTGTCGGAAATTGGCCTACCACGATACACGAGCACCGGTGGCGCTCCTGCCTGATTGTTCGATAGAATGCCCGGTTGGGTGCTGCGACGATTTGCCGCCGTGCAATCATCCGCCTCGTCACCCGCGACCACCAAGGAGACTTCCGATGCCCGCATTTTCCGGAGTCGATTATCTCGACTTCGATTCCCTGCTGACCGATGAAGAAAAGCTCGCGCGCCAGACCGCTCGCCAATTCGTGGACGAGCAAATCCTCCCGATCATCGAAGAGTGCAATCGCGAGGGCAAATTTCCGCACCAACTCGTTCCGCAGCTCGGCGAACTCGGATTCTTCGGCGCGAATCTGAAAGGCTACGGCTGCGCGGGAATGTCGAACGTCGAATACGGCCTGGTCACGCAGGAACTCGAGCGCGGCGATTCCGGCCTGCGCAGTTTCGTCTCAGTCCAATCGGCGCTGGTGATGTATCCGATCAGCGCCTACGCCTCCGACGCGCAAAAAGATAAATGGCTGCCGCTCCTCCAGCAAGGCAAGGCAATCGGCTGCTTCGGCCTCACCGAGCCGCAATTCGGCTCCAATCCCGGCGGCATGTTGACGCGCGCCGTTCGCAAAGGCGATAGCTACGTCCTCAACGGCGAAAAAATGTGGATCACCAGCGGCTCGATCGCCGATGTCGCCGTCATCTGGGCCAAGTGCGAGGACGACAAAATTCGCGGCTTCCTCGTCGAGAAAGGCACGCCCGGTTTCAAGGCCTGGGACGTGCACGGCAAATGGTCCTTGCGCGCCTCGGTCACATCAGGATTGGCGATGACCGACTGCAAAATCCCGGCGGAAAATTTGCTGCCCGGAGTCGAAGGCTTGAAAGGTCCGCTCTCCTGCCTCAATCAGGCGCGCTACGGAATCGGCTGGGGCGCCATCGGCGCGGCCATGGCCTGCTACGATACGGCGCTGCGCTACGCCAAAGAACGCAAGCAATTCGACAACAAGCCCATCGCCTCGCATCAACTCGTCCAGGAAAAGCTCGTCTGGATGATCACTGAAATCACGAAAGCGCAATTCCTCGCATTGCAAGTGGGCCGCCTGAAGGATCAGGGCCGCGTGCACCCCTCGCACATTTCAATGCTGAAGATGAACAACGTATGGATGGCGCTCGAAACGGCGCGCCGCGCGCGCGGAATACTCGGCGCGAACGGCATCGTGGACGATTACCCGATCATGCGCCACATGAACAATCTCGAGTCCGTTTCGACCTACGAGGGCACGCACGACATTCACAAGCTCATCATCGGCGAGCGCATCACCGGAATTCCGGCGTACTTCTGAGGCGCTGCGCGGTGGACTCCAACACGAGAATCGGATGACACCCCGACCGAAGGCCGTAGCCGGTCACATAGCGATCTGCGCGGCAATCATTGTCCTTTTCTGCGCCGCTTCTTTCTTCGCCGCAAGCCCGATCGCGGGCCAGCAATCCTCGACGCCCCAGCAACCTGCGCCGCAGGAAACCGCCAGGCAAACGCAGCCTCCCTCCGAAACTTCGGTGCCGGCAAAACCAAAAATTCGCACCATCACCGCCTTCATCCGCCTCGATCCCGCCCTTTACCCGCAACAAATCACAGACACGCTCGATTTTCTCCACAAAGCGAAGGCCGCATACGAGCAATCGGGCTACGAAGTTCAGACTCTGCGCATCGCCACGCAGCCATTCCCCGAATACACGCGCGGTCTAACCGAGGTCGAAGTATTCAAATTTCTTCGCACGCTCGATCATCTCGCCGAGAGCCAGGATTTCTTAATTTCAGTTGGCCCGGCGATGCAGAAGCTCGGCGACAACGCCGGTTGGGCAGCTCTGCTCGCCAACGCTCTCGCGCCCGCCACTCACATGAGCGGCAGCTTGGTCATCGCCGGCGACGATGGCATTCACTGGGACGCTGTGCAGGCCTCCGCGCTCGTCATCGAATTTCTTTCCATTCACTCGCCAAAAAGCATCGCCAATTTCAATTTCGCGGCGCTCGCATTCGTTCCGGCGGGCACGCCGTTTTTCCCCGCCGCGTTCAATTCCGGCGACGGCCACCAATTCGCCATCGGCTTGCAGTCCGCGAACGTGATCGCCGAAGCGCTCGCTTCCACAAAGGATCCCGCCGCAGCCGAGACTGCCATCGTCGAAAAGCTCGGCGGCTACGCAAAAAACATCGAAGCGACAAGCCAGACCATCGCCGACCAAACGAAATGGCAGTACGAAGGAATCGATCTCTCGCCAGCGCCCCTGAAGCGCGATTCGATCGGCGCGGCCATCGAAGCCTTCAATGGCGCGTGGCTCGGCTCGAGCGGCTCGCTCTCGACAGCCGCGCTCATCACGCGCGCCTTGCAATCCATTCCCGTCAAGCGCGCCGGCTATTCGGGCCTGATGCTACCCGTGATGGAAGACGCCGTCATCGCCCGCCGCTGGAGCGAAGGTTCGCTCACCATCGATACGTTGCTCTCCTATTCAGCAGTCTGCGGCACAGGCCTCGACGTGATTCCGCTACCCGGCCGCGTCACTCACGAGCAATTGGTCCGAATGATCGGAGACGTCGCCAGCCTCTCCGTGAAATGGCACAAGCCGCTCTCCGCCCGCCTGCTTCCGATCGCAACCAAGGACGCCGGCGATCACACCGACTTCGATGATCCCAAGCTAATCAACGTCCTCCTCCGCCCACTCCCTTAATTTACAAACTCGCCAATTTTGCAGTCGCGCGCGCAGGCACTTGTAGCGCCAGGCTTCAGCCTGGCATCTTCGCTTACCAAGGTACTAAAATCTCGAATATGCATTGGCGTTCCCAGACACGGACGTTCTCTCTCGCAGCACTCATATTCTTCTTCAGTGCGCGGGGCGCGCGCCAACGGAGGTGAAATTGGTAGACCGCGAGAATCGCGATCTCGGAGCAGTAATCTTGCGTGATTTCCTCGAGGGAAGAATTACGAATGAGGAGTTCGTGAAGAGATTTCCGAGGCGCAATGATCCAGCATTATCTGCGGTCTTTTACGCTGTGTGGCTACAATTCTCCGATCTACGTGTTCATACTCTGACAGGGCGCGATAGTCCTCAGCCGGAACGCCGAATTATTCTTGAGCGCTGCTACTTGTTTCTGACGACAGATCTCGAATTCGAGTGGCCCGTGCCAAAACCTAGTTTAGTGAAAGGAGTGTTGAGCATGATTGGCCTGGGGCGCTTGTTTCGCGCTTCTGAGGAGGAGTACAAATCCAAAGGAGATTTTGCAGTCTGGCCCTTCTGCAGGAGAAGCGATTACGACGCGCAAGTACAATGATCGAGATCGGATTTGGCTGTCGGATGGCTCAGGATCTCGTAGGCTCAGCCACCCGCCTAATCAAGCGCAAGAGGGACGCCAATGACCATTCCTCCGAATGTGCGCGTAAAGGTTTACACGTTGCGCGCGCTGGCCCTGGCTCTGAGCGCGTTCGCCGCAGTTGTTTTTTTGTTGCGGCCCCATGCGTTCGGGCTCCGCACGCTGGCCCTCCTGGGAATCTTTGTCGGTCTCTGGCTCGTGCGGCGCTCCAACGCCTATGTTTGGAGGCCGCAAGGTCAAGCACTTGGCGAATGGTCGCCAGACAACGCCACTAGGCGAGTTGAACCGACGGCGTGGATAGTCATGGCGGCGTCGTTTCTGGCCTGTGGAGCTGCATACTTCCTCATGTACTTGGACGCCCTCCACGGCGGTAAAGAGGCGTGGCCCGCGTACGCATTTGGTGCTGCCGCATTGGTATTTGCCGCCGCCTCAGGATATGTGGTCATGAAATTATTTCAGTGATCTGGCACTTCGGAGGGCGGGGTGGTCACGCTCTCGTTGAACCTGAGTGCTGTTCTTCCTTGCACTGGCGCACATTCCGCCTCGCATTCCTCTCGAATTTCATTATGATAGCCGTCGCCAAAGAGCATCCCCGCAAGGAGCCATCATGGAACGCGCACTCAGCCTCGAATTTCTTGCCGTCGTCGAGCAAGCCGCCATCGCCTCGGCGCGCACCATGGGCCTCGGCGATGGGCACAAAGCCGACGATGTCGCCGTCGCCGCCATGCGCCGCGAGATGGACAACGTCCGCATGGACGGAACCATCGTCATCGGCGAGGGCGAACGCGATGAAGCCCCAATGCTCTACATCGGTGAAAAGGTCGGAATCGCGTCGCGCGACAAGAACGGCCTCTATCCCGCCGTAGATATCGCCGTAGATCCGCTCGAAGGCACGAATCTCTGCGCCACGGGCGCGCCGAATTCCATCACCGTCCTCGCTGCCAGCGAAAAAGGCGGGTTACTCCACGCGCCCGATCTCTACATGGAAAAAATTGTCGTCGGTCCGTCGTGCAAAGGCGCGATCGACCTTGACGCGCCAGTCGCCGACAATCTTCGCGCCATCGCCAAGCGCCTCGACCGCGGCCTCGAGGACCTCGTCGTAATCGTTCTCGATCGCCCGCGCCACGAAAAGCTCATCGCCGAAATTCGCGCCACCGGCGCGCGCATCCGCCTGATCGGTGACGGCGACCTCTCCGCCGGAATTGCCGCAACCGTCGTCGGCACAGGAGTCCACGCCGTCATGGGAACCGGCGGTGCTCCCGAAGGCGTTCTCACTGCGGCCGCGCTGCGCTGCCTAAATGGCCAGATTCTCGCCCGCCTCGTAGTTGCCAAGCCTGAGCACCACGAGCGCCTAGCCAAGATGGGCATCAAAGACCCGAAGCGCATCTACGACACCGAGGACCTCGCCCCCGGCAAAAGAATAATCTTTGCCTGCACCGGCGTCACCGAGGGAAGCCTGCTCCGCGGCGTCCGTTTCTTCGGCGAAGGCACTCGCACCCAATCGCTGATTCTGACTCTCGACGAGCGCCAGGTGCGCTTCATCGACACGGTGCATCTCGAGAAGCGCCCCGACGTGAAAGTGCGCTTCGCCTGATCGAGCGTGATCGAGCGCCCTCGCAGGGGAACATTCCGCTCCGTTCGCGCGTACAATAATCAGGAATCAGGGAGAGGTGTCGAATGTCAGCTACGCCCGTTCCTCCTCCAGCGCCACGCCAGAACAACGTCGCCCCAAACAGCCCCGCCCAGAGCAATGCTGCAATGTGGTGGATACTCGGGATTGTGGCCGGCGGAATCGCCTGCCTGGTGATCGGGGCGCTGATCCTTGTGGCCTTCGTCGTACACAAGGTCCACATCAACCAAAGCGCCGACCGCGTCGAGATCGAAACGCCCGTCGGCGCCATCAAAATGAATCAGGACGAGGCCCATTCCACGGGCTTGCCCGTCTATCCCGGCGCGACCCCTCAAAAATCGCAGGGTGCCAACTTCGAAATATCATCGAATGACACCCGCGCCGGCCTGGCAATCGAAAAATACCACTCAACGGACGCGCGCGACGACGTCAGAACCTGGTACGCCAAGCATCTCGGCTCCTCCTATCGCATGGAGACGTCCGATAACAACCGCGGCAACAAGATTGATGGCCTGCAAGCGAATTTGTCCCCAGGTGACATCGCGTTTGTGGACGATCACGGCAGCGGCGCCCGCGTCGTCGCCATAAAGGCCGCCAGCGATGGCACCGACATCGTTTTGATTCGCGTAGGTAAGAAGGAACCGCAGTAGCGCCATGGCCGTAGGGGCGGGTCTCAGAGCCACCCGGCCTTTCTCTCTGAAGCTATTCGCGGGATTCGGGAATTGAACCGCAACGATGGATAAATAAATACAGGAGGCCCGGCGGCCAAGTGCGGCTCGCCGGGCCTTCCTTTTAAAATCCCAAAATATCTCGGCTCGAAGCTCTAGCCCAGCACTTCTAGCCCAGAACTCCTAACGATGTATCGCGGTCGCCGAACTTCCCGGACGCCTTTGCAGGTGCGACAGGCGGTCCCCCTGGTGCGTCGGTGGCCGAACAGGAGCCGTGGTCACGTTCGACGTGCTCACATGCTCGCTGATGGCTTGCAGCCTCTTCAAGATGGACTGCCACTGTGCCCAATCCAGCTGGCGCAAATACGGGCGCAAGCCCTGAATGAACGGGTCCTCAAGCACTGTTTCGCCGTTCGATTCCGGCACGAAGAAGCGGTTCAGCCCCACTCCCAGTGCCTCGGCAATCTTCTCGAGCGTGCCGAGGCTCGGCGTCATCTGCCCACTCTCAATTCGCGAGAGATAGGATCGGGAGACGCGCGAACGTGCCTGAAGCTGGCTCTGCGTCATGCCACGCGATTCGCGCAATTGCCGGATCCGCTGGCCGATGTTCTCGACTGTCTCGCGGTTCGGCCAATTTTCAAATAGCTGGCGGTCGTCGCCCGGCAGATCCTGCGGCGAAGGCGTCGGAATCACAAACGTCACCTTCGGCGGCAGGAGCCGCAGACAACGCCGGCAGTTACCCGTACGCGTGCGGTACTGCACTAATCCGCATACCTGGCAGCGGATCACTTCTCGGTCCATATCTACATGGGTGGATGCAATGACACTCTTATCGGACACCTATCTCCTCGCAGACTATTCAGACGCTGCGGAAGGGAGGAACTTCACTGGGGGAAGGCAGAGTACCGGCGCGAGCGACACTTTTCCACAGAGTGACACTTTCTGTCAAGCGAAATTCTTTATTTGATCGAAATCACCGATCGCGTGATTCTAGACGTTGTAGGACTCGGCAGTTTCGAATGCCACATTTTGAGACGATGAGCACGCGACGAAATGTAATGGGCCTGTCTCCACCGCTATCCGAATCAAATTGTCACTCGCCCTTCTTGTACCGCCGGCATCCTGCCGGCTCTTCTCTTCGTCTCTGAGCGTCACTGCCTTGCCTCGCAGTCAACTCGCATTTGAAAAGCCTCCGCTCAATTTGCTAGATTCAATCGCGAATAATGAGTGGAGAAAAAATGCCAACCCGCGACGACGCCTGGAAACTTCTATGCGAATACACAACAGGAGAAAGCTTGCGTAAACACGCGCTAGCAGTGGAAGCATGCGTCCGCGCCTATGCACGAAAAAATGTCGCGGATGAGGAGTTTTGGGGCAACACAGCATTACTTCACGATTTCGATTACGAGCGCTGGCCAAATCTCGAGCATCACGCCGCCGAGGGACACCCGTACGCGGGTTCGTCAATCCTTCGCGATCTCGGCTATCCCGAAGAAATGATTCGCGCGATCCAAAGCCACGCCGATTACTCAGGCGTTGAACGCATCACGCCCCTTGAGCACACACTCTTTGCCTGCGACGAACTCTCCGGTTTCCTCACCGCCTGCGCTCTCATCAAACCATCGAAGAAGATCGCCGACGTCGAAACCGCATCCGTGAAAAAGAAACTCAAAGACAAAGCCTTCGCCCGCGGCGTCAATCGCGACGACGTCATAAACGGCGCCGCCGAACTCGGCATTCCCCTCGAAGATCACATCGCCTTCTGCATCCAAGCTCTACGCGGTGCCTCCGATTCGCTCGGGTTGTAAAATGTAGTTCCGGCCAGTCAGAGCTTGGCCCCCGCATCCGCTGAAACCGGGCCGCAGCGGCCCCGAATACCGGCGCGCATTTTTTCGCGCTCCTCTGGCGTCATCTGTTCCCAACGCTCCTGCATCCGGCGCCGCCAGGGGCCTCGTGAGCCCCAGCCACGACCGCCAAAACCGCGCCACCCGCCGAACAAGAGCCAGCTCAAGGCCAACAGGCCCACGGCCTGCCAAAAAGTGATCGCCGGCAAATGGAATAGAATCGGCATCAGCCGATTCCACAAGTAATGGACTGCCTGGCCAAATCCAGCGATCGCGATGATGAGAAAAAGTATCACCTTTATGATCATGCCAATCACGCGTCGAATCATTTTGCCCTCCTCGTTGCTGCTTAAATGCGGTCAAATTCGTCGTAAATACTGCGAAGCCGCTCGCGCAAATGCATCACCGCGTAATGCTTGCGCGAGATCAGCGTGTTCACGCCGACGCCAGTTTCAGCGGCAAGTTCTTTGAAACTACGTCCTTCGATTTCATGGGCGATGAATACCTCGCGCTGCTCAGCCGGAAGCTCATCCAACGCATTGTCGAGCTCTTCGAGCAACACACTTCGCGTATAAGCGGCCGCCGGCCCGCCGTCGGGCGACGGAAGCAGCTCTTCGAATGTAAACATCTCCGAATCCATCAATGACACCGGCTGGTCCTGCAGTGACTCCGGCCTTTTCTTCCGGAATAAATCCGTGATCCGGTTGCGTGCCACCCGGAACATCCACGCTCCCACCTGTTCGATCGGCTTCATCAGCCGGTACGCCTCCACGAGCTCGTAGAAGACATCCTGTAGAATATCTTCCGCGTCGCTTCGGTCCGGCACGCGCCTGCGAATAAAATTTCGCAGCCGCGCTTGTTCCCGCGCGATGGCTTCCGAGATCAGCCGATCCTGTTCGTCCACCATCTCGCTCATGCTCAATTCTCGATTCATCTACCTATGTAGACGAATGAGCCGCGCCAATATTTTATGAGAAAGCAAGGAATTCACAGTTGACCGTCGGCGCCGCGATCGCGCATTCGCTCTTCGTAGGGCTGCTTTCTTGATCTGGCGAGCCGCTACTCGATTAAGGGGTATAGGGGTATTCCTGAATCCAGTGAAAGCGGCGCTTGACCAATGAAAACTTGTTCTTGAGGTCAACGAGCCGAAGTTGCATGTGCATCGTGTGACCGTCCATGCTGCCATCCAAGATCAATTGATCTTGCGCCAAGCGTTGGAAGTGGAAGCTGGCTCTCCAGCCCTGATCGCTCTCCTTCGTGAGCGCGAGTGTTTTGTCGTTGTCGTTGATCGAGGCACCATAACGGGCCAACGAGCCATCCATGCCTTCAAAGTACATCCTATCAGGCACCTCGAAGATCGCACGGCGCCAGCGGACGTAATCGGTGAGGAGCGGCGAGCGTAGTACGCCATCGATTGAAAACTGGTCAACGTTCCATAGCCCGTAGAGCGCCGACCTGGGGCGTCCGTCGCCGTAGGTGTGCCATGCGCTCCAACTGGAGTACGTGTTCAATCCCACCAACCAGACACCGAGGACGATCTGCGCGGCGAACGCGATACGGTTCGCGCGGCGGTTGCCGAAAAGTTGAGGTTGCTTGGAGGGTCCGACGGCTCTATCCGAGAGAAAGAAGCCGGCGAGACGCGAAAACTCGGGCGCCAGCAGGAATAAGGCCATTAAAACAAGGTGAAAGGAGAAGAGTTTCACGGGAACGTCGTACGTCATGTTGAGCGCAAAGACTTGGATCACGTCTACGAGGCAAATTAGCGCGCCTAGCATCGTCGCGCGAGGAAAGATAAGGAGGATTCCACCAAGCATCTCCGCGCACCCTGCGAAGATTTCATACGCCGGAGAAGACCCGATGGAAAGCCAGAGAATAGCCATCGGCAGGAACGTACCGTATGGCCGAATCAATAAGCTGAGATATGGAAAAGGCATCTCCACGGGAATGACTTTAGACATGCCATAGGCAATCATTTGCGACGCGAGCGCGAAGCGAATGAAGAGCCGAAACCATTTGTAGAGCGTGACGTAGTTTTCGCGCCTTCGGTCGAGAATAGACCAAATGAAGGTCGCCACTACGGCGAAACCAACACGCAGATCACCGTTACCCAGTCGAAAACTTTATCTCCGCTTCCACTGCCCGTGTAAACCAACTCGTGCCTGATACGAAAAACATGCGCGGCTGTCCAGAAGATAATTTGGCGCATCGGCCAGACCGTGGCTAGTTCTGGAATATCAACTTTAGGGAATAGCAATATACCTGCAAGGATTTGGGTGGCGGCGCAGTATAGCCCGAGGTACATGAGACAGAATCGAAAGGCGACGCGATGCCTAAGGCTCCAAGGCGTTGTTTTCGAATCCTGCTGAAGGGGAGCAATTGGGGCCGGAGAGTCCATCATCGCCCTCCTATGAACGTGCCGCAGTTTATATCAGACTCTTCAGTTTTTGGCAGTTCGCCCCAGTAACTTGAACTGTTTTCGATTCCCGGCATGAAGTCCTGAAGACTACGCTGCGCATGATCGAGTTATCGGAAACCATTCACCCGCGCACCAAGCGGCGCACAACGAGTGTCTATGCTAGAATCGCAAACTCCATGAAGAGAATTGGAGAATTCATCGCACCCGCGCTGCGGCGCGCGACGCCGCGGCGTTCATCGTTCGCCTGGCTTGCCGGGACGTGGCCCGCCATTGTCGGCAAGCGCCTTGCCGAGCACACGCGGCCGAGCGATCTCGCGGGCGGCGTCCTTCATATCGCCGTCAGCGGCAAAGAATGGCGCGTCGAACTGGAAGGAGTCGCGGATGAATTTCGCACCCGCGTGAACCAAGCGTGGGGCAGCAACGTAGTTCGCGAGATTCGTTTCTCAGACGATCGAAAGGGCAAGCCGCGGATTCGCCACGAATTCGACAACGACTACACACCCTTCGTTCGCGGCACTCGCTCGACCAGTCCAGCGAATGCGGACAAGATACGCCGCGAGCCGCACGTCCGCCCCATTCGGAGCCCGGAGGCGCCTGCCTCCGGGATTCGCCCGCCCATCACAAACCGCCCAAGCAGCGGAACTCGGCCAACTCGGCATCCTTCCGACGGCGATGGAGCGAAGCGCCGATGAAAATCAGCCGAGAAGAAGTCCTCCGCGTCGCCGAACTCGCTCACTTGGAATTGTCCGAAGCGGAAGCCGAAACCTACCGCGGCCAACTCGATTCCATCCTCGAGTACGTAGACGAGCTGAACGAAGTCGATCTTTCCGGCGTCGAGCCAATGGCGCAAGTTCTCTTCTCTGCGGACGATGCTGCGCAATCGAATCTGCGCGAAGATGTTGAGAAGCCGTGCGACGCGGGAACGAAACTTCTGAATCAAGCTCCCGAAGCGCGCAAACCATATTTTCGCGTTCCGAAAGTCATCGACCGATGAGCGCAGCCGCGAACTGGACAATCTCGTCCGTCCGCGACGCGTTGACGGCAAAAAAAATCTCCGCGCGCGAACTAACAGACGATTATTTCGGGCGCATCGAGCGCAAAAACTCCGAGCTCAATGCGTTCCTAACTCTCTCTAAAGATAGGGCTTACAAACAAGCTGCCGCTGTGGATGGCCTCGTCGCGAAGGGCAGTTCCCTGCCGCGTCTCGTTGGCGTTCCGATCGCCGTCAAAGACGTGCTGAGCACGGAAGGCATCCGCACAACTTGCGGCTCGAAAATCCTCGAGAATTACATTGCGCTCTACGACGCCACAGCCATCGCGCGCCTCGAAGCTGCGGGCGCAGTCCTTCTTGGCAAAACAAATTGCGACGAATTCGCGATGGGCAGCTCGAACGAAAACTCCGCCTACGGTCCCGTCCAAAATCCCGCCGCGCCGGGCCGCGTCCCCGGAGGCTCAAGCGGAGGTTCGGCCGCTGCCGTCGCCGCGAATCTCGCCGTCGTTTCTCTCGGCACGGATACCGGCGGCTCGATCCGCCAGCCTGGCGCCTACTGCGGAATTCCGGCAATGATGCCCACGTACGGCCGCGTATCGCGCTACGGTCTCGTCGCGTTCGCATCTTCGCTCGATCGCATCGGCCCATTCGCGCAAACGGTTCGCGACATCGCCGAGGTTTTCTCCGTGATTGCCGGATGGGATCCGAATGACTCCACCTGCGCGAATGTGCCGCTGCCGGATTACACGGCGAATCTCGACAAATCGGTCTCCGGCATGCGCATCGGCGTGCCCGACGAATATTTCGCGGCGGGCTTAGATCTAGAAGTGCGAACCAAAGTCGAAGCCGGCATTGCGCTACTCGAGAAGATCGGATGCAAGCGCGTTTCGATTCGCCTGCCGCACACCGACTACGCGATTGCCACCTACTACATCATCGCCACGGCTGAGGCGAGCTCGAATCTCGCGCGGTACGACGGCGTCCGCTACGGCCTGCGCACCAGCGCCCCAACGCTCAGCGAAATGTACCGCAAGACTCGCCGAAACGGATTCGGCGCCGAAGTGAAGCGGCGGATCATGCTGGGCACGTACGCGCTTTCCTCGGGATACTACGACGCCTACTACCTTCGCGCGCAGAAAGTGCGGTCGCTGATCGCTCGTGATTTCGCGGAAGCTTTCTCCAGGGTGGACGCAATCATTACGCCGACTTCGCCGGTTCCGCCCTTCAAGCTCGGCGAGCGTACAGCCGACCCACTCCAGATGTATCTCGCTGATATATATACCGTTACTGGCTCATTGGCTGGCCTTCCCGCGATCAGTGTTCCTTGCGGCAAGACTTCCGAGAAACTCCCGGTAGGGATGCAAATCGTCGGTCCTCATTTCAGCGAAGGCCGAGTGCTCCAGATTGCCAACGCGTTCGAACAGGCCGGCGGATTCGCGATCTAATCCCCGTCCCATTCCATGCGTGACATCGCTCCCATCCTGGAACATCTCCGCGCGACTCGGCAGAAATTCCTCGCTACAATCGCATCCGTACCCGACGAGCGCTGGCAGGAAGCTCCGCGCGCGGGCGCTTGGTCGGCAGCGGACGTCGTCGGCATGTGACGCTCGTCGAGCGGGCCGTAAACAAGAACGCGAATCGAATCCTCAGCGCGCCGCCCGCCTCAATGCCTTTGCATAAGCGTCTGCATCTTCCAATCTGGATCTCCACCTGGCGCTTCGTCCGCGTAAAAACGTCGATCCCTATGAAGGCCGAATTAATCGGCGACAAAGACATGCTCATCGCGTCGCTCACCGCCGCGCGCAAATTGACGACTGACTTTTTGGAAGCAAATCGCGCTCGAGATCTCAGTCTGTACCGCGCTCCTCATCCGTTTCTCGGCAATCTGAATCTCTACAAGTGGCATCATTTCGTCGCTTACCACGAAGAACGTCATCGAAAGCAAATCTGGGAAATTGTAAAAACATCCCAACTTTAGATAATTTTTTCCATTTCAGTACAAATTTTTGGCGCACTCGCATTTTTGCCTCTCCGCAAAAATATGCGAAAAACGGCCCATTTTCGTTACTTGTTAAGGATTCGATAGCCAGAAAGTTTCATGAGCGTAGAACGGAAGGACTATTGCAGGGAAATAGTTGCGCACCTTAATGTGTATCTAGCATCGAACGTAATTGAGAGGCGCAGACATGCTGACCATCAAATCGAGTCAGAAGCTCTTCACCGAAGATGAGGTCGCCGGCTTGACTGGAATTTGTCTCGATCACTTGCGCAATTTTGCCCGCAGCCGCCATCTCGGATTCATCGCGCGCGTCGCGGAAGCCGCTGGCGCGGAAGCAGATAAGTGGCTGTTCACGAACTCGGACTTGCTCGTTTTGGCCGTACTAGTCGAGCGCTGCGACCACTGAGCGGCCCTGCCACTTCGCGAAATCCTACAACTACGCATGGCCGCCACTTGGCGGCCATTTTGTTTTGCGCCGGAGATTTGTAGAATTCTCCTAACAAGAGCTATTCTCTTCGTTTGCGGCCACTCTTCGGGCGCATAACTGCATCCCAATCAGTTGCGATCGGTCGCGGTCTTTGCGTCCCGTTGCGTCCAGGGGATTTTTCGGAAATGATTCGGCACCCAGACCTACAATTTGCGTTCGGAATTCGTGTTTCGTGCCTGCTGGTTGCCATTTCTGCGCTGCTCTTTACCATTCCTTCGCGGGCGCAGACGCCTGATTCCAAAAAGACGGCCTCGCCGCAATCGTCCGCGCCGCAATCATCGGTAACCACCGCGCGCGGCAAGAAACTGGTCCTGAAAGATGGCTCGTATCATATGGTGCGTGAGTACGAGATCAAGGGCGACCGCGTGCGCTACTACAGCGTGGAGCGGTCAACGTGGGAAGAAATGCCGGCTGAGTTGGTGGACTGGGACGCAACCAAGCAGGCTGAAGCCGCCGAAGACAAAGAAAACGCGGCGCTTCTCGAGAAAGTCCATAAGGACGAGGTTGAACGAAAAACGATCGCAGTGGATATTGACGCGAGCGTGGAAGTCGCGCCCAACCTGTTTCTTCCCGACGGCGAAGGGCTTTTCCTTCTCGATCATCTTGCGTTAACCGCAATGAAACAGCCCGACACGGACATTACTTTCAACAAGAAGCAATTTCTCAAGCAAGTCCTTATCCCGGTTCCCATTGTTCCCACGCGCCATACGGTCTCGCTGCTGGGTACTCGCGCTCCTTTGCGCATCACCAACCCTCAGCCGGAGTTCTACCGCCGATCCAAAGACGGCCATGAGCCCGAGATCTACCTGATTCGCGCGCGCGTTCGCAACGGCAAGCGCGAGATCGAAAATATCGACACACTTTTCAATGTCGAGATGGCCAAGCGTAACCCCATCTCGATTCAAACCTGGGAACTGGTGAAGGGCGTATATCGAGTGACTCTCTCTCAGCCTCTCGCACCCGGCGAATACGGTTTCGTCGAGGTCGTGAAGGAGGATGAGGATGCAATCTACGTCTGGGATTTCGGCGTGGATCCAACTCCGAAAACCAATTAGCTGCAACTTTGCATCGAAATTCGTGTTAGCTAAAAATGAGGGCGAGTGTCTATAATAGTACTCGGCGGACGGCTTCGTAGTGATTCCCCCACTTCTCGTGCGAGGCTGCCAACAGGACCGATCGAGTTAGTTGCAGCAAGCTGAAAACGAAGAGTCGCCACAGGGAATCTAACTCACCCAAACCGTTGTTCAGAACTCGAATGAACGGGGAAACGGACAAGAAAATGCATACCTGCCCAAGATGCGGTAGCGGAACAGTTCGACGGTCGGTGCGTCAAGGATTTTTGGAAAAGGTGATTTACCGGCTCATGTCGCTCGGGCCTTACCGGTGCTCGGCTTGCGATAACCGATTCATGGATCGCAGCACGGGATCGAGTAAGCCGGGGACCGAACCAATCGGAACTCCGTAAGGCAGAGCCCGACCGCGATCGTCAACTACAGGGTAATTCAGGCTATCTTGACCGGCTGCGCTTCAAGAACTTCCGTCAACACCGAGGCTAACCCGGAAAGTTGGAATGGCTTCTGAATCGCGCGGGCGCCGAGCGCTCGATAGCTATCGATGGCCGACGCATCGAGCATGTCGCCGGTCATGAAAACGAAGCGCGCCGGCGTCGAGCCGAGGCCGCTTAGCCGCTGGAAAAGTTCCTCGCCATTCATTCCCGGCAAGTTATAGTCGCAGAGAATCACGTCGAATTGGCGGATGGCAAGAATCGCCAGTGCTTCCTCACAGGAGGATACCGTTTCGACGGCCATCCCGCGCGCCGCAAGTCCTTCCGAAACCAGTTCCCGGATTCCATCTTCATCGTCCACAACGAGTACGGAGTGCCCTTGCAGACTCGGCACAACTTGCCGTGCTTGAGCGGAAAGCGCCGCGCTATCCGTCGTTCCGAGCGCGAAAGCCACAGTGCTGGCCACCGGAAGGATCATCTTGATCGAGGCGCCGCGGCCGGGCGCGGAATGCGCTTCGATCGTGCCGCCGTGCTCGCGAATGATCGCCATCGAAATCGTCAAGCCTAATCCAGTTCCGCCTCCTGGACGCTTGGTCGTAAAGAAGGGATCGAAGATTCGGCTCAGAATCTCCGGCGGGATGCCCGGGCCGTCGTCATCGAACGTCACCACGACGTTGCTTTCGAGGCGAATCGCCGTGATCTGAATCTTGCCGTGATCGCGGACCGCTGAAATCGCCTGCTCGGAATTAATCACCAGATTCATGAAAACTTGCAGCAGAAGGCTGGCGTCGCCCTGAACCGGCGGCAAATCCGGCGTCGGCTTGAATTCGAACTCGATGTGCTTTTTGTTGAGCGTGCCGCCATGAAGCTGTAGGACGCGTTCAATGAGCTGTTCGACCTGCACCGGCGAGCGGCCCGGCGCCGCGCGGCGCGAGAACGCCAGCAGGCTCTGCACGATATCCGCGGCGCGGCGCGCTTGCTGGCGGACGAGCTCCGCCTGGCGGCGCATGGACTCGTCTACCGCGCGCTCGCGGAGGAGATCGGATACGCCGAGAATGGCGGTGAGCGGGTTATTCAGCTCGTGCGCCACGCCCGCGAGCATCTGCCCCATCGCGGCAAATTTCTCAGTCTGAATCAGTTGTGCCTCGAGATGCTTCTCTTCGGTGACGTCGCGCGCCGACGCAACCGCGCCGATGATTTTCCCGTCGCCGGCCATCAGAGGGCTGGCGCTGACGCGAGCCGTCCGCCAACTGCCGTCCGCGTGCTTGAGCCGATACTCGAAACGCACAGAGGGCTTCTGCCCGCTTATCACGCTGTGAAATTCCTGCTGTACATGCGCGATGTCTTCCGGATGCGCACGCTCGCCGACCGTGCTGCCCAAAAGCTGTGCGGGCGGGAGGCCTACGAACTGTTCGCTGCGCGGACTGACGAAAGTGAATTTGCCTTCGGCATCGAGCGCGATGATCAGATCCGGGAAACATTCCACCAGCCGGCGGCCGAATTCCTGTTCCCGTTGAAGGCGCCGCTCGATTTCCACCCGCTCGGTGATGTCCACGAGCGTGCCTTGAATCCGCGAGATCTTGCCCGCGCCATCGCGAATCGCCGAGCACGAGTCGAGGCAGCGAATCTTCTGGCCGTTTTTCCCGACGAGCGTGACTTCGAAATTGCGGATGGACCCGGTTTTCTCGAGTTCCGCGACCTTCCAGCCGCGATGCGCCGGGTCTTCGTAGATGGCGGATTTGTTGACCAGCATCAATTCTTCTTTGTTGTCGTATCCCAGCATCTTCACGAGCGCGGGATTGGCCTCGAGCATCTTGCCTTCCGCGGTGCTGAAGTAGACGCCTTCCTGGAGGGATTCGAAGAGCTCGGTGAAGCGGAGCTCGGTCTGGCGCTGTGCGGTGACGTCGCGGGCCACGCCGCTGATTGCCACGACGTCGTCGCCCTTTAGAATCGGCTGCAGGACGGCGTCGAAATATCGGATATCGCCGGTCTTTCGAATCTTGGCTTTGACGATTCCGGTCCACGAACGCTTCTCGCGGAAGAGCGGCAGAATGGTCTGTGCCAGCTCTTTCGTAGGCTCGCTGAAGAATTCACCTATGGAGTGGCGAACTACGTCGTTGAACGATAGATTCAGCATGTCCGTGAAGCGGCGGTTGACGACTCTCAGTTCCCCGTCGAGAGACACGTTGAAGACCATGTGGTCGAGGCTGTCGATCAGCTCGCGATAGCCGTGCTGCGAGCGCGCGACTACGTCCAGTAGCTTTTCGATCTGCTCTTCCGAGGGAGGCTTCGACGCGCTTTCCTGCATGCCGCGTTGGTAGCCGCGCAGTTCGCCGACCTCCCGCCGTTGGTGCCAAACATAGAAGCCGAACAAGCCGACAAGAACCACGAGGCCGATCGGCAAAGCTTCGAGGCGTTGCGGGAGTGCCCGTATTGAACTCCACGAGGTGATGCCGAGGCCAATGGAGAGGAGTGCGATGATGATGAAGCTCGAGCGCCAAAGATTGCGCTCGCGCCGCTCGGCCTGCTCCCAATGAGCGCGCTCCGCTGCGGTCTGCGGTTTGTCGTGTTGCTCGCCCATGAGCTGTGACTAATCTCCCAAGCGCGGGTGAGGTGGTTCTAGTACCCCGCTTTCTTGAATTCTACGGGGCGCTTGAGGGGGTAGCAAACTGAAACAAGGGACTGATTTCCATTTCCGCAACCCCTGGTAAGGGTGGTGCGTGGCGCCCGACGCGACGTGGATGAACGGTCCTGCGAGGGGGTCTGGTTTGATACGATTAGAAATGACCTCCGTGATTTGTTTTGTGTAGTTTGCGGCGATTTCTAATCGTTTTGGTATGTCGATTAGAATTGGGTAAATTGGGGCGTTGGGCGCCGCGGTTACCGCTCCGTAACTATCTCGCCAAGTCATAGCTCTGCAACTACCGTAGCAGATAGTTTACGATTGCGCAAACGACAAAATCGTAAGGATTCAATGCGTAGCGTGTCAGGTTTCTCGCTCTGGAGACAGACGTTCTGAGCAAGAGCACCAACCGGAAGTAAGCCGTTATTCGGGACACCTTGGAATGGTGTTAAGGTATACCGCCAAGCGGCTTGAGGGAGAGCAGGACAGGCCATCCAGTCGGTGTGACAAGAATCTCGCGTCTCAGGGGAAACGGGAAACCAATGCAGCGAAAGATTCTCAGGATGATCGCATTAGGAAGCTTTGCGCTGGTTGTCGGGCTTGGCGCGATGGGGCAGGCGCAGGCACAGGACGCCAAATCACCGTATCCGAGCATGGCGCCGCTCGACCAATACCTGATGGAGCGAAATGCCGAGATAGCGCTGGCGCGGAGCGCTGCCCCTGAATCCATTTCAGGGGCTGCCGAGGTCATGGTCCTCGGACGGCATGGATACGAAACGGCCGTCAAAGGCAAGAATGGTTTCGTGTGCATCGTTGAGCGGTCGTGGATGTCTCCGTTTGACTTTCCGCAGTTCTGGAATCCCAAGATGCGAGGTCCGATTTGTTTCAATCCGCCCGCTGTGCGATCCATTCTGCCACACACTTACAAGAGGACAGAGTTGGTGTTAGCCGGCCTCTCGAAATCTCAGATTATCGATGGCATCAAGGCATTCGATGCGAAAGAGCTGCCCGCCCTGGAACCCGGCGCAATGTGCTACATGATGTCGAAACAAGGATACCTGAACGACTCGGCCGGGCATTGGGTTCCTCATCTGATGTTTTACGTCCCGCTGACAGATCCGAAATCCTGGGGAGCGGATCTGCCGGGCTCTCCAGTTATGTTCAATCCACAATTTCAAGGTACTGCCGCGCCGATAACCGAGCTCATGGTCCCGGTGACCAACTGGTCAGACGGGACGGCTGCACCTAAGGATGCGGACTGACGCTGGCGGCGCTCTTCTCGGAAGGAGAATGGGACGCATTTTCAAAGACGCCAACTGCATCGAACTTCCCTGCCGGGGCCGCTGTTCGCGATGAAATCGCCGGAGGAACGGAAATGGAAAAAGCGTCCGGAATCGGGGGATTTTTCTTCCGAGCCAAAGATCCGAAAGCGCTGGCGCTTTGGTACGAACAACACCTGGGCATCGATAAACCCGCGTGGGAGCAAGAGGCAGGAGCAACCGCTTTCGCTCCTTTCCCTGAGACCAGCAACTATTTCGGAGATGCCCAAAAGGTCTGGATGCTGAACTTTCGAGTCCGGGATCTCGACAAAATGGCGGCCCAGCTAGAAGCTGCGGGAATCGCGGTCAAGATCGACCCGCAGTCCAGTCCCTACGGCCGGTTCGCTCGGCTGCATGACCCTGAGGGAAATCCGATCGAATTGTGGCAACCTCCAGAGCCGGACGCTCCACACTAGCTTGCTGAACAGTTCGGGACTGTACCTGGATCGCTCGTGGGTTACAGGCTAACCAGACGTTGAGACGGTTGGACGTGGTGGAGCGTGACACGCTGTGCTGGTCGTTACCGCTTTATCTACCGCGGAAGATGGGAGGGCGGTTTTCAGCTTCAGCCTTGCGTCCCTCGATGAAATCTTCCGAACCGAAGAGCGACACGTATCCCGCTTCGAGTTTTGCGTAGGCGGCAGCATCCGCCGATTCATTGTTCGCCAGGTGTGCCGCAGCCAAAGTGGCCTTGATGCCAATCGGGCCGCAGGCGGCGATCCTATTGGCTATGTCGATTCCATTTTTGAGGGCAGCGTCCTTGTCGGGCGCAACTTCCTGAACGACGCCCATCCGATACGCCGTTTGCGCGTCCCAATGATCGCCGGTGAGGATGTATCGCATGGCATTTGCCCAGCCGGCCTCTCTAACAAGACGGACCGGCGCGACGCCCGGGACGCGACCATACGCGTTTTCGGTCTGGGCGTACCGCACATCCGCGCTCGCGATCCGAATGTCAGCGACAAGATGGAGCTCATGACCCATGTTCCAAGTGTCGCCGTGGACCACGACGACAAGAGGTTTTGAGAGCTTTTGCGCCCTCCCCAGAGGATCGATTTGACCTTCACCCAGTGTTAAAGACTTCCCGATTTTGGCAAGAGCGGAAAAGGCGTCCACATCGTTCCCACGGGAGAAGTTCTCGCCGTGACCAAAGAGAACCGCCGCCCGGAGCGTGGGGTCATTATCGAAATCGTAGTAGGCCGTGGCGAAACCGTAAAATGTCTCGGGGTCGATATGCTTGAACATCTGCGGACGATTAATGCCGATGAGCACGATCTGTCCACGCCGCTCCACTGTGACCTTGGTTTCGGGCGATAGAGGGATATCGATCATGTGGCCTTTGTTAGCGGGCTTCGTGATGCCCGCCTCAGATGCAGATGGGACGGTTTGGTTTTTCATGTTGTGTTCTCCCAGAAATGACGCCCCGTACCTGCCTCCACTTGGGCAATTCGGCGTGTCAAGGAAAGTAAACTCCGCTCATGAATTCACGTGAGCAAAGGTTAGCTGACTTAACCGGTCTGGTTCTCTCTCAGCCAGTCGAGCAGCGCCTTATGAAAGATTTCGGGCGCTTGAATTCGCGGCGAATGTCCCAGATCAGGGAATTCGACCAGACGCACGTGCGGGATGCGACTTGCGGCCTCTTTTCCGAGCTTCGGATAATTGCCCAGAGTCGCGCGCACCGCGGGAGGCGACGCATCTTTGCCGAAGGCAGTCGTATCCTTGTCGCCGATCACCAGCAGCACCGGCATTTTCAAGTCGCCAAATTCGTAAAGCACCGGCTGCGTGTAGATCATGTCCGAGGTCAGTGCCGCGTTCCACGCGACCAACTCGCGTCCTGGACCACGGTATAAACCAGCCAGCATTTGAACCCACTGCTCGTATTCTGGTTTCCAGGTGCCCGCGTAATAGGTGGTGCGCTCATATTCGCGGATGCCATCAGCGGTCGTCTTCAGTTCCTGTAGGTACATTGTGTCGATGCTTTGCCAGGGGACGCCCTTGGCCTTCCAGTCTTCGAGCCCGATCGGATCGACGAGCGCGAGCCGATCGACGCTGTCAGGGTACATCAGCGCATAGCGTACCCCGAGCATGCCGCCGGTCGAGTGCCCGACGACGGTAACGCGAGTGATGCCGAGCGAAGCGAGAAGCGCGTGGGTGTTCCCGGCAAGCTGTTGAAAGGTGTATTGGTAGTGTGCAGGCTTGGTCGACTTGCCAAAGCCGATTTGGTCGGGAGCGATTACGCGGTAACCCGCATCGCTCAGCACGGCGATAGTGCCCTTCCAGGTCGCCGCAACGTAGTTTTTCCCGTGCAATAGGATGACGATGCGTCCGTTTGGCGTCGTGGGTTTGACGTCCATATACGCCATGTGCATCGGAACGCCCTGGGAGACGAACTCGAAATTCAGCACCGGCCAAGGGTACGAAAAACCCTCCAGTTCGGGGCCATAGGCCGGAGCTTCGTCAGATGGCGCGGAGGGGCGGGCGGTCATCGACATGACAGGTAGATTCGACGAATGCGCCAAGCCAAATGATTGCCAGACGAGGATTATGAAGAGCAATATCGCGCTTGAAAGTGATCTCTTTTTGAAATTAGCTGGGATTTCCATTTTGACCTTCCGGGCAACGGGTAACGTACGCCAGATCAAATCGACATGCAATGGTGTGGGTTCAATGCGCGATTTGCGTTGCGCAAATTTGCAGAACCCCGGCCTGCCGGCCAGCCCTACGAAAACGACTCGCGGCGCGGGCATGTTGCCCGCGATCTGGTTGCGTGCCGGGTTCTCGCTGTGGCGGCGGACGCTTCAGAGTTCGAGCGTGCCGTGAAGGTACAAGCGCGCCTTGCCGGCGATTTTCACGCGATCGCCCGCGATTGTGCTCTGCATGTATCCGCCGCGGGCACTGAGTTGTTGCGCACGCAACGTGTCCCTGCCCAGCCGCGCCGCCCAATAGGGAGCCAGTGTGCAGTGTATCGAGCCGGTTGCGGGGTCCTCATCGATGCCGGCCGACGGTGCAAATAACCGGCACACGTAATCCACATCGCCCTCGCCGGGAGCGGTAACGATGGCTCCGCCGCCGATCCCCATATCCAGTTTGGCAAGAGCAGCAATATCGGGCGAGAGCGCTCGCACTTGCTCAGCGTGAGCCAACACCACGAGGTAATCGCGCGGCGATTTCATTACCAGCGCCGCTTTCAAACCCAGGGCTGGCAAGAGGCCGGCCAGCGTTTCACATGGTTCGGGTGGTCTGGCGGGAAAGTCCATTTCAAAGCTGTCCTGGTTCTGAGCGACGGTCAGGATGCCGCTGCGGGTGTGGAAGCGAACCGGCCACACGATGTGCTTCCGCAGCGCGAGGACATAGGCTGATGCCAAGGTTGCGTGCCCGCATAGGTCGTCCTCGATTTTGGGAGTAAACCAGCGCAAGTCGAAATCACCATCGGCGCGAGCGACAACAAAGGCGGTGTCGCTGTGCCTGTTCTCAGCCGCAATTTTCAGCATGATGCTATCGGCGGGAAAACCGGGAAGGATGCAGACTCCCGCTGGATTACCTGCGAAGAGGTCACTCGTGAATGAATCGACGTGGTAATACGGAATTGCCATGCCGTGCACCTCTAAGCTACTGGATCATGCGCTTCATGCGAACAATGGCACGAGTAACTCATCTTAGAGGTTCCTGTGCAATTTCGGCATGGATTCGCTAATTGCCAGTGGCGGGGAAGGCGAAAAGCGGCTGGTCTTACGACCATGCCCTATGGGTGCTGGCGGGGCGTGTGTTGCTCGTATGGTTTCTGTTCGTTGCTCGGGCACAAGAACGCCGGCAAGATGCCGACGCTACGATTGAATGAGTGGCACTAGGAGTATCACGGTGATTCGCGCTGGGATGAACGAGTGGCGGTCTTCGCAGCGCCTCCGCATGTATACTTAACGACTTGCCAGAGTGCCGCTACGCTGCGCTATGGGCCAATCAGATGAGCGCTAAATCGAAGAGAAATGCTGAGCCACGATCGCGGGAGTCCGCCGCGGCGACCGGCAAGGACCTGGGGAACTATACGGGGTATGCGCATTCTTTAACCGCGGCGCATTTTCATTCCGCGCGGGCGGGGTATTCGACCTCGACTTACGATCCCATTGGGTCTTTTCTTCCTGGCAGGCTCTTGAAGTGGATTCCGCAGGTGGCGAAATACTGGTTTCACAAGAAGCATGCGTTCCGGGATTACACATCGCACGTAAATGCGTCGCACGTAAATGCAAAGCACGGAAAAGGCAGTGGGATTTATGAGATTGACGACCGGGTGAAGATCAGCATCGCGGGGGATTGGGGTACGGGGACGGACGAAGCGAGAATCGTGGCGACCGGAATGGAGAAGGCCGATCCGGATTACACGATTCACCTGGGCGATGTGTATTACGTCGGCGACGACAATGAGGTGCGAGAAAATTTCCTGGGCGAGAAAACCAGCCCGTATGCGCCGGTAAAGTGGCCGATGGGTTCGAAAGGCGGCTTCGCGCTCAATGGCAATCACGAAATGTACGCGGACGGAAACGGCTACTGGAGGCTGGTGCTGCCGCGGATGGGATTGAAAGAGCGCGCGAGCGATTGGGGCGCGGGGCAATGGGCGAGTTTCTTCTGCCTCGAGAATAAACACTGGCGCGTCATTGGACTCGATACCGGGTACAACTCCACTCGCTTTGACTGGAGCAAACTGCCGGGGCTTGGGCGGATCAAATGGCTCGGCAAGACGACGTCATTCAAGCCGACGTGCGCGATTCCCGCGCCGTTGCTCGCGTGGCTCGAATCGGCGGTGAATCCCGAAGGAGACAAGCGTGGATTGATTCTCTTGTCGCATCATGGGCCGCATTCGGCCTTTGAGAGCTGGTACCAGATTCCGTCGAGGCAATTGGCGCCGATGATTCACCGGCCGGTGATTTGGATTTGGGGCCACGAGCATCGGCTGGCGATTTATGACGAATTCCGAGTGGAGGATGGGATTGCAGCTTATGGGCGATGCGTGGGACATGGCGGCATGCCCGTCGAACGCGGCGCGGCTCCGAACATTCCGGATTGCCGATGGCTCGCTTGGGATAACCGGCGGTACCCGAGCGATGAGAAAGTTGATGTGGGGTACAACGGGTATGTGAATTTTTCGTTTAACGGGCCGGCGCTGCATATTGCTTATTACGATTTGAAACAGGCGCTGATGCTGACGGAAGATTGGCATGTGGATATTGAGACCGGGGAGCTGGAGGGGCCTAAGCTTAAGAAAGTGATGGAGGATGCGTCGCTGCATTGCCGGGAGGAGTAGGAAATTTGAAATTTGAAATTTCAGATTTAGAAACTGCGCCGCGCGATTTATTGGGTGCGGCAACATTCTTGATAGAGGTGGCTGAGCGGAAAAACGCCGTCAAGATGCCGGCGCTACGATTGACTGATTGCTTTCTTTTTCTCTTTTCCGACGGGGCCACCGAAATCGACCTCCGCATGCCGGTTGGTGTGAGTGATTTTCCTTACAAGAGCTGCTAGATCGTAGGTTTTGCGGCGGACCGGTTCGCGTCCTGTTTTGACGTCGAATTTCATGTTTTGGCGAACTCCTGTGTCACTGCTGGTATCAACGTAACGCGATTTTGCGGATGTGTCATCATCGTAGATAAGACTGGGGCGAAGATAAAGACGCGTGCAGGATGCCCGCACCACGACACGATAGGATACGTGAATGACCGACTATATTGAAAAGCTGAGGGACGCGATTCGGGAATTGCATGGCGTGGAATCGAAGCATGTGGAGAGCGTGCCGGTGAAGGAGACTTATCAGGGAAAGACGGTGTGGGAGGGAGTCGTGGAGGTGTTCGAGCTGGAGGGACATCCCAAAGCGCCGAAGGCGTACGCGTGGATACACAATACGGACGATCCCGAGAATCCGGGGAGGCTTGTTGTTGTGCTGGGAATTCCGCCGGTGAATTCGCCGGAGATGGCGGTGAAGGCGGCGATTCTTGAGGATTACCGGAAGCGGGGATTGGCGGAGGGGGGTTAAGTACCACAAGAAAATCGTTGTTTTCGTTTGTGCCTGATTGTTGCGCCGGCTTGAGGCCGGCATTTTTTGTTTGTGGTTGACGTGCGGAAAAGCGCCGGCAAGATGCCGGCGCTACGATTGCGTGGTTGCCATTAGCCGGAGCGCCTTGAGTCGCACAGGTTTCTGCTAACGAAGACCCACCTTTGCTGCGCAAAGATGGGGCACCCGGAAAAACAAAGGCTAGAAACGAATCGGCGGCGGGCCGTTGTGCGGCCTGCCGCCGATTTGTGTTTGAGTTGGGCCGAAAAGCCTCAGGCCTCGCGGCGCGCTGGGCGACGCGGGTGCGTGAGTTACAGAAGTCTAGCTTTCCGCGACCGCGTCGGTATCCTTGCGCAGGAAATCGAGCGCGGCGGCTTCTTCCGGCGTGAGTTCGGGCTCCATCTCCACCGGCTCCTCAATCGGTGTTTCGGTGAGGAGCTTGATATTGCGATAGCGTTCGAGACCTGTGCCGGCGGGAATGAGCCGGCCCATGATGACGTTCTCCTTGAGCCCGCGGAGGTAATCCACCTTGCCGGAAATTGCGGCTTCGGTGAGAACGCGCGTGGTCTCCTGGAAGCTCGCGGCCGAGATGAACGAATCGGTCGAGAGCGACGCCTTGGTGATGCCGAGCAGCAGCGGACGGCCTGTTGCCGGGCGGCCGCCATTGTGGATGATGCGGTCGTTTTCCTCGCGGAAGCGGAACTTGTCAATCTGCTCCTCGAGGAGGAACGCCGTGTCGCCGACGTCCTCGACCTTCACCCAGCGCATCATCTGGCGAACGATGGTCTCGATGTGCTTGTCGTTGATGTTGACGCCCTGCAGGCGATAGACCTCTTGAATCGAGTTCACGAGGTAAGCCTGTGTATACTTTTCGCCGAGGACGGCGAGGAGATCGTGCGGGTTCAGCGGGCCGTCGATCAAAGGCTCGCCGGCGTGCACGTGCTCGCCTTCCTGAACGTTAATGTGAACACCGCGAGGAATTGAGTATTCCTTCAGGGTGCGGCTATCTTCGCTTTCGACGAAGATTTTGCGCTGGCCCTTGACGATGTCGCCGTACTTGACCACGCCGTCAATTTCGGAGATGACGGCAGGATCTTTCGGCTTGCGCGTTTCGAAAAGTTCGACGACGCGAGGCAGACCGCCGGTGATGTCCTTGGTCTTGGTGGTCTCGCGGGGGATCTTCGCAAGAACGTCGCCCGGCTGAACCTCGTCGCCATCCTGCACCATCAAGTGCGCGCGGGAAGGCATGAGGTACTTCTTGCGGACGCGGCCCTGCGAATCGCGAACCTGAATCGTGGGCTGATGTTTTTCATCGCCCGGCGGCAGCGTTACAACGAGCTGCGAAAGGCCGGTGACTTCGTCCACTTGCTCTTCGATGGTCACGCCGGACTGCAGGTCCTTGAACTGGACCGCGCCGCCCGCTTCCGTGAGAATCGAGAACGTGTATGGGTCCCATTCCGCCAAAACCTGGCCGACTGATACGGGTTGGCCGTCTTCGACCTTGAAGCGCGCGCCGTAAACGACGTGGTGACGCTCTTTTTCGCGTCCCTTCTCGTCCACGACGGCGAGCAAGCCGGAGCGGTTCATGGAAATGAGCACCTTGTTGCGACCCTCGACGATTTTGAGGTCGATGAAGCGGACGAAACCGTTGTTCTTGGCTTCGACCTTCGACTGCTCGGAAACGCGGCTGGCCGTGCCACCGATGTGGAAGGTGCGCATGGTGAGCTGCGTGCCGGGCTCGCCGATGGATTGCGCGGCGATGACGCCGACGGCTTCGCCCATCTCGACCGTGCGGCCCGTGGCGAGATTGCGGCCGTAGCACTGGACGCAAGCGCCGCGACGCGATTCGCAGGTCAACACCGAGCGAATCTTGACGCGCTCGATGCCGGCCGCTTGAATCGAGTTGGCCAGCTCTTCGGTGATTTCCTGGTTGATCTCGACGATGACGTTGCCTTCGTAGTCTTTAATTTTCTCGAGCGAAACGCGGCCCACAACGCGGTCGCGCAACGGCTCGACTTCCACGCCGGCCTCGATGATCGGCTCGACGAAAATGCCGTCGGCCGTGCCGCAATCGTATTCGCTGATGATGACGTCCTGGGCCACGTCGACGAGACGCCGCGTGAGGTAGCCGGAATCGGCGGTCTTAAGCGCCGTATCGGCGAGACCCTTGCGGGCGCCGTGCGTCGAGATGAAGTACTGCAACACGTTCAAACCTTCGCGGAAGTTCGAAGTGATCGGTGTCTCGATAACTTCTCCCGAAGGCTTGGCCATCAAGCCGCGCATGCCGGAGAGCTGGCGGATCTGCTGTTTCGAACCGCGAGCTCCCGAGTCGGCCATGACGTAAATCGGATTGATGATGCCGTCTTTGTCCTGCTGCTCGAGAGTCTTGAACATTTCGTCGGCAACTTTTTCGGTGACGTCGCTCCAGATGGCGATGACTTTGTTGTAGCGTTCGCCGTTGGTGATGGCGCCATCGAGATATTGCTGCTGGACTTTGACGACTTCGCGTTCGGCGTTATCCACGAGCTTGAACTTGTCGCCCGGGATGACCATGTCGCTGATGCCGATCGAAACGCCGCCGCGAGTGGCGTAGAGGAACCCGAGCTCCTTCAGCTTGTCCAGCGCCTGGACCGTCTTTTCGAGGCCGAAGCGCAGGTAGCAATACTGGACGAGCTGCTGAATTCCCTTCTTCTTGAGCAAGCCGTTGATGAACGGCATGTCGGTTGGAAGGTGATCGTTGAAGATCACGCGGCCGACGGTGGTGTGCAGGAACTGGCGATTGAGCGTGACGGTCGCTGTGTGCGGCACGTCCTGATCGTCATACGCGGTGGTGAGGTCAATGACCTCGCCGGTGTAACGCAGACGAATCGGAGTGAGAAGTTCGATGTCGCCGGATTCAAGCGCGAGCACGACTTCTTCCGGAGAGCCGAACGCGCGGCCTTCGCCTTTCGCTCCGGGCTTGGACTTGGTCAGGTAATAGATGCCGAGGACCATGTCCTGCGTCGGAACGGCGAGCGGCATGCCGTTCGCGGGCGAAAGAATGTTGTGCGAGCTGAGCATCAACACTGACGCTTCCACCTGAGCTTCGGGTGAGAGCGGGATGTGCACCGCCATCTGATCGCCGTCGAAGTCGGCATTGAACGCCGTGCAAACGAGCGGATGGATTCGGATGGCCTTGCCTTCGACGAGCACGGGCTCGAACGCCTGAATGCCGAGCCGGTGAAGCGTCGGAGCGCGGTTCAGAAGAACCGGATGCTCGCGAATCACGTCTTCAAGGATGTCCCAAACGATGGACTCTTGCGCCTCGACGAGTTCCTTGGCCTGCTTGATGGTGGTGCAGTGGCCCGCGGCTTCGAGCTTGTGATAGATGAACGGCTTGAACAGCTCGAGCGCCATCTTCTTCGGCAGACCGCACTGGTGGAGCTTCAACTCGGGGCCCACGACGATGACCGAGCGGCCCGAGTAATCCACGCGCTTGCCGAGAAGATTCTGGCGGAAGCGGCCCTGCTTGCCCTTGAGCGTGTCGGAGAGCGACTTGAGCGGGCGATTGTTGGTGCCGCGGAGAACGCGGCCGCGGCGGCCGTTGTCGAATAGCGCGTCAACGGCTTCCTGCAACATGCGCTTCTCATTGCGGACGATCACGTCGGGCGCGTGAAGCTCCATGAGCTTCTTCAACCGGTTGTTGCGGTTGATCACGCGGCGATAGAGGTCGTTCAAGTCCGAGGTGGCAAAGCGGCCGCCGTCGAGAGGCACAAGCGGGCGCAACTCCGGCGGAAGGACTGGAATCACATCCAGAATCATCCACTCGGGCTTATTGCCGCTCTTGCGGAACGCTTCGAGAACCTTGAGGCGCTTGGCGAACTTGATCCGCTTCTGAAGGCTGGGATCAATCTTCATTTTTTCGCGAAGCTCTTCGCTCAGCTTGTCCACGTCCACGCGGCGGAGCAATTCCTTGATGGCTTCGGCGCCCATACGCGCGTCGAACTTGCCGGCGTATTCGCGCTGAAGCTCGCGGAATTTTTCCTCGGGCAGAATTTCCTTCAGCTTGATGCCGGGAGCCTCTCCCGGATCGATCACGACGAAGGCTTCGAAATAGAGAATGTGCTCGAGATCGCGCATGGTGATATCGAGCAGGTAGCCGATGCGGCTCGGCAGACCCTTGAAGAACCACACGTGAGAGCAGGGCGAAGCCAGCTCGATGTGGCCGAGACGCTCGCGGCGAACTTTGCTGAGCGTGACTTCCACACCGCACTTATCGCAGATCACTCCGCGATGCTTCATGCGCTTGTACTTGCCGCACAAGCATTCCCAGTCCGTTACCGGACCGAAAATTTTCGCGCAGAACAAGCCGTCGCGCTCTGGTTTGAACGTCCGGTAGTTGATCGTCTCCGGCTTGGTGACTTCGCCGTGCGACCACGACCGGATTTTTTCCGGACTCGCCAGGCTGATGCGAATCGAATCAAAATCCGCGATCTGACTGGCGCGATCATAAGGGCTCGATCGATACAAGGGCGAACCTCCCGTCCCGGTTTTTCGGGACAAAAAATAGTTAGAAAACCGTTAAACCACCTGCGGCGCCGTCATCCTGCGCAAGCGAGTTGAGCGCAGGATGACGGGCCCACGTTCCTCAATCGGCGGCTTCCGCCTTCTCCAACTGCGGTTTCTGCCGCTTCATCAATTCCACATCCAAACAGAGCGACTGCAGCTCGCGGACGAGAACGTTGAACGATTCGGGCACTCCCGGCTCGATACCGGGCTCGCCCTTGACGATGGCCTCGTAGATTTTCGCGCGGCCGTAGACGTCGTCCGACTTCGCGGTGAGCAGCTCCTGAAGGATGTGCGCCGCGCCATACGCCTGCAGCGCCCACACTTCCATTTCTCCGAAGCGCTGGCCGCCGAACTGCGCCTTGCCGCCGAGCGGCTGCTGGGTGATGAGCGAGTACGGCCCGATCGAACGAGCGTGAATTTTGTCGTCAACAAGGTGCGAGAGCTTGAGCATGTAGATGTAACCGACGGTGACATTTTGAGCGAAAAGATCGCCCGACATTCCGTCGTAGAGCGCGATCTTGCCGGTGTTCGGCAATTTCGCGGACTCGAGCAGGTGGCGGATGTCGTTTTCTCGCGCGCCGTCGAACACGGGCGTGGCCATGGGGATGCCGTCGCGGAGCCCTCGCGCCATCTCGATGAGTTCTTCGTCACCGAGATCCGCGATGGACTTCCACACCGCCGTCGGCCCAAACACGTCCTTGAACCACTTGCGCAGGCCATCGGCGCGGACTTCGTCGTCGAAGAACTGGGCGATTTGCTCGCCTAATGCCTTCGACGCCCATCCCAAATGCGTTTCGAGAATCTGCCCGACGTTCATACGCGAAGGAACGCCGAGCGGGTTGAGAACGATTTCCACCGGCGTGCCATCCGGCATGTACGGCATGTCTTCTTCCGGCACAATGCGAGCGATGACGCCCTTGTTCCCGTGGCGGCCGGCCATCTTGTCGCCGACGGAAAGCTTGCGCTTCATCGCGATATAGGCCTTCACGAGCTTAATGACGCCCGGCGGCAATTCGTCGCCCTTCTTCAGCTTGGCGACGCGGTCGTCGGTGATTTTTCGCAGCACGTCAATCTGCCGCGAAGTCATCTCCTCAATCTCGTCGATTTTTTCTATTAGCAGCGGGTCCTTGTCGGAAAGGCGCATGCGCTTCAAGTTGCGCGTGGAAATCTTTTCGAGAATGTCACGCGTCAGCTCGGTGCCCTTGGTCAACAAGCGCTTGTTGGTGCGTTCATCGTGAAGGTCGGCGAGAAGCGACTGGCCGCCGAGAAGATCGCCAAGGCGTTTCAGGCGCTCGTCGGTGAGAATCCTGATTTCATCGGCGAGGTTCTTCTCGAGCTTGGCCACGTGAGTGGCTTCGATGGCCTTGTGCCGCTCGTCCTTCTCCGCGCCCTTGCGGCAGAAGATCTTGACGTCCACGATCGTGCCCTCAATGCCCGGCGGGCAATAGAGGGAAGCGTCGCGAACGTCTCCAGCCTTCTCACCGAAAATTGCGCGTAGAAGTTTCTCTTCCGGCGTGAGCGTGGTTTCGCCCTTCGGCGTGACCTTGCCGACCAGGATGTCGCCCGGGCGGACGGTGGCGCCGATGCGAATTACGCCACTCTCGTCGAGATTGCGAAGGAAACCCTCGTTGATGTTGGGAATGTCGCGAGTGATTTCCTCGGGGCCGAGCTTGGTATCGCGAGCTTCGATTTCGTACTCCTCGATGTGAATCGAGGTGTAGTAATCATCGCGAACCAGCTTCTCGCTGACGAGAATGGCGTCTTCAAAGTTGTAGCCGCGCCACGGCAGGAACGCCACGAGGACGTTGCGGCCGAGAGCGAGCTCGCCGTGGTCGGTGCAAGGACCGTCCGCGAGGACGTGGCCCTGCTTCACGCGGTCGCCCGCGCGGACCAGCGGCTTCTGATTGATGCAAGTGTTCTGGTTCGAACGCTTGAATTTTGTGAGCAGGTAAATGTCGGAACCGACTTCGCGGCTGAGCACGCCGGACTGGTCGGACTCGACGCGCACGATGATGCGCTCGGAGTCGACTTGATCGACGATGCCGTCGCGGCGGCAGACGATGACGGCGCCGGAATCGCGCGCCGTCACACGCTCCATGCCGGTGCCGACAAGCGGAGCCTCGCCCTTGATGAGCGGCACGGCCTGGCGCTGCATGTTCGAGCCCATCAACGCGCGGTTCGCGTCGTCGTTCTCAAGGAACGGGATCAGGCTCGCGGCCACGGAGACGAGCTGCTTCGGCGAGACGTCAATGTAGTCCACTTCGTCGCGGCTCTTCAGAACGAAGTTGCCGGCCTGCCGGCAATTGACGAGCTCGGTAGTGATGCGCAGCTTTTCATCGAGCGCGGCGTTAGCCTGCGCAACGACGTAACGATCCTCTTCCCAGGCCGAGAGATAGAAGCAATACGGCTCGACAACCACGCGCCGGCGCTTCAATTCCTCGTTGGCGTCGTCCACTTTTTCCTTTTCGACGATCTCGCCCGGCTTGAACTCGCTGTCTCCGGCATTCACGATTCGCACGTAGTCGATCACGCGCCCGCCCTTAACCTTGCGGTAGGGCGACTCGATGAAGCCGAATTCATTGATGCGAGCGTAGCTCGAGAGCGAGCTGATGAGGCCGATGTTCGGGCCTTCCGGCGTCTCAATCGGGCAGATGCGGCCGTAGTGAGTCGGATGAACGTCGCGAACTTCGAATCCAGCGCGCTCGCGGGACAACCCGCCGGGACCAAGAGCCGAAAGACGCCGCTTATGCGTGATTTCGCTGAGCGGGTTGGTCTGGTCCATGAACTGGCTGAGCTGCGAACTGCCGAAGAACTCGCGAATCGCGGCCATGACTGGCTTGGCGTTTACGAGATCGTGCGGCATGGCCGTCGACATTTCCTGATAGACCGACATCTTTTCCTTGATGGCGCGCTCCATGCGGACCAGGCCGATGCGGAACTGGTTTTCGAGGAGCTCGCCGACCGCGCGAACGCGGCGGTTGCCCAGGTGATCGATGTCGTCCACCGTGCCGATATTGCGGCGCAGCTTGAGCAGATAATTGATCGCCGCGACGAAGTCCGACGGATCAAGCGTGCGCTTTTCGAGCGGCGTCTCGAGGCCCAGCTTGATATTGAATTTCAGCCGGCCGACCTTGCTGAAATCGTACTTGCGCGCGTCGAAGAACATGCCGTTGAAGAGCGCAGTGGCAGTCTCGAGCGTCGGTGGATCGCCGGGACGCAGCTTGCGGTAGATTTCGATGAGCGCTTCGCGCGGGTTCTTGATAGCGTCTTTATCCAAAGTGCGGCTGATGATTACGCCGACGTCATCGCGCTCCGGGAAGCAGACATCCACTTCGTTGATGCCCGCTTCGCCAAGAGAGGCCCACATTTCAGCCGTGAGCGGCTTGTTGGCGTCGAGCAGCACTTCGCCGGTCTGGCGATTCACCAGCTCGGCGACGGTGAACGCGCCTTCGAGATCGGCCACCGAGGCTTCCGCCTGCGTGACCTTCGACTTGACGAGTTCCTTATAGAGCGCTTCGCTGATGCGCTTGTGCGCGCCGACGATCACTTCGTCCGAGCGCGGGTGCTTGATCTCGTGCGAGAGTTTGCGATCGACCAAGCCTTCGGAAACATTCCACCAAATGCGGCGGTCGCGGAGCGAAACGCGCTCCACCTGGTAGAACGTCCGCAGGATATCTTCATTCGACTTCATTCCCAGGGCGCGCAGGAAAATTGAGCCGAGGAATTTCCGCTTGCGGTCAATGCGGACGTAGAGAATATTTTTCGTGTCGTACTCGAACTCGACCCACGAGCCGCGGTACGGAATGATTTTGCCGAGGAAGTAGCTGCGATTGTTGGCGGACTCGTAGAAGACGCCCGGCGAACGGTGCAACTGGCTGACGATGACGCGCTCGGTCCCATTGATGGTGAACGTGCCGTTCTCGGTCATCAGCGGAATATCGCCGAAGAAAACTTCCTGCTCTTTGATATCGCGGATGCTCTTCGCGCCGGTCTCGGGATCCTTATCGTAAATCGTGAGGCGAATGGTGACCTTGAGCGGCGCGGAATAGGTCATGCCGCGCTCCTGGCACTCGCTCACGTCATATTTCAACTGGAGGGTGACCGGGTCGCCGCACTTGTTGCAGAACGTGGGCGTGTTCTTGTTGAACGTGCCGCACTTCGAGCAGATCACGTCGCCGGTGCGATAGGGGTTGGTGACCACCGAAGCGCCGCAATTGCGACACGTGGCGCGAAGGTGATGCAGTCCGCGCAGATGGCCGCACTTGCACTCCCAGTTGCCGATAGCGTAATCCACGAAGTCGAGCTGCGACAGCCCGCGGAAATCCTGAATGGGAAATACGGACGAGAAAACGGACTGCAGGCCCGTATCTTCGCGCTCGCTCGGCAGCAAATCCATTTGCAGGAATCGCTGATACGATTTTTTCTGAACGTCAATTAAATTGGGAATCTGGACGGAGGTTTTGATTTTGGCAAAATCCAGCCGTTCCCGTTCCCGCGTCGGACGGTTTCCATTCCGCATTCTGAGTTACCTCTCCCCTTTAGGGGTTGGCCGGTAGCGGCAATCGGGATAGACACCCGTATCGCCGGTCCGGGAAGGACCTGTTGCGAGGTTGATGGTTGCGATGAAGCAAGTACGTAGGCGAATTCCTCGGCGCCGGGCTATCAAGCGCAACACCGCCGCCACTACTTGATCTCGACCTTGGCTCCGACGTCTTCGAATTTCTTCTTGATCGTCGCGGCTTCGTCCTTGTTCACGCCCTCTTTCACGGTCTTGGGCGCGCCGTCAACGAGGTCCTTGGCTTCTTTCAAGCCCAGGCTCGTGACTTCGCGGACTGCCTTAATCACGTTGATTTTGTTCGCGCCAACATCGGTGAGCACGACGGCAAATTCTGTCTTCTCTTCCGCCGGTGCCGCGCCGCCTGCTGCCGCGCCGCCTGCCACGGCCACTGGGGCCGCCGCGGCTGCCGACACGCCGAAGGCTTCTTCCATTTTCTTGACCAGCTCAGAAGCTTCGAGCAGCGTCAAGCCCTTGATTTCATCGAGAATTGCTTCCACTTTGCTAGCCATTTCTTTTTCACATCCTCCTAAGATTGAGCAAACTTTTCGGCCTTCACCGCTTCGTTGGCGACGACGGCCAAATTCCGTGGGACTGCGGCGAGTGTGGATGCCAGGCGTTGCGCCGGCGCGTTCAGCAAGAACATCACCTTGCTGATCAATTCTTCCTTCGAAGGCAATTGCGCGAGGTTCTGAATTTCGTCAATCGAAACCACGCGGCCTTCGACCCAGCCCGCCTTGAACTTGAATGCAGGAACTTCTTTCGCGACCTTCGTAAGCACTTTCGCAAGCGCCACGGGGTCGGTGTACGTGTAGGAAATCGAATTCGTGCCCTTGAGATTCTTCAACAGCGATTCGGCTGGCGTGCCTTCGCCGGCGCGTTCCGCCAGCGTGTTTTTCACCACTTGATACTTGCCGCCTGCCGCTTCCACGGCGCGCCGCAGCCGCGTATCGTTCTCGACCGTGATCCCCTGAAACGTGGTGAGAATCACGGACGAAACGTTGGCCAGCTGCGTCTTCAACTCCGCCGATGCTGTCTTTTTCTCCGCCTTCTTCTTCATTCCCTGCTCCTAATCCAATTCACAAACTGCTTGCGTGATTTATGCTGCTGCCGCTGCAACCGCCGATTCTGCTTCGGCATGATCGATCGGGACGCCCGGGCCCATCGTGGACGTGAGCGTAATTTTCTTGATGAATTTGCCTTTTGCCGCCGCGGGCTTCGCCTTCTGAATCGCGGCGAGCAAAGCGTGCGCGTTTCCGGCAAGCTGTTGCGCCGTGAAACTGATTTTGCCGACGGGCGAATGAATCAGCCCCGTCTTATCGAGGCGGAATTCCACCTTGCCGGCCTTCACTTCCTTGACGGCGCGGGCCACGTCGAACGTGACGGTGCCAGTCTTCGGATTGGGCATCAAGCCGCGCGGGCCAAGCACTTTGCCGAGGCGTCCGGCGGACTTCATCATGTCCGGCGTCGCGATCACCGCTTCGTAATTCGTCCAGCCTTCCACGATTTTCTGAACCATGTCGTCGCCGCCGACAAAATCCGCGCCGGCTTCCTGCGCCTCGCGAACTTTTTCGCCGCTCGCGATCACCAGCACTCGCTTCGATTTGCCGAGCCCATGCGGCAGCACCACGGTGCCGCGCACCATCTGATCGGACTGCTTCGGATCCACGCCGAGATTCAGGACCAGCTCAACCGTCTCGTCGAATTTCACGTAATGCGCCTTGCGAAGAAGCTCAGCGGCTTCTTCGAGCTTGTACGGCCGCGCCTCGACGAGTTTCCGGGCGCGATCGATATTCTTTCCACCAACTTTTGCGCTGCGGCCCATTTCTCTGCGTCTCCTAACCGACGACTTCGATGCCCATGTTCCGCGCGGTGCCCATGATCGTGCGGACGGCGGATTCGAGTTTCGTGGTATTCAAGTCAGGCAACTTTGCCTTGGCGATTTCTTCCACCTGCTTGAGCGTCACTTTCGCGACCTTGTTGCGGTTCGGCTCGGGCGAACCTTTGACGATTCCAGCGGCGCGCTTCAAAAGTTCCGAGGCCGGCGGCGTCTTGGTGATGAACGTGAACGTACGGTCGGTATAGATGGTGACCAGCACGGGAATAATCATTCCCTCCGGCTCTTTCGCCGTCTTCGCATTGAACTGCTTGCAAAAATCCATGATGTTGACGCCGTGCGGGCCAAGAGCCGTGCCCACGGGCGGCGCCGGAGTCGCTTTCGCGGCCGCCAATTGCAATTTCACTGTGGATTGAACTTTTTTCGCCATTTCCCGTTGCCCTTTGCTTTGCGCGCGCGATTCCCGCAGCGCGGCTAGGAAGAAATCGTTATGCTACTTTTTCAACTTGCGCGAAATCGAGCTCGACCGGAGTCGAGCGGCCGAAAATCGTGACCGAAACTTTCAGCGTGCTGCGGTCGGAATTCACTTCCTCGACGACGCCCGTGAAATTCGCGAACGGGCCGTCGACGATCCGCACTTGCTCGTTGCGGTCGAAACTCAGCTTCGGCTTGGGCTTTTCCGCCGTGCTCGAAGCGCGGTTCAGAATATTCTTCACTTCTTCTTCGGTCAGCGGAGTCGGCGTTTGCCCCGAGCCGACGAAACCCGTGACGCGCGGCGTCGAACGGACGACGTGCCAGGTGTAATCGTCCATATCCATCTCGACCAGCAAATAGCCCGGATAGCACATCCGCGGCGAGATCACTTTTTTGCCGCCTCGAATTTCGACCACGGATTCGGTCGGGATGATCATCTGCCCGATTTTATCCTGCAGCCCGAACGCCGCCACACGGCCTTCCAGGCTCTCTTTCACCTTCTTCTCAAATCCCGAATAGGTGTGAACGATGTACCACTGCTTCGCCATTCCGGTTCCTTCAATCAATGTTTTATGTAGTGCATCAGCCAATTTTCGCCCCG
>Ga0302326_10001543_pt1 | contig 58367 bp, 53 predicted proteins | sample Palsa_T0_3_FD_202264 | JGI IMG/M metagenome (GOLD analysis project Ga0302326, IMG submission 202264) | Peat permafrost microbial communities from Stordalen Mire near Abisko, Sweden - Palsa_T0_3 | ecosystem: Environmental > Terrestrial > Soil > Palsa > Peat permafrost | place: Sweden: Abisko...
TTATGGGTCCGATCAGAAAGGGCTGGACCTGGCTGAGGTTGGGAACCGACGGTTGAATCGCAGGATCGAGCGAGAGCGTCTGGCGAAAGCTCAGGCTCGCGGCAGACAGCGACATGGGAGCGTTGGATTTGAAATCGGACCAGCCATACTCTTCGATGAAGTGGCCGCTCGCGTCTTGCTTGACGACGCCGTTGGCCTGGACTTCATAGGTCCAACCGTCATTGTCGCCCTGCATGTGATAGGTGAGTTTGTCGCCGGCGGTGTAGCGGCGGGCGAGCGGGCTGAGCGCGGTTTGGGCGCTCTGCGCGGACGAGAGCTGCGGCGCAAGGAACGCAGCGAAGAGGGCCACGGCCAATGGCTTCAAGATACGCGTGGGGCGGGGCATGGGAAAGTCTCCTACAGTACGCAACGTACTATAGCGCAGCGTATGGTGCGGAGTCAATGCCGTGGCAGGGAGAAGCAGGTTCCTCGACTCCGCAGGATTTTCCGCTATGCGGAAAATCCTGCTGCGCTCGGAATGACAAAGGGAAACGAGTTCAAGCAGGAAGGCACTCCCATCCCGAAAAACTAAGGGCGGCCATGGCTGGCCGCCCTTATTTCGGATTGTGATTGGTGAAGCGGCGTTACGCGCCCTTGACGTTCTCAGCTTGCCATCCCTTGGGGCCTTTGACCACGTCAAACTGCACCTGTTGACCTTCCTGCAGGCTGCGGAAACCACTGGCCTGAATGGCGGAGAAATGCACGAAGACATCCTCGCCGTTCTGACGGCTGATGAAACCATAGCCTTTGGCGTCGTTAAACCACTTCACTGTTCCTGTTTCCATGATGGTGCTTGTTCCTTTGTTGTTGATGTAGCGCTGAAACTTTGAGGATTCTCTTGCAGGAAGGTCACTCGCCGGGTTAAGCGGAGATGCTTGTACTGCGAAGGAACTCTAAAGTCAAACGCAGCTAAATTATAGGGAAAGTGCCCATACATTTGCTACATATTTGCTCCAGGCTATGGCTAAACATTTGCTGGGAAGGATGTTATGGTGAGCCGCACGGCACAGAAACAGCTCCGCGGGTTGCGACCTTTGGGCAAACCATTCATCATCTAAGGATGCGTTGGCGGATTCTGCTGGTTTCGGTTTTGTTCACGGCCACGGCGTGGGCCGGGATTGTGGGCGACGTGCGCCTCGCCCTGCTGCGGGGAAATTTTTCTGGCGCGGAATCGGAACTCAATGCGTATCGCGTGCAGTTGGGCGTTACCGCCGAGTATCTGGAGGCGTATTCGTGGCTGGCTCGCGGTGCGCTGGACCAGGGGCAGTCCGAGCAGGCGGCGGCTTACGCGAAGGAAACGCAGAAGCAGGCGCAGGAGTTGTTGAAACAACGCCCGCTGGACGCTGAGCCGCATCTGCCGGTTGCCTTGGGAGCGGCGCTGGAGGTTCAGTCGCAGGTGCTGGCCGCGCACGGGCAGCGCGCGCAGGCAGTCGTACTGCTGCAGGCTGCGCTGCGGACTTATGGGAACACTTCGATTCGAGCGCGGCTGCAGAAGAACCTGAACCTGCTGGCGCTACAAGGGAAGGTTGCGCCGACGCTGAAAGAGGACTCGTTCCTGGGAGCGAAGTTGCCGCTGCCGGATCAGCTGAAGGGGTCGCCGGTGCTGCTGTTTTTCTGGGCGCACTGGTGCGCCGACTGCAAAGCGGAAGCGCCGATTATCACGCAACTGCGCTCGGAATTCGCCGCGCAGGGATTGCAGGTGATAGGGCCGACCCGGCTTTATGGCTATACGGCGCAGGTTGAGCATGCGTCGGCGGGCGATGAACTGCAATACATCGACGCGGTGCGGCATCGTTTTTATGCGGGGCTGCTCGACATGCCGGTGCCGGTCAGCAACTACAACTTCGATACTTACGGTGCGTCGACGACGCCGACGCTGGTGCTGCTGGACCGCGTGGGGAAGGTGGCTTGGTACCATCCGGGGGCGGTGCCGTATGCAGAGCTCAGGGCGGAGATTGAGAAGGTGGCGGCGCGGTAACCTGGCGCGGGCACCTCGCCCGCGAAAACGAGGGAGAGTAGCAACAGAGCAAGAGTTTTTTGCCGGCAGGGTTTGTTAGAATCCGGCCCATGCCGACAGTGTTGCGGTCCGGCCCGTATCGTTTCTACTTCTACAGTCACGAGCCAAACGAGCCGCGGCACATTCATGTGGACCGGGACGGTTTATCTGCGAAGTTTTGGATCGATCCCGTGCAACTGGCTTCCAATTTCGGGTTTCGCGCTCACGAACTCCGCACGGTACAATCGATGGTGACGGAAAACAGGGCGCGGTTCCTGGAGGCGTGGAATGAGTTCTTCGGCGATTACAGCGGATGAGCGGGTGCTCGACGTTGCCTTCAGCGACGACGCCCTGAGCGTATCGTTGCGCGATGGGCGCGTCATCAGCGTGCCGCTCGTGTGGTATCCGCGCCTGCTGAACGCCACGCACGCTCAGCGCAAGAATTGGGAACTTGCGGGCGGAGGCTACGGCATCCATTGGCCCGATGTCGACGAAGATCTCAGCACTGAAGGTCTGCTGCGCGGCGCCAGGGCGCCGAAAAGTCACTCCCCTGCGAAGGCCTGAGAGGCGAATCCAATGCTCGCCCGGCGGGATAGCGGGGCTATTGCTCGCGGCTCACTCTTACCTCATTTATCCTGCCGGTTTTACCATCCCGGGGGCTGCAGTATGCAGAGCTGCGGGCAAAGATTGAGAAGGTGGTGGCGCGGCAGCGAGCGATGATTGACAAATCCACATCACGTCGCATTCGAGTCCAAATTCGTCATGTGTTGCTGGAAGTCTGGGATCCCATCGGGGTCAGAGACGAGCCAAACGCGCAGGACGAATACGACGGCTATGTCGGGCTAATTTTTGATTCGCTTTCGGGCGGCGCGACGGACCAGCAATTAACCGATCGCCTCCTTTACTTCGTAAACGACAGAATGGGTCTCAAGGCCACGCCAGAAAAGATGCTTCCCACTGTTCGTGCATTGCGAGCGATCGAGTTCCCTGCAGACTAGAGATCAACCGATTACTTCCTTCAGCTTTCCCGTCCTCACGTCGTAAACAAAGCCCCGCACTGGAATGTGCTTCGGAATCCACGGGTGCGATTTCACGCGGTGAATCTGTTGGCGGACGTTTGCTTCCAGGTCGTCGAAGGCGTGGAAGTGCGCGAGTTCGTCTGCTGTGGCTCCCATCTTTTCGGTGAGGCGGGCTTTCAGTTCGTCTTCACGGACTTTCAGCAGGCCGCAGTCGGTGTGGTTGATGATGATGAATTCCTGGGTGTCGAGCAGATGATGGGAGACGATCAGGGAGCGCAGGGCGTCGTCGGTGGCGATGCCGCCGGCGTTGCGGATCATGTGCGCGTCGCCGGGATGCAGGCCGAGGCAGTGCTCGAACAGGATGCGGGAATCCATGCAGGCCAGCACGGCGACGTGGCGGCGGGGCTTGACCTGGAGTTTTCCCAGCTTGAAGTTGCGCGCGAATTCTTCGTTGGCGGCTAACAGTTCGTCGGCGACGGACAATTTAAGTGCTCCTGATTCGTAGGGTCAAAATCCCCCGCCCTCTCGCACCGAACGCGAGAAGGATGGGGCGCTCGGATCTTGACGACTCCGATCGTTGGTGGAGACTAGTTTAACCGTTACAATCGGCGCGTGAACCTGACTCGATGAATCTGGATGACACTATCGTCGCGATTGCCACGCCGGCCGGCCGTGGAGGGATTGGTGTGGTCCGGTTGGCAGGGGTGAAGGCACTTGCGATTGCGATGCCGATGCTGCGGATGAAGCATGGGCTGGAGGCGGGGCGGGCGATGTTTGGCGAGTTAGTTGAGCCATCCTCGAGACAGGGCGTCAAAGTCCCCACTTCTCGCGCAGAAGGCGCGCGAGAAATGGGGCACCCGGCCGTCGCCACATGTGCCGTGGCAACCCCATTTCAGTCGCAGCGAATCGACGAAGTGGTGGTTACTTACTTTGCCCAGCCGCATTCCTACACGACCGACGATATTCTCGAGATTTCGGCACACGGGTCGCCGGTCGTGCTGCGGCATATTGTGGAGCTTTGTGTGGCGGCGGGAGCGCGGTTGGCGGAGCCGGGCGAGTTCACCATGCGCGCGTTTCTGAACGGGCGCATTGACCTGACGCAAGCCGAAGCGGTGCGCGACCTGATCGACTCGCAGACTTTGTATCAGGCGAAAGTGGCGGCGCAGCAATTAGAAGGCGCGCTGTCGCGGCGGCTGCAGCCCATCAAGAAGAGGCTGGTGGAGCTGATTGCTGTACTCGAAGCGGGGATTGATTTCGCGGAAGACGATGTGTCGGTGATGCCGGACGCCGCGATTCTCGAGCACGTTGCGGAGGTGCGGGCGCCGCTCGAACAGCTCAGCGCGACGTTTGCTTACGGCAAGATTGTGCACGAGGGCCTGACTCTCGCCATCGTGGGGCGGCCGAACGTGGGCAAGTCGAGCTTGTTCAACCGGCTGGTCGAGCGGGAACGAGCGATTGTGACGGCGACTCCGGGCACGACGCGTGACCTAGTCAGCGAGACGGTGGCGATTGGAGGGATTCCGGTCAAGCTGGTTGACACTGCGGGAATTCGCGATGCGCTCGATGAAGCCGAGTCGCTGGGCATTCGAAAATCGAAAGAAGCGCTGGCCGACGCGGACCTGGTGCTGGTGGTGCTCGACGCGTCGCTGGGCGAGACGGCGGAAGACGCGGAGCTTCTGCGGCTGGCTCGGAGCCGCCGGGTCATTGTGGTGGGAAATAAGAGTGACCTGGGAAGCAGTGGTCAGTGGGCAGTGGCTAGTGGTCAGAGAGTTCTGACTTCTGCGGTTACTGGCGAAGGAATCGAGGAGCTGCGCGCAGCGATTCTGCGGCATATCGGCGGAGACGGGGGAATCCAGGGGGAGTCCAGCTTCCTGACCAACGTCCGCCATCAGGGATTGATTCAAGACTCGTTGGCTGCGCTGGACGCGGCGAAGACGGCCGTTGCTGGGAAAGTGCCGCACGAGATGCTGCTGCTCGATCTGTATAGCGGGCTGCGCCCGCTGGATGCCATCACGGGTGCGACCACGACGGATGACATTCTGAATTTAATTTTCAGCAAGTTCTGCATCGGGAAGTAAGCGGACTCAGTCCGATCTAACCTCACGACTTTCCCGCAATTGCAACACCGCCCAAATTTGAAAGCTACGACCTTTCGACGGGGCCGAAATCGTTGCGTTCATTCTTCGCCAGGACTGTCATGGAAGTAGAGGCAAAACGAGAATGAGCATCATGCACAGGTTTGGCTGTTCCACGATCGGGCTGGCAGCATTTCTGCTGCTCATTTTTGCCGCCGGATGCAGCGACCAGCCGAAGCCCGCCCCGGTCGCGCCGACCACGGTTTCCGCGGCCCCTCTGAATGCAGCCGCCGGTGCGTGCCCGAATACCATGGTCACGGCTACCTTCAGCGAAGCGATGAATCCAGCGTCGATCACGGGCACGAGCTTTACATTGACGGGACCGGGTTCTGCGGCCGTGGCTGGAGTGGTGAGCTACGATGCGGCGAGCGATACTGCGACCTTCGCGCCCACGGCCAGTCTGGCGCTGAACACGATGTATACCGCGACGGTTACGACCGGGGCGCAGGGCATGTCGGGCAAGGCGCTGGCCAGCAATTTTGTCTGGAGCTTCACTACTGGAAACACGATGTGCCAGGCCGGGCCGCCCACCGTGGTTTCTCTGGCTCCCCCGAACGGCGCTGCCGGGGTATGTCCTAACACGGTGGTTGTGGCGACCTTCGGCGAGGCGATGAACCCTTCCACCATCAATAGCACGACATTTACATTGGCCGGTCCGGGTGCAACCTCGGTGGCGGGACAGGTGGTCTACGACGCGCCCGACTATGTTGCCACGTTCACCCCGTCCAGCAATCTCGCGCTGAACACGAGCTACACTGCAACCGTTACCACCGGGGCGCAGGATCTGATGGGGAATGCTCTGGCGAGCGATGACACCTGGAGTTTCACTACGGCAACCGCGGCCTGTCAAGCGCCGCAGGTGCCGTTGAGTTCGGCTGCCACATTCGTCGTGCTGGCCGGGTCTACGGTCACCAATACCGGCCCGACCGTGATTACGGGTGGAAATCTGGGGCTGAGTCCGGGCAGCGCGGTCACGGGGTTTCCCCCGGGAGCGCTCACTCCGCCGGCGGCGATGTTCGTAACCGACCCCGCGGCGGCGCAGGCTAAACTGGATTTGACCACCGCATATATATACACCGCAGGATTGCCCGGAGGCGCGGTTCTGCCTGGCGATATGAGCGGGCTGACGTTCGCTCCCGGGCTCTACAAGACCGCGAGCGCGGTCATGTTATCGGCGGGCAACGTGACGCTCGATGCCCAGGGCGATGCGAATGCCGTTTTCATCTTCCAGATAGGATACACGCTCACGACAATCGGGAGCACGCAGGTGGTTCTGGCGGGGGGCGCGCAGGCCAAGAACGTTTTCTGGCAGGTTTCGAGTTCGGCCACTCTGGGAACGAACTCAATCTTCCAGGGCACCATCATGGCGCTGGATTCCGTCACGCTGGATACCGGCGCAACACTCAACGGCAGAGCACTGGCGCGCAACGCTGAGGTCTCGCTGGACGCCAATCCGATTACGGCTCCGTGACGCCGCGGTGCAGGTCCGAGAGCTTCGGTAGTGGATCAGCCTGTTGCGGACCCACCATCAGCCGGAAGTGGATTTGAAGTTATATCGAGCGATCATCCCGTGCGAAGAAATTGGCATGGGGGTTTCCCTCGTGAGGCTAGAGCGTGGTTACTTCGACAACGCCGCCAGCGCGTCGCGGAACACCCCGTCGAAGGATCCGGATTTGCCGTTCTTTGTAGCCAACACCAGCGCTTTTTCGGCGGCGGGGCGCTGGTAGCCCAGATTCAGCAACGCGGAGAGCACGTCTTCTTCGGTGGCGCTCATGGCCGGAACTGCGACGGCTGTAGCGGGGCCGGTTTCGGGTAATTTGTCGCGGAGTTCCAGGACCATACGTTCTGCGGTTTTCTTGCCGATGCCGGGGATGCGGGTGAGGCGGACGATGTCGTTGCCGCGAATTGCGCCCACCATTTCGTCGGCGGCCATGCCGCTCAGAATAGTAATGGCCAGCTTGGGGCCGATGCCGCTCACGGTGATCAGCTTCTCGAACAGCAGCTTTTCCGAGGGGCGCAGGAATCCGTAGAGAGCGATCAGGTCTTCGCGGACGTGGGTATGGATGTGCAGGGCGACCTCGGCGCCGAGCGCGGGCAGGTCGGAGAAGGTCGGCACGCTGATGGTTACGTCATAGCCGACTCCGGCCGTCTCGACGACGGCCTGGTTGGGATGCTTGGCCAGCAGCTTTCCGCGGACGTGGGCAATCATATTTTTGGGAAATGCTCAGGCTATTGTAGCCGCAGAAGATCTAGATTGCCGCGGCCTGTTCGCGGCGGCGGGCCTGGATTTCAATGAAGACGTTGACCAGCGAGACCGCCGCGGGAGTCACGCCGGGAATGCGCGAGGCCTGGCCGATGGTGCGGGGCCGCACGTGGTTGAGTTTTTCCTGCATCTCGCGCGAGAGTCCACTGATTGAGTGATAGTCGAACCACTCGGGAATGGAGTGCTGCTCCGACTTCTTCAGGCGTTCCATGGCGCGCTGCTGCTGCAGCAGGTAGCCCTCGTACTTGATTTCGGTTTCGACGGACTTGAGTTCGTTGCGGATTTCGGAAGAAAACTTAACCACAGAGGACACAGAGGGCACGGAGGAATCACGGACAAAGAACTCGGGCGCGAGTTCACGCAGGATCGGCGCCAGTTGCTCGACCGTGACTTCCGGACGCTTCAGCAGTTGCGCGAGCGGGTTGCCGGCGCTGGATGCAAAAGGCGCTGCCGGGTTTTGCTCGGCCGGACAGCCGGGGGCGGCTGTCCCCACATGGGCATCGGCGACCTCTGCAGATCGAGTCGTCGCCAGCATCTCCGGCGTGAGGCGTGTGCTTTCCAGCAACTTCTTCATGTTCGTCAGGCGTTCCTGCTTGGCTTGAAAGTCTGACCAGGCTGCGTCTGAGATCAGGCCGATGCGGCGGCCGTGGGGGGTGAGGCGGCGGTCGGCATTATCAATGCGCAGGTGCAGGCGGAACTCGGCCCGCGAGGTGAACATGCGGTAAGGCTCGTTTGTGCCTTTGGAAATCAGGTCGTCGATCAGGATCGCGGTGTAGGCTTCGGTGCGGTCGAGAATCAGCGGCGGCTCGCCTTTCACCTGCAGCGCGGCGTTGATGCCAGCCATCAGGCCCTGGCACGCGGCTTCTTCGTAGCCGGAAGTGCCGTTGATCTGGCCGCCGAGGAACAGGCCGCCAATCTTGCGGGTTTCCAGCGTACGATCGAGCTCCGTGGGATCGATGGAGTCGTACTCGATGGCGTAGCCGGGGCGCAGCATGTCAGCGTTTTCGAGGCCGGGAATCGACTTCAGAATCTGCAACTGCACTTCCACTGGCAGCGACGTGCTCATGCCGTTGACGTAGATTTCGTGCGTGTTCAGGCCTTCGGGTTCGAGGAAGAGCTGGTGCATTTCCTTGTCAGGGAACTTGACAATCTTGTCTTCAATCGACGGGCAGTAGCGCGGGCCGATCGAGTGGATCTGGCCGCTGTACATGGGCGAGCGGTGAACGTTCTCGCGGATGATGCGGTGCGTCTCGGGCGTGGTGTATGCGATGTAGCAAGGGACTTGCGAGTCGTGGTGCGCGACGCGCCGGGTGCGGAAGCTGAATGGCGTGGGATCGGCGTCGCCGGGCTGCGCGGCGAAGCGCGACCAGTCGATGGTGCGTCCGTCGAGGCGCGGGGGAGTGCCGGTTTTGAGGCGGCAGCCCCGCAGTCCGAGCTTCTTCAGAGCCTCGCCGAGGAGGACTGCATTGGGCTCGCCGGAACGACCTGCAGGGTATTGCTGTTCGCCACAGTGGATGAGGCCGTTGAGGAAGGTTCCGGTGGTGATGATGACGGCGGAGGCGCCCACGGTGCGGCCGTCGCGCAGGCGAATGCCGAGGATGCGGCTTCCGGCTTCCGGCGTTCGGCTTCCGGTTGCTGAATGCGGCGCGTTAGATTCTCCGGAAGCCGGCAGCCGAAAGCCGGAAGCCCCTTCCGAGCCGGAAGCCGGCTCCAGAATCAGATCTGCCACTTCCGCCTGCTTGATCTTCAGATTCGGCTGCGAGTCCAGAACTTCGCGCATCTTCAGGCGGTAGGCTTGCTTGTCGCATTGCGCACGCGGCGACCACACGGCGGGGCCGCGGGAAGTATTCAGCAGGCGGAACTGGATGCCGACCGCGTCGGTGATCTCGCCCATGATGCCGCCGAGGGCGTCCACTTCGCGGACGAGGTGTCCTTTGGCGATGCCGCCGATCGCGGGGTTGCAGGACATCTGTGCGATCAGGTCGACGTTCAGCGTGTAGAGCGCCGTCTTCAGGCCCATGCGCGCGGCGGCCATGGCGGTCTCGCATCCGGCATGGCCGGCGCCGACGACCACAACATCGAATTGTTCGGTGAAAGGCATGCGAAAAAAAATACAGATCCCCGGGAAAACTTGCCCGAAAGCGAAGGCTACCTATTAACTTTTATTCTAACAACTTGCCTGCGATCGCGATCCGCATCCCGCCCGCCTGTGTTTCAGTGGCTCATTGCCTCATGCACGCAAATTGCCAGGCTGATAAAGGTGCCCCCTGCGGCCAGGAGGAACGCGCCCCAAGTTACTTTCCCAATCCTGAAGGCTGAAACAATCGTCCACGCGCTGCCGACAAAAAGTGCGAGCAGAGAGATTTCCATCGGGACGAAGTAGGGGCTCGGGGAGAACGACAGGAACACAATCCCCAGGGAAGCCATCACCGAAAGCATGAAGCCGAAGAGGGAGATTACTGCAGCGATGCCGGCTCCGGCAGCGATCAGTTCCTCGCTGCGAGCCGAGAGGAGCAAAACGGAAAGCAGGTAGAGAACGAACGGGACCGCAACCGACAGAATTGATATCCAAAGCGGCATGGCAGGGCCGGACCCGGCCCCGGGCCCTGGGTTGCGTTCATGCCACTGCTTGTCCGAGATGAACGCGAAGAACCAAAAGGCGCAAGCGGCAAGCAGGGACAAATGTAAAGCAATCCGGATTCCGTGCTTCGGAATGTGACGATTCCCGTTGCTATCAAATGAATTTTGATTAGGAAGAGCCGCCATTGCTCGCCAGAGACTAGAGATCCCGCCATTCATTCTAACAATTTAGCGGCATCGGTGAATTTCTGAGAGTATTCTCACCCGGCTCTCCGCTGAAGTGTGCTTCGATTTCTGCCGACAAACTCTATGAGAGGCCATTATGTCGAGCGTTGACTTCGTTAAGAAGATGCAGGATTCCATGAAGGACCAACAGGCGCGTGGAGAAATGGCCGTACGAGACACGCTCCACGATGCCAAAGTAGCGGAAAGCGGCGGCCCTGAGAAATGGCTTGCGCTGAAGACTTTGGTCGCACAATCCGCGGGCGAGATCAATCGAGGATTGGCGTCCGATATGGGGCTGGCTTATTCCGAGGGAGGGCTGGATAGCTTCACCCTCCTGAATCGCGTATCGGACCGGTCGGTGCAGGCGAGTTTTGACTCCACCAACGGGGTCATTTCATGCCACGGAGGCACGAACGGCAATTTCCAGCCGCATGTGGAGGGAAACGAACTCGCGTATTCCTGGCAGAATGACGCTCCGTCGACCGGGATCCCAGCCAGCGTCGGTTTCAGCGGAACTGCCATCACGGTCGAGAAGATGAGTGAACTTCTAATCTCCTCGGTAATCAGTCTGTAGGCACTGCGTTGCTCCTTGAACGGCATTGGAAGCGACAGTTTCCAGTTTCTGGTTTCCAGCTTCTAGCGTCAGCTCCCACTCCTAACCGCGTGTCTCCAAGACAGGAAACCAGAAACTAGAAGCTAGCGCTACCTGTGATCCCCATCACTTGCCGACGATGCCTTTTCGCTCGTATATTGGGCTGTCCGAACCGAACGCCGGAGGGGCTTCATGAATACTGCGGAATTCTTTGAACAACTAAATGCGCGCATCGCGAAGTATGACCTGCTCTGCCATCCCTTTTACAAAGCGTGGTCGGCGGGCGAGTTGACGCGCGACGATCTGCGCGAATATGCCCAGGATTACTACCATCACGTGGAAGCGTTCCCGTCTTATCTGGCGGGGCTGGGCATGCGCCTGGAGGAAGGCGAACTGCGTCGGGCGGTGCTGGCCAATATGCGCGACGAAATGGGCGTGGGCGGCGGATCGGGCAAGGATGCGGTTCCGCACTCCGACCTCTGGCTCGACTTCGCCGAGGGCATGGGATCGAGCCGCAACCTGGAGTGGCATAGTCCGGTGCCGGAGATTCGGCAACTCATCCAGCACTTTCATCAGGTAGCCAGCGAAGGCACGCCGGAGGAAGCGCTGTCCGCTTTCTATGTGTATGAATCGCAGGTGCCGCGTGTGGCCAAAGAGAAGGAGCGCGGCCTGCGCGAAATGTACGGCGCCGACGACAAGACCTGCGGCTACTTCTCGCTGCACGCGACTGCCGATGTCTACCACTCGAACGTATGGCGCAAGCAACTCGAAAAGCGGATTGCCGCCAATCCCGAGACCGCTGCCCCAGCCCTGGACGCAGCCCAGAACGCGGCCCGCATGCTGTGGAACGCGCTGGACGGGATCGACGCGCGGCGGACGGCTCTGGCGGCGTAGACAGGCGATCAGACTCTTGAGGGCTGATTCGAGCCAACGATTCGAGAATCGTTGGCTCATTTCTATTGCGAGAATCGCCAGTGACCACAATCTAGAAACCGAGAACGGCCATTCTCATCGGCGTCATCTCCGACACCCACGGTTTGCTGCGGCCCGAAGCTCAGCAGGCGCTGCGCGGGTCGCAGCACATCATTCACGCCGGGGATATTGGCGCGCCCGAGATTCTTGACGAACTCGCGGCCATCGCGCCGGTAACTGCCATCCGCGGCAATGTTGACAAAAGCGAGTGGACGCTCCGATTGCCTGAGACCGAAGCTATCGAGATTGGAGGCGTTTCGATCTATGTGCTGCACGATCTAAAGCGGCTCGATCTGAAGCCTGAAGCCGCCGCGTTCAAAGTTGTGATCTCCGGCCACAGCCATGTTGCCAGGCAGGAGACGCGCAACGGCGTGCTTTACTTCAATCCCGGCAGCGCTGGCCCGCGGCGCTTTAAATTGCCAGTGACAGTGGGAAGGTTGATCGTGGAAGGCGGCGGCGTTCGCGGAGAGATCGCTTCGATTTGCGATTGACTGGTTCACGCGAAATCCCCATTTCTCGCGCGGCTTACTAATAACACCCGCGCGAGAAATGGGGCACCCGGCTGAGTGCCGAGTGCTGAATGCTGAGTGCTCCGCCATTGCTACAATCCCAGAGCATGTCCATTTCGTTTCACATCGATTCCCGCAGCGGCCAGGCGCGCACCGGCTGCCTGCTCACGCCGCATGCGGAGATCGAAACCCCCGTCTTTATGCCAGTAGGCACGGTCGGGTCGGTGAAGGGCGTACCGCAGGACACCCTCGAAGACCTGGGCGCGAAAATTATTCTGGGCAACACCTATCACCTATATCTGCGGCCAGGCGTCAGCACCGTAAGGAAGCTGGGCGGGCTGCATGGGTTTATGGCTTGGCGGCGGGCGATTCTGACCGACTCGGGCGGCTTTCAAGTCTTCAGCTTGAACGAACTGCGCAAGGTCACCGAGGAGGGCGTGACGTTTCGCTCGCATCTGGATGGGTCTTCACACTTTTTCAGCCCGGAGAGCGCAATGGAAGCGCAGATCGGGCTGGGCGCCGACATCATCATGGCGTTCGATGAGTGCACGGAGTATCCGGCGGATCGGGCGCGCATGCGGGCCTCAATGGAAATGACCGCGCGGTGGGCGGCGCGCAGCAAGAAGTATTTTGAGGAGCATAAGAACGAGGTTCCGTGGGCGGACGGCATTCGGCACTCAGCACTCAGCATTCAGCCCATGCAAGACCCCGCCACGCACCATCTGGGAACAGCCGCCGCTCCAGAGGAAGATCAGCCGCAATCTTTATTCGGCATCGTTCAGGGCGGGATGGATCGCGAGCTGAGAAAAGAGTCCGCCGAGCGGACGATCGAGATCGGGTTTCCCGGTTACGCCGTCGGGGGGCTGAGCGTGGGCGAACCGCGCGAGCTGACTCGTGAGATTATCGAGTCCACGCTCGAACATCTACCCAAGGACAAGCCGCGGTATGTCATGGGGGTGGGCACGCCGGAGGAGATTGTCGAGTACGCCAGCCTGGGGGTTGATATGATGGATTGCGTGCTGCCGACGCGGGCGGCGCGCCACGGGCTGCTGTTTACCTCCGAGGGGAAGGTTTCGATCAAACAGGCGCGTTATGCCCAGGATTCGGGCCCGCTCGACCCGAATTGCGGCTGCCGGGTGTGCCAGCGCTACTCACGGGCGTATTTACGTCATCTTTATGCATCGAATGAGGTGCTGGCCCAGGTCTTGAATACTATCCACAACCTGAGTTTCTACCTTGACACCATGCGGCGGGTACGGCATTCTATTTCACTTGGGGGAGAGTCCCGTTTTTTGGCGAGTCTGTGGTCGCGACCGAAATCGTAGACCTCGCTGGGAGCCTCCCTGGATGCAAGCCTGCAGCTGAAGGAACCCGGCCGAAGTCGATCCAAACCCCGTGGTGAAATCACAGCTCCCGCGAAGCCAATGTGCGCGGGCGATTTTTCGCGGATACGTACGCGCTGACATTCATGAACATGGAAGCTTTTCTCATATTGCAAGCGCCCGGCGGTGGCGGCATGTCAATGCTGATCATGTTTGTGCCCATGATCGCCATTTTTTACTTTCTGTTGATTATGCCCCAGCAACGCCGCCAGAAAAAATGGCAGGCCATGCTCGATCAGCTCAAAACCGGCGATAAAGTCACCACCACCGGAGGCTTGCGGGGAACGGTGATGGCGCTCAAAGATGACGCCATTCATCTGCGGGTTCCTCCGAATAATCTGGTAGTGGAAGTGACTAAGGCCTCGGTATCTGTGGTCTCGACCCCCGAGGAAGATGGGAAAAAATAGTTTCTAGTTTCTAGTTTCCAGTTTCGAGCGGGCGTGGACGCTTAGGGCTTTGAAGCCAGAAACCAGAAACTGGAAACCAGAAACTCGAACCAGTCTCTTATATGAACAAGAATTTTCTCGCAAAACTCGGATCCATCGTCGCCATCTTGCTCTTTTTTCTGTTCGGGATTTTTGGGATTCCGAAGAGCTTTTCCGGCCAGGGGCTGCTGACGGCGCTGACCGACCACATCCATCTCGGCCTCGATTTGAGCGGTGGAACCCATCTGATCCTGCAGGTGCAGGTCAACGATGCGGTTAACGTGGTGGCGCAGAACGCCGTCGAAATTCTGAAAGACCAGCTGCGCAACCGGAAGATCGAGTACACCGATGTCTCCCAGCCGGACCAGCAGAACAATCCAGACCACATCGTGCTGAAAGGCCTGCAACCGAGCGCACGCGGCGACTTGCTCACCATCGTGCATGACCGGCTTCCCGACTATGACGTTACCGGTGGCCCGGAGAATTCCTGGAATCTGGCGATGAGGCCCACCAGTCTGTCGGAACTGAAGACCAAGGCGGTCACCCAGGCCATTGATACCATCCGCAACCGCATTGATGCTCTGGGCGTGAGTGAGCCGACCATCGAACAGCACGGGGGCCAGTACCAGATTCTGGTGCAACTCCCCGGCATCGACGATTCCGGCCGCGTCAAGGAGATCATGCAATCCACCGCCATGCTTGAGATCAAGCAGATGATGGGCGGGCCCTACACCAGCGAGCAAGCCGCGCTTCAGGACAAAGGCGGGATCACCCCTGCTGATTCGGTCCTGCTGCCCGGTCAATGCGCCAACGGACCCGAGCAGACATGGTGCTTCGTGTCGCGCATTTCGGCGGTCAGTGGCAAGGATTTGCGGGACGCCTCGGCCAGCACCGACCAGAACGGCCAGCCCAGCGTAACTTTTTCACTGACCGGCGATGGTGGCCAGCGCTTTTACAACTTCACTTCCAATCACGTCGGCGAGAGCCTGGCAGTCGTGCTCGACGGCAAAGTGCAGGAAGTGGCTAATATCAAGGAACCCATTCGCGACCAGGGCTCCATCAGCGGCGGCCACATGAGTGAGCAGCAGGCTAAGGATCTTTCCATGGTTCTGCGCTCTGGCGCTCTGCCCGCCAGCATTACATATCTGGACGAGGAGACCGTGGGGCCGTCGCTGGGTGCGGATTCGATCCGCTCCGGCGTGATGGCCACCGTGATCGGCATGGCGGCCGTGCTGATTTTCATGCTGGTCTACTATCGCGGCGCGGGCATCAACGCCGACCTGGCGTTGATCATGAACCTGATTATTCTGCTGGGCTTCCTGGGTTGGTCCACCATTGCGGGCGTCAACGTCGCGCTGACTTTGCCGGGAATCGCAGGGGTGATTCTGACGGTCGGCATGGGCGTGGATTCCAATGTGCTTATTTTCGAGCGCATTCGCGAAGAGTTGCGCAACGGCAAAACTCCGGCCTCGGCGGTGGATCAAGGCTTCAGCCATGCCTGGATCACCATCGTTGATACCCACGTCACGACCATTCTTTCGGCCGCGATTCTGTTCATGTTCGGCACCGGTCCGGTGAAAGGCTTTGCCACCACGCTCACCTTTGGCTTGCTGGCCAACCTGTTTACCGCCGTGTTCGTGTCGCGCTTCATCTTCGACTGGGTGCTGAGCCGGAAGCAACGCGGCGAAGCCCTCAGCATTTAACGGCATTGAGTAATTGGGGAATTTGGTAATTGAGAAATTGAAAACCACGAGATCGGCGCAGGCCCAGGTTTTCAACTACACAATTACCAAATTTCTCAATTCCTCAATCTTTTGCTAAGTCATAGACAGATAAGGGGCTAGAAAAACTCGTGGAGTTCTTTCGCAACACCAATATAGATTTTCTGGGGAAAAAGTGGTATTTTCTCGCCTTTTCCCTGGTCTTCAGCGTTGCTGGCCTATTTTCCATGCTGTTCTGGCACCACATTCCGTGGGGCGTAGATTTCCGCGGAGGAACGCTCGTGGATGTGCGATTCTCGCATTCGCCCGACTATGCCCGGATCACCGCGGAGATGGATCATGCCGGTTTGAGGAGTCCGAAGATTCAGCGTTATCGCCTGGCTTCGGACAACGAAGTGCTGATCGACCTCGACGTGCGCGAAACCAGCGAACAGGATCTCAGTCAGGGCAAGAACCGAATCATCCAGGCGTTGGAGACCAATGCTCCCCCGGGCAAAGACGACCTGAACAACGCCAGTTCCTTGAAGATTAAGAAGTATTTGATGGATACAGACCCGCTGCATCTGGGCTCCGATGCCGACAAGAAATACGCGGCCCAGACCCAGGCTATTCTGGATTATCGGGACAAGACCCTAAGCGGCGTGCTGGACTCTCTCGACCAGTTGAAAAGCGCGCCTGGCGTGGATCCCGCAGTGGCGGCTTCGCTGCCCGGCCAGTACTTCCTCTCCGATTTTGGTGTCCGCAGTGTCCAGATCATCGGGCCCCAGGTGGGCAGCCAGTTGCGCACCGATGCCGGATTGGCAACCCTTTATTCTTTGCTCGGGATGCTGGTTTACCTGGGCTTCCGGTTTGAGTGGATTTATGGCGTCGCCGCCGTAATCACGGTATTTCACGACACCTTGATTACCGTGGGCGCCTTCTCGCTGCTCAAGCAGGACATCACCCTGACCGTGATTGCCGCCCTTTTGACCCTGATTGGTTACTCTAATAACGACACGATCGTGGTATTTGATCGCATCCGGGAAAACATTAAACTCATGCGGCGGGAGAAACTGTCGGAGATTGTCAACCGGAGCATTAATCAGACTCTTAGCAGAACCATCTTGACAGCGGGCCTGACCTTCCTTACTGTACTTGCTCTCTTTTTGTTCGGCGGCGAGGTGTTGCGTGGCTTCAGCCTTGCCCTGGTTATTGGCATTTTAATCGGGACGTACTCGTCGATCGCGATTGCCGCTCCCATCCTGGTGGCTTACCAGGATTGGAGGATAGAAAAGGGCAAGCGTCCGGTCGGCATGCCGGTGGGGAAGGCCAGGTAAGGTCAAGTCAAGGTAAGGCTCCCCCCGGCGGCGGGTTCGGAGAATATGGCGGTAGGCCTTCTTTTGCAAGGAGTTAGAGGGGGCTGCTCAAAAAGCCGCGCGGGCTTCAGCGTGCCCGCCGGGCGCGGGAAGAAACCGGGAGCAAAGGGCAGGCAGTCGGTGTCTAAACGTCCGTAGGGGTCTGATGTAGGGGAGAAACGCTATGTTTGAAGACAGCCTTATCGAGTCCGGTGGCAAGCTGAAGACGAAACGGGGCCGCACGTCCATGGTCGCGTTCATTATCGAGTTCATGATCATCGGCGTGATGGTGCTCCTTCCGCTGATTTTCACCGAAGCCTTGCCCAAGGGTACGACCTTGTTCATGTTGGTGGCCCCCCCGCCACCCCCGCCACCTCCGCCGCCAGCTGCTGCAGCCGTGCAGCACGTCAGGGTCATCCAGACCGACATTGTCAACGGTGAGTTGCGCACGCCGACCAAGATTCCGGAGAAGATCAAAATGATTCAAGAGGACGAGGCGCCGCCGGCCATGGCATCGGCGGGCGTCGTCGGCGGCGTCCCGGGCGGCATTCCGGGCGGTTCCATGGGCGGCGTGATTGGCAGCGTCTTGAGCAGCACGCCGGTCGCCGTGCCCAAGATCGCCACTCCGCAGCGGGTGCGGGTTTCCTCCGGCGTATCGACCGGGCTTCTGATCCGCAAGGTCAGCCCGAATTATCCGCCGCTGGCGAAGGCGGCCCGCATTCAGGGCGTGGTGATTCTGCAGGCGCAGATCAGCAAGACGGGCGACATCGAGAACCTGCAGTTGATCAGCGGGCACCCGATGCTGGCTCCGGCCGCGATCGAAGCCGTCAAGCAGTGGAAGTACAAGCCCTACCTGCTGAACGGGGAGCCGGTTGAAGTCGACACGCAGGTGCAGGTGAACTTCTCGCTCTCCGGGGGCTAACTCGGCGGGCGTGGAGCAGTTTCAGCGTTGCTGGTACAAGTGTGCACGGCCCTCCCCTTCCCACCTATAATTCCGGTGGCCCGGGAGGGGCTTTTCAAACAAGCCCGGACGCGGCTGCCGTACCGCTATTCTCATCGGGTATGGCCGTCTTGGCGCGTGTGCGGCGGATGGTTTCCGCAGAAAGTCGCATGCCGGTTCGCGCATCGCAAGTTTTTGCTGGCGGTTGGCACCACAAAGCGCATCACAGTGTCCAAGTAAGGTAAGAGAGTTCCGAGGAGGGAAAAGCAACTCATGTTTGCAACTCACGTAGCAGCAGCAATTCTCACTCACGTTTCCGTCGCAGCCACCTGGGTCATCCAGGAAGGCGGCGGCGGCGTACCCACTGACGCTATTGGTATGTGGAAAAGCATGAACTGGGTGGCCCAAGGCGTGGTCATCATCCTGTTCATCATGTCCGGCTGGTCGATCGGCGTCATGATTGACCGGTGGCTGGCCTATAGCGCGGCCCGTAAGCAGTCTCGCGCCTTTGCTCCGGCAGTCGCTGGAGCGTTGCGCGATGGCCGCATCGATGAAGCCATCAAGGTTGCCGAGCGCAACAAGAAGAGCCACCTGGCCAAGGTTGTCACCGCCGGCCTGATGGAGTTCAAGGCTCACCAGGATAGCCCCGGCGCCATCCCGGGCGAAACCATTGAAGCCTCCAAGCGCGCTCTGGAACGCACCGAAGCCATCGTCCACGCGGAACTGAAACGTGGATTGGGCGGCCTCGCCACCATCGGTTCGACCGCTCCCTTCGTGGGACTGTTCGGCACGGTGATGGGCATTCTGCACGCCTTCATCGGCATCAGTAGCTCGAAAGCCACCGGGCTGGCTGCAGTCGCCGGCGGTATCGCGGAAGCGCTGGTTACGACCGCCATCGGGCTGCTCGTCGCCATCCCTGCCGTCATGATGTTCAACTACCTGACCGGTCGCGTGGAAGCCTTCGACGTCGAAATGGACAACTCGTCCAGCGAGCTGATCGATTACTTCCTGAAGAAGCGCGGCGACGTGCGACGATAAGTGCGGCGGTAAGGAAACACCCACTTCTTGCGCACAGAACGCGCGAGAAACGGGGCACCCGCGGTTTCCGCAGTGAGTTGCTTGTCCGGCGCTGGAGTTTTCCGGCGCCGGATCTTCCCAACTGGATGGCGGAACGCCTGCAGGCACCGCAGTATTAGCGCGGCGGAAGTACGGGAGATAGCTAACTATGGCATTAGCGAAACGGAACGAAGGAGCGAAGATCAGCTCGGAAATCAACGTCACGCCCATGGTGGACGTGATGCTGGTTCTGCTGATTATCTTCATGGTGGTCACGCCCATGTTGCAGAAGGGCGTCAGCGTGGACAAGGCCGAAGTGAATAGTCCGGAGGCGATGCCGGACGCGGACAAGGAAGACGCGCTGCTGGTCTCCATTACCCGCGACAACAAGGTCTATCTCGGTAGCGAGTCGATTCAGGTGGACGCCTTGACCACCAAGGTCAAAGACCGCCTCGCCAGCAAGCAGGACAAGCGCGTGTACGTGAAGGCGGACCGGCGCACTCGTTTTGGCAGTTTCGTGGAGGTTGTGGACGCCGTCCGTGCTGCCGGGGTGGATGACCTTGGCTTGCTTACCGATCAGAAGAAAAGTGCGGCCCCGCCGCCTCCGGCTGCGCCCGGACAGTAGTCAGGCGACTGAGGGGACATAGAGGAGAAGATCATGGGAATGGGAGTAAGTTCGGGCGGAGGGCAAAGCGCAAACATCAACGTCACACCGCTCATTGACGTGCTGCTGGTTCTGCTGATCATCTTCATGGTGATCTCACCGTCTACCCCCAAGGGGCTGGATGCGCTGGTGCCTCAGCCGCCTCCGCCCAACGCGCCCAAGAACGTGAATCCCGACCGCACCATCGTCGTGCAGTTGATTGATCGTGGGGCTGGTTCGGAGCCGGGCTTGAAGATTAACAACGAAGACGCGACCTGGGACAACCTGCAGGGCCGTCTGACCGACATTTACAAGCAGCGCGCGGAAAAGGTGATGTTCATAAAAGGGGATGACCCCATCGCTTTCCTGTACGCCGCCAACGTGATTGATATTGCCCACGCCTCGGGCGTGGACAAAGTCGGCGTCATCACCGCGAAGATCGAAGCGGGCAACTGAACTGCCCGTCCGGCAAGCCCGGAGTGCGTTCTCCGCATCAGGCCCAGGGCGCGGAAGCGCTCGGCTCCCGTGCACGCCCGGTGCTACGTCCCTGTCGTATTCGGCTTAACGTATTCGGCTTAACTTGCTCGGCTTGCTTGCCGCACCGGTTGTAGTTGCCGTACTTGGCGTACTTGTCAAACCGAGCTTGTCAAATCGACGGCTCTGGGCCTAGGATGCTGTGTCGAGGGAGACTGATACCGCAATGAATAAGAACCTGAAACTGATCACGCTGGCAGCAGCGGCGCTGGCGCTCTTCTCCTCTGTGGGCTGCAACAAGCTGCGTGCGCGCGACCAGCTCAACAAGGGCGTGGAGTCCTTCAAGAACAACCACTTCGAGCAGGCCATCGATCACTTCCAGCAGGCCGTTCAACTCGACCCCGGCCTGATCAATGCCCGCATGTATCTGGCCACGGCGTTCGTGTCGCAATACATTCCCGGAGTCGACTCGCCCGATAATCTTCGTACCGCCCAGCAGGCCATCGACGAATATCAGAAAGTGATCGACGCCAATCCCTCGCGCGATCAGAAGGTCAATGCTGCGAAAGGCATCGCTTACCTCTACCTGAACGAAAAGAAATGGGACGATGCCAAGAAGTACTACCGCATGGCCTCCGACCTCGACCCCAACGATCCTGAGCCCTACTACTCCGTCGGCGTCATCGACTGGACGGCCTGCTACCAGCCTCGCATGGAAGCACGCGCCAATCTCGGCATGAAGCCGGAAGAGAGTCTGAATCCCAAAAACAAGGAGCAGGCCAAGGTTTGCGCCGAGTTGAAGGCCAAGAACACTGCTCCCATTCAGGAAGGCATCGACAGCCTGAACAAAGCCATCCAGATTCGTCCTGACTATGACGACGCCATGGCCTACCTGAACCTGATGTACCGCGAAAAGGGCGACGTGGAGTGCGACGACTTGGCCGCTCGCGCCGAAGACCTCAAGACCGCGGACCATTGGGTCGATGAAACCCTCCGCGTGAAAAAAGTGAAAGCCGAAAAAGCCGCGCAGAGCCAGGGCGGCGGAATCGTTTTGGACGCGCCTAAATAGCGAGGTTCTTCGTTCAGTGGGTTCAGCCAGTATGTTCAGCCTCCTTCGCCGGTTCAGGCGCAGGAGGCTTTTTCATTTGCCCAGACTTGAACGTAGCAGGCTTGAATCTGGCGTGTGCGGCCTATTTCTTGCTGTAGAGCACAACTTCCACTTTCGCGAACTGCCAGCTCACCATCCGGGGAAATGATTCCGGCAGAATTTTCGCCAGCATCACAGTTGTCGCATCCGGCTTTTCCGCCGGCCGATTATTCATCAGCATAATCCACACCCGCGGATGGTTCGGCACCGCCGCCCGCACGAAATCTGCCGTCGGCTTGCCGGTAAAGTCGCGATAATCGAGCCCTGCTCCGTGGTAAGGAAACAGAATCTCCGGTCCAAGTTGCGCCGTGAAACTCCGGCTCACGGTATTCTCTCCCGCGCGTTGCGAACGGACAAACTCATACGGTATTCGCGCCTCCGCAATGTGGAAGACGACCGCGTCGCCCGGCTCCGCGTGGTCGAGAATGAAGCCACTCGCTGCCACCGCGGCATCCCGCTCCTGATCGAAGTCGTGCTCGTAAACGAAAGACACCGCGCGCGCCGAAAGAATCAGCGTCAGGCAGACGAGCACCGCGCTCAGCCATGCAGGCCGCAGGGCGCTCAAGCCCGCAGCGACCAGGATGAGAAGCGCCGGAACGCAAAAAATCATATAGCGCGCCAGAAACACGGGACGCGCCCACGAAAGCAAAACCGTCAGCACCACCGGGAACAGGAGCCAGAGCAACAGAAAATGCACTCGCCATTCCTCCCAGCGGCGGCTGCGCGCCACCATGTCACGCTTGAGCGGAAGCAGAGCCACCAGGCAGGCCGAGAGGTAAATTACGGGGTATCCATCCGTCACGTAGATGCAGAGGCGCAGCAAGTCGCCGATCCCGGGGCGTGGAATCCAGCGGATCGGTCCCGCGCCCGTCTTCGCCACAAAAATCAGCAGCGGAAGCACTGCGGCGCCAATCGCAATCCACGCCCGCCGCATCTGGGCCGCCAGCTGCGTTCGCGATTCTGGGTTGGCCGAGTCGGTGGCGAGTCCGCCACTTCCCACGCAGCGCAACGCCAGCCAGTGTGCAGCCAGCAACAGCAGCGCGTAGAGGTGCGCGTATACCGCCAGCACGCTGACCAGGATATAGGCCATCCGGTGCCGGCGCGTCGGCTCGCGCATCAGCGCAATCAGGAAGCCCGAGGAGAGCGTCGCCAGCAGCACAAACAGCGCGTAGCTGCGCGCCTCTTGCGCATAGCGAACGCTGTAAGCATTGCAGGCGAACAGGGCGGCCGCGATCAACCCGACCCGCCGGTCATAGAGCTTTCGCGCCAGCCAGTAAATTGCCGCCAGTGTAGCCGCGTCCGTCACCACCGAGAGGCTGCGGATGAAAAACTCGCTTTGCCCCGCTGGCGGACGAGCCCCCAGCCAGATCCTAAGCAGCAGGTAGTAGAGCGACATGTTGGCTTCGCGCCACCACAGCAGGCGCAGAAAGTTGCCCCAACCAACGCGGGCGACTTCCACGCTGAAACATTCATCAAACCAGAAAGGTTTGCGCGCCAGGTAAAGGAAACGGACGGCGGTGCCGGCGGCCAACAGCAGAAAAAGCGCCAGCCAATGCACCCATGACGCAGACTCAGCCTGCCGTGAAGAGCCCGCGATTTGGTTCACCCCGGCTTCCGGTGGCATGCTGGCGTTTGAAAGTCCGCTCGATTCCAGATGATACTATGCTGAAGCAGTTTTCCATGTCCGTCCTTCTGAGACGGTAATCCGGAACTCGACCTTTGATCCCCTTGGCCACCGCACCTCTGACAAACCGCGCCGCTGCAGCCGATCGTTGGCGGGGCTGCGTATCGGTCATCGTGCCGGTTTACAACGAGGCCGCCCACGTCGACTACCTCTTGCAGGCCATCCACGCCTCGCCGGTAAAAAAAGAAATCATCATCGTTGACGACGGCTCGACCGACGGCACGCGGGAAAAACTGCAGGCCCTGCCCCCCATGGACGATCTCACCATCGTATTCCACGAGAAAAACTACGGCAAAGGAGCGGCCATCCGTACCGCGCTCGCCTATGCCCGCAGTGAGTATGTGCTGATCCAGGACTCTGATCTGGAATACGATCCGCAGGATTATCCTGCGCTGCTGCGTCCGCTCGAAGCCGGCAAGGCCAATGTCGTCTACGGCGTGCGCCCCGACCGCCCCGAGCGCGGCCTGCGCTTCTTTCTCGGGGCCAAGTTGCTCACCCACCTCACCAACGCTCTTTACGGCGCGGACATTCACGACGAAGCGACTTGCTACAAAGTCGTTCGCCGCTCGCTTCTGTCACAAATGCAGTTGCAATGTCACCGCTTCGAGTTCTGCCCGGAAGTCACCGCCAAGCTCTGTCGCATGGGCGAGAAGATCGCGGAGGTCCCCATCCAGTACCATCCCCGTTCCGCGGTGGAAGGCAAGAAAATCCGTCATTCTGACGGATGGCAAGCCATCTGGACCCTGATCCGCTACCGCTTCATCCCCCCACGCCGCTGGCTGCGGCCCGGCGAAGAGCCGCCGCCGGCGCCGTTCGCGGTCAGTTTCTCGCGCCGGCCAGCGGAATAAACTCGTAAGCCCTTTCGGTGCTATACTTGTATAGCATCAAACGAGGTCCTCTATGTTGGCAATCCGGCTGCCTGAATCCATCGAAAAGCGTCTCGATCGCCTTGCCAAGCGCACCGGACGTACTAAGACGTTTTACGCACGGGAAGCCATCCTGGCCCACCTCGAGGACCTCGAGGACTTGTATCAGGCAGAGCGCAATCTCGACCGGATCCGGTCGGGCAAAGATCGTCCCATCCCGCTGGACGAAGTGATTGAGCGCCATGGCTTGGAAGATTGAACTATCCCCTGCTGCAGACCGTGAACTGAACCGACTCGACTCGACCCACAGCACGCCAGGCGCATTGTGAAGTTTCTCTCCTCTCGTGTCGCGCGTCTCGACAACCCACGCAGCATCGGCCAAGCCCTGCAGGGGCAGTCCTTCGGTGAATTTTGGAAGTATAGGGTGGGAGACTATCGGCTGATTTGCAAGATCGAAGATGAACAGGTTTTGATCCTCGTATTGCAAGTCGGGCACAGGTGCGAAGTTTACCGATGACCCTCAGCCTCCGGTAAAATGCGTAGTTTAGCCCTCGTACAGAACAGTTTGCTGTCCCGGCCAAAAATTACTCCATGTTCAAGAAGATTCTCATCGCGAACCGGGGCGAGATCGCGGTGCGCGTCATCTGTGCCTGCCATGAAATGGGAATTGCCGCGGTCGCCGTTTACTCTGACGTCGATCGCGCCTCGCTGCACGTCCGCAAGGCCGACGAAGCGTATCCCATCGGCGCGGCCGCCGCATCCGAGTCTTACCTCAACATCCAGAAGATTCTCGACGTCGCTGCGTGCTCGGGAGCGGACGCCATCCATCCCGGCTACGGATTTCTTTCCGAGAATGCGAAGTTCGCCCGCGCCTGCGCCGATGCGGGCGTTAAGCTCATCGGCCCGACCGCCGCGGCCATGGATGCCATGGGGTCGAAAACGAAAGCTCGGCAGGTCATGGAATGCGCGGGCGTGCCGGTTGTGCCCGGGACATCGCGAGGCCTCGAGTCGTTCGAGCAGGCGCAGGAGGCGGCCGCGCGCATCGGCTATCCCGTAATGCTGAAGGCCGCGGCCGGAGGCGGCGGCAAAGGCATGCGCCTGGTACACGCGCCAGAAGACCTCAAGTCGGCGCTGGAAGGCGCGCGCAGCGAGGCCGAGCGTTCGTTTGGCGACAGCGAAGTTTACCTCGAGAAGGCGATCATCAATCCCCGCCACATCGAAATGCAGATCCTGGCCGACGAACGCGGAAACACCGTGTATCTGGGCGAGCGCGAGTGCTCGCTGCAGCGCCGCCATCAGAAGGTTGTCGAAGAGGCGCCCTCGCCCATTGTGGACGCGGACATGCGGCGGAGGATGGGCGAAGTCGCGGTGCGCGTGGCCGAGGCTGCGGGATATACGAATGCCGGCACCGTGGAATTTCTGGTGGACGAGAAAAAGAATTTCTACTTTCTCGAGATGAACACTCGCCTGCAGGTGGAACATCCGGTGACGGAGCTAGTCACGGGGCTCGATCTGGTGCACCTGCAGATTCGCATTGCGGATGGCGAGCGGCTGCCGTTCACACAGGACCAGGTGATGATCCGCGGGCATGCCATCGAGTGCCGCATCTATGCCGAAGATCCCGACAACAATTATTTTCCGAGTCCTGGCAAGATCACGCTGCTGCTGGCGCCCTCGGGACCAGGAATTCGCAGCGACAGCGGCATGTACGAAGGCTGGACCGTGCCCATGGATTACGATCCGCTGCTGGCCAAGCTGATCGGCTACGGCACAGACCGCGAACAGACCATCAGCCGGCTGACGCGCGCCTTGAACGAATATTTTGTGGGCGGGATTAAGACGAATATTCCGCTGTTCCGGCGAATTCTGAGCGATCGGGATTTTCGCGCTGCGGAGATTGACACGGGCTTCCTCGACCGCCTCCTGAACCAGAAACAGGTCGAGGCTGCGGCCGATCCCCGGGAAATTGAAGTTGCGGCCATCGCCGCCGGAATATTTGCCGCGCTGGGTTCTGCGGCCGCTGGAGCGGGCGACCGCGCAGTAGCAAACGTTTCCGCGGGCAGCAAGCCGCACACTGCCTCGAACTGGCAGACCGCGGCGCGGAAAGAAGCGATGCGGTAACGCTCGGTTGTGTCACTGGCTACCGACCACTGGCAACTGGCCACTGCACTTATGATTTACGACATCATCATCGACGGCAAAAACCACCGGCTCGATCTGAACCGAGTGGAAGGCCGCTGGTCGTGCCTTCTCGATGGACTCGAGGTTGAAGTGGACGCCGTGCTGGCGCGGCCCGATGTGCTTTCGCTCCGCATCGGCAACCGGGCGTACGAAGTGAAGTGCGAACAGGTTGCGGGCGAGATGCATCTTTGGGTAGGCAGCGCCAGGTTTACCGTGGAAGTCCGCGACCCGCGGTCATTGCGCGGTCGCGTCCGCGCGGTGGATGACCACGGACCGAAGAAACTGACCGCTCCGATGCCGGGCAAAATTGTTCGCGTGCTGGTGAGCCAGGGTGACGACGTTGAGGCCGGCGCGGGCGTGCTGGTGATGGAGGCGATGAAGATGCAGAACGAAATCAAATCGCCGAAGAAGGGCGCGATTCAGAAATTACTAGTCAGCGCAGGCGCCGCGGTGAATGCTGGCGATGTGCTGGCGATCGTCGAATAGATTATGGGGCAGAACAACCGCGCGAGTTCGGTTGTTGCTCTCCGAGCGGCGGGCGAGGACGCACTCCGGGCAGCCGCCGGGACGGCGGCGCTACTTTTCGATTCCGTTGCTGTCGAGAACCTTCTTGGCGTAAAAATTTTCGACTTTGGCGGAATCCCGCAAAACCTCGTAGTAGGCGGCCTTGAGCAGTTGTTCGCGGCGGTCGTGAAGTTGTGAGCGGATGGCCTGCTGCACTCGCGGGTCCGACAGGTCGCGCTGCCCGGCGGGTTCTTTCGACACCAGCTTCACAATGCGGTATCCCACGACCTGCCTGGTCTCAGGATTGACGATGCTGACGACGGGACTATACTGGCCCGGCTTGAGCTTCATGACCGCGTCGCGCGTGGCCGGGTCGGTTCCTTTCAGGCCCGACTCCTGCACCGTGCCCAGATCGCCGCCGTTGCCGGAGGTTTCCGGATCCTCGGAGTACTTCATCGCCAGGGTGGCGAAGTCATCGCCACTGTCCAGACGATTCGAGATCATCTGGATTTTCTTGCGAGCCTCGGCTTCGTTCTGGGCCTTGTCGTTCTGGTTGTGAGCCTGCGCGTTGGGCGCGGCCGTCACGGTAATCAGCGCCAGGTGGTACTGCGGCTCGATCAGGTTGAACTCACCCTTGTGAGCGTTGAAGTAGTCGCTGATGTCCTGGTCGGTGACATTGATTTTGGACGACACTTCCTTGTTCATCACCTTTTCGACGGTGATGGAGCGGCGGATGTCGCGCTTGAAATCGGCCAGCGTGATCTTTTTCTCCTGGAGGCGCTTATCGAATTCCTCCTGGGTGAAGGGCGACTTGATTTCGTTGTACTTGCGGTCGACTTCCTCGTCAGTAGCCAGCAGGCCAAGTTTCTCGGCGCGGCGCATCAGGATTTCGTCGTCGATCAACTGGTGCAGGATGTTGAGGCGGAGCGCGGTGGCCTGCTCGCCGGTGGGCGCCTGCTGGGCCGACGCCACGTTGTTGTCGTAGTACTTGTCAAGATCGGAACGGAAAATCTTCCGGCCGTCGACGGTAGCCATCACATCGCCGCCGCTCTGCGTGTTGCAGGCGGCGAGGGTTGCCAGCAGCACTGCGGCGCAGAATGCCGCGGAGAACTGGGCAAGGAGCGATTTTTTTCTCAAGAGTGCATCTCCCGTTTCTGACCGCAACCGCCTGCCAACATCCACGCCACGGAACTGGCGCACGCGATTCCTCACGCTAACCTACCGCGAAGCCGGCATCGGGGCGGATGGAAGGTGCTGCGGCACGGGCTCCCCGGCATCTTTCAAGGCGGCGTCCAGCAGGGCGCGAACTTCGCTGATGGGAACCGCACCGTCGAGTTTCTGGCCGTTGATGAACAGAGCGGGCGTGCCGTTCACGCCCAGGTCATCGGCCTCCTTCATGGATGCTCTGACCGCATCTTCGTTCTGCGCTTTCACGCACGATTGCAGCCTACCCGCCTCCAGGTTGTGTTTCTGCCCTTGCAGCATGGTCAGCTTGTCGAGAGCCTCGAAGCGCGCCCCGGGGGTTTTCTCCGAGTCGACCTCCTGCTTATTGGCGTGGATGTAGTCCGCGAAATCCCAATAGGCATCGCCGTTCTGCGCGGCCAGGCAGTTGGCGTCCACGGCGGCGTGAAGAGCCCAGGGATGAATCTCGGTGAGCGGGTCGTCTTTATAGATGAAAGTGACGCGGTCGCCGTATTCCTTGAATATCTCGGGAAACAGCGTCCGGTGCATCTGCGAGCAGAACGGGCACTCGAAATCGTCGAAATTGACGGCGACGACCTTGGCAGACTTGGGCCCGCGGGAGGGCCGGCCGGCGACGTCGATCTTGCTCATCAATTCAGCAAACGGATCTTTATTCAGGTCGAAGCGGGTCACGCGCAGCATGGTGACGCGGTCTTTGGAGAGGAGAAATTTGTAATCCTTCGGCTTGCCGTCGCCGCCGTCGATGGCTACAGACAATGTGTCATAGCCCGGCCAGTCCGTGCTGGGAGCGATGGCGCCCACGGTGACTTTTACGTCAACGGGGATGTTGTAGAAAGACCGCACCTGGCGTTCGACCTTGCGAGCCAGATCAGGAGGCACAGACTGAGCGACACAGCCCAGGCAAACCAGGAGCAGGATGAGCAGCGAACGTCGGAAAAGAGTCACCAGAAACCGCCTCAGCATCAGTCGTCGTCGGTTCGATTATCTCATAGGGTGCCGGGATAAGCGGGCCGCGCGGGGCTTCTAGCCGGTGCGGCGGAGTTGGTCGGCGGGCAGCAGGGAGTTCATGGAACCGGAGCGGAAGCCTTCCAGGTCGAGGGTGACGAACGAGAAACCGAGGGCCTTGAAAATAGTTGTGAACTGGGCTGCCATCGCGGGATTCAGGGCGCGTTCCAGTTCGTCACGGGCGATCTCAATGCGGACGATGTCGCCGTGATGGCGCACGCGGAACTGGCGGAACCCGAGAGCGCAAATCGCCTCTTCGCCGCGCTCGACGACCGCGAGCGCTTCGCGGGTGACCGGGCGGCCGTACTCGATGCGCGACGAGAGGCAGGCGGAGGCCGGTTTGTCCCAGATGCGCAGGCCAGCCTGGCGCGCGAGTTCGCGAATTTCCTGCTTGGTAAGCCCGGCCTTGAGCAACGGAGCGGCCACGTGATGCTGCCGGGCAGCCTGCTGGCCCGGACGAAAGTCGCCTTGATCGTCCTGGTTCACGCCGTAAGCGATGGCGTCGAAGCCGCGGGCGGCACGAAGAGTTTCCATCACGGCGAAAAGCTCGTCTTTGCACTGGAAGCAGCGCTGGCCGTCGTTGCGAATATATTCGGGGCGGTCGAGTTCCGCAGTGGAGATGACTTCAACGGGAATCCCTTGCTCGCTGGCGAAGGCGAGAGCGTCGGCCAGATGAGTGCGTGCCAGGCTGGGCGAATCGGCGATGACCGCCAGCATATCGGCCCCGAGGGCTCGATGAGCGGCCCAGGCGAGATAGGCGGAATCCACGCCGCCCGAATAAGCGACCAGCACGCGGCCCAACTGGCGCAGGTCTGCCTGCAGTTGAGATTCCTTGGCGGCGAGGCCGGTTTCAGCAGACGGCATAGGCAATATGGTACATGGTTTTGGGCGGCGCAGCGCTTTTGCGCTACGCCACCCGCAAAGCGCTGCACCCGCCAAGCCGGTCTGGTTCGTTCCTCCACAGGACTGTCTAGTACAGGCGTTCCTGTTTCCGCAGGTTTCCGAAGGAGCCGATGTTGGCCAGGGTGAAGGTGAAGCGGAATAGATTCTCATTGCGCACGTTGGCGATGGCGTAGCGGCGGTATTCCAGCGTCATGCCGCAGCAATCCCAGTTGTAGGTGGTTTGCGCGGTGGCGAACTGCAGTTGGTGGGTTTCGGCATCGAAGCCGAAGCTGCTGGCGGCGCTGAATCCGCGCCGGGTCAGCGCGCCATAGCCCAGAGCGATGCGGAACTGCTCGAACTTGCACGTGGGCTGAGTGGAAGTGGCCGTACTGGCACTACAGGTTCCTTCCGTCTGAGTGTAGGGCGTAATGGGGGGTTGCGGAATTTGCAGGAACGCATCCCCGGCGCCAAAGGTCAAAGGGCCCAGGTTGTAGTTGAGCAGCAGAGTGCTGGCATTGATGCGGCCCAGCTGAAAGTCGTAATCCATGTCCCACTCCGTGTCGGTGCGGCTGGAGGTTGCGACTCGCAAGCGGGAGACGAGCGGCGAAAGATGGCGAGCCTCGGTGACGAAGGCGATGCCGGTGAGGTCTTCGGTGGTGGTGAAGACGTTGCGCTGTCCGTCCACAATGGCTCCCCCGAAGTTGGGATCAAGGAAATATTTCTGGAAAAGTTGCCAGTTCGCGACTTCGCGCACCTCCGGCCCGTGGGTGCAGGGCGGAATCTCGAGATTGGTGAGGCGTCCCCAAGGGACGAGTTGTTCCGGCGCCGCGGCGCCCACGGCCAGGCCGGTCATGGGGGTTTCGCAGTCCTCCGGTTGGGGCGGAGATTTCTTGGCGTAGAGGCGGGTGACGAATCCGTATTCGACCTCGTGAGTATTGCTGAGGATGTCGCGCTCGTCGAAGTGGACGACGTTGGCGAAGTCGTTGACGCCGGTTACCAGCCGGTAGACGGCGCGCGGCTCGATGGCGTGCTTCCACTTGCGACCGAGGAAGGGCTTGTCGAAGATTCTTTCGAGCGCAGGCGGCCGGAGTTCGACCGACGCATCCAGGGCCTGGCGGTTGGTGGGGTCGTTGACGGCAAGTCCGTTTACAAAGCGCTCGCTATAGTAGGTTTCATGCAGAGCGAGGGCCGGGCGCATGGACCATCCGAGGAAGTGCAAGGGCAGGGAAATCTCGGGAGTGAAATCGAATCGGCCAAGCAGATCGCCGGTCTGAAAGCCGGGCTCGCTGCGCGAAAGGCCTCCCAGGGACGCGTCGAAAGACCAGAAGAATGGCGAGCGGCCCAGCGGGTGATCGACGCCGGACGCGTCGATACTGGGCGTGTGCAGAATCCGGACGTCATCAAAAACCGGAGGGTTTGACAACGTGCCATCGGTCGAGGTTTGAAAGAAGTCCTGATAGCGCTCAACCATACCGCCGTAAGAGAAGCCGTTGACTTCCTTCGAGAGAAAAACCTGCGACTTCACTTCCGAGTTCACGGCCTGGGTGAATATTTCGTTAAAGGCGAGGCGGAACAGGAACGAGCTGAGGTAGTCGATATTGGAGACGGCGCGGAAGCCGTGAAAATTGTCTTCGGCGGTGAGGCGAGCCTCCTGGCCGCCTTCGCGCAGGTTTTGCGGTCCGGTCGGGGTGTCGATCGAAATGCCACGATCGATCACGCCGAAAAAGCCCAGGTCGATGTATGAGGTGTCGCTGGGGCGAACCCGAAATTCTCCGCGCTGGGACCACCCGCGCTTGGAGAAATATTCCGCGCCGACGGTGGCGTCCATGCTGCGGTTGATGACCCAGTAGAAAGCGTCGCCGAATTCATTGCCGTTGGTGGAGGAACGGCCGCCGGTGGGCACCAGAAATCCGGTCTCTCTGACCTCGCGGTCCACCGGATGCGTGGCATAGGGGAAGTAGAGCGCTGGAAGCCCGTGCAGCCAGAAGCTGCTGTAATAAATCTGGGCATCGCCGCCCACATCCACCACTATGCGTCGAGCGTTGAACTGCCACTTGGGATGCGGGAGTTCGCAGGTGGTAATGGTCCCGTGATAGACGAGGTAGTGGTCGGGGCTGGTCTTGTCCACGATTTTTCCAGTGAAGGCGAACGGGGCGGTTGAGGTAAGCACCAGAGTCTTGCCGGTGAAGTGGACTCCGGTAGTGGCGGTAACGTCGTAGAAGCGCCCGGTTTCGGCCGTGAGATTGTAATTTCCGTGGCTGGCTTTTATGTGATCGTCGTTGGGTCCGCCGTCGAGGGTGGCATGTCCGGCGGCAGTGGCCTCGCCGCTGTCGGAGTTGTAGGTAACCTCGTCCGCTCGCAGGATGTAGGTGCGATAGTGAATTTCGGCGTCGCGGTGCAACTGGTAGACGTCGCCGACTTTTTCCTGCTGAACCGAGCAAAGAACGGTTCCATCCTGAAGTTGCGTGGCGGCGCGGCCGCCGCAGGTGGCCAGCGTTGCGGCAGGAGTTGCGCCCTTGGGCGAGCCGGGTGCAGAGGATTGGGCGGAATTTTCGGACAGCAACTGGCTGGTTACTAGCGCCGTCGCGATGAGCTGGTGACAAAGAAACAGCGCCGTGATAAGGAATCTAGTGCGAAGAGTCATCGGAAGAAAATCAACGGAAGAAGATCGTCCATCGAAGAACTACCTTCCCTTTCAGTCGGTTTCGCAGCGGCATCGTGAAGTTAGCACGGCGCTGGCTGCGAGGCAAAGTGGCGAAAAAGGCTAGGATTCGGATTGCTTCGCTTTCGGTTGTACGCACGACGAGAACTGGCAGGATTACAACAGACTGGCTTTCATGAATTGTCCGCTGTGTGGAGAAGTTTGCCGTTGCCAATCGGAGCCGCTTCCCGCCGCATTGCCGCAGCGGGCGCCCGACCCGGAGTCCGGGCCGGAGGTGGCTAGCGCCTCGGAGACGGGGTCGGCAGCCCCGGTGGAGGATGCCGCCGCCTGGCGCGACGAGCTTTCTGCCCGGGTGAACCGTTATCGCGCGCGCCGCAAAGTGCGTCCGCCCCGTTATCCGTCGCTGAGCCTGCCGCTTAGTCTGCCGTTTGAACCCTCCGCATCGCCCGCGAGGCCGAATGGTCCCAGTGGATCTGCGCCGGTAGCGGCGTTCGAGCCGGTCTCGCATCACGCTCTCGCACTCGATGGCATGCGGCCGGAACCGCTGGCCGAGGAGGTACTGCCCTCGGCGCGCCCCGCCGAGACGGCTGCGCCGGGCGTCAGCCAGAATGCGGGACATTTCTCCGGAAATCTCTCGGGAAACCTCACGGGACGCGGTGGCGCGAAGATCATCGAGTTTCCGGGATTTACCTGGGGACCGCCCGATTCCCCTCCGGATCAACTGGCCGAGCCGGTGAGCGAGCGGCCGCGAATCCTGGAAGCGCCCGAGCTGACGCCTGCGGCCCCGGCGCTGGGCGGAATTACGATTGAAGCGGTTGAGCAGAAGGAGGCCGAAAAGCGGCCGGGCATTGACATCCCCTTGCAGAGCGGGCCCCTGGGTTTGCGGGTCGCGGCAGGGGCGGTCGACGGGCTGATTGTTGCGGTGGCATCGGCGTTGTTTGGCTTCATTTTCTGGAAGGTGGCTGCGGTGCGTCCGCCGCTGGCCCAGTTGTTGGGACTCGCCGCTGCAATTCCCGCGCTATTTTGGGTGGCGTACCAGTATCTGCTGATCGTTTACGCCGCCGACACTCCCGGATTGCGCGCCGCGGGCCTGGAGCTGGCGCGCTTCGACGGAACTCCCCCCAGCCGATCGTTGCGGCGCTGGCGCGTGCTGGCGGGCTGCCTCTCGGCGGTTTCGGCTGGGATGGGATACGTGTGGGTTCTTCTCGACGAGGATGCCCTCTGCTGGCACGACCGGATCACGCACACCTACCTTGCGCCGAAAAAGCGCGGAACCGCGCCGGACTTGCAGTCCGGTATCGGGAACGGCCGGTAAGGGCTTCGTTCCACTCTCACTGTGCTATCTTCAATGGTTTAGCTTAGACTGCAGTTTTCGCTACTCGTCTGAAGCATGGCCACCGCCCCTGAAGGTACAAAGCCGGCAGTCAAGGTCTTCGTCGCCACTACGGTGATGTTGACCTTCATTTCGTTCTGGCGCGCCTCTGCGATCGTTTTGTCTGACCTGGCCTCGTCGGCCTATTACGCGGGAGGCGACGCCGAGAAGGTGATCGGCAAGAGCGCGCCCTGGTTCATTCTCGCGGTCATGCTGTTCAGCTATGCCGTGCGGGCGCTTTACATCGAGTCGAGCAGCATGTTCGTGCGTGGCGGCGTGTACCGCGTGGTCAAAGAGGCCATGGGCGGAACGCTCGCCAAGTTTTCGGTGTCGGCGCTGCTGTTCGACTACGTGCTCACCGGTCCCATCAGCGCGGTTTCCGCCGGGCAATACCTCTCGGGCTTCATCAAGGACCTGGGCCGGCAATATCTTCATCGTGATCTGAACTTTTCCGACAACCACTTTGCTGCCGGACTCGCCGTAATCGTCGTCATTTATTTCTGGTGGAAGAATACGCAGGGTATCCACGAATCCAGCCAGAAGGCGTTGCAGATCATGGCCATCACCACGGTCATGGTGGTGATTCTGATCATCTGGTGCACCATCACCGTGCTGCGCGCGCCTATCCAGTTGCCTCCCAACCCCCTGCACGCAGGCGTGGTTCCCCTGAACAAAGATTCTCTGGGCTGGCTCAACGGAACCTGGTTCAGGCATCTCCCATTCAAAGCGCTCATCTCGATCGTTGCTTTCGTCGGCTTCGGCCATTCGGTCCTGGCCATGAGCGGCGAGGAAACGCTCGCCCAGGTCAACCGCGAAATCGAACACCCTAAGCTGAAGAACCTGGAAAAAACCGGGCTGGTAATTTTTGTTTATAGTCTGCTGTTCACCTCGCTCGTGTCGTTCTTTGCTGTGATGATTATTCCGGACAACGTCCGCCCGGATTACTTCGCCAACCTGATCGGCGGCATCGCCGTGTACCTGGTGGGGCCGACCACCTTGAAGCTTCTGTTCCACGGCTTCGTCGTGCTGGTGGGCGTGCTGATTCTGGCCGGGGCGCAGAATACCTCCATTGTGGGTGCGAACGGCGTGTTGAACCGCGTGGCTGAAGATGGTGTGCTGACCAGTTGGTTTCAGAAGCCGCATCACCGCTACGGCACCAGCTACCGCATCATCAACTTGATCGTCTGCATGCAGTTGCTCACGATCGTTCTCAGCCGTGGCGACGTCTACCAACTGGCCGCGCTCTACGCTTTCGGAGTGATCTGGAGCTTCACCATGAAGTCCCTGGCGGTGCTGGTGCTGCGTTTCACCGAACCGGGCAACCGCCAGTGGAAAGTTCCGGGCAATCTGCACATCGGAAAGACGGAAGTTCCCCTTGGACTCATTGTGATTTCCGCAGTTCTGTTCATGACCGCAATTGTGAATCTGTTCACCAAGTATCAGGCCACGATCGCAGGCATTGTATTCAGCGTGGTCTTTTTCACGATCTTCACCATCTCCGAGCATCACGTTGCCAAAGAGCGGCACGGCAAGCCGGAGCAACTGGACCAGTTCCGGGTTTACGGGAACCAGGAACTGGGCAGCGGCGCGATGGGAGTGCGCCCGGGCAACATCCTGGTCGCGGTGCGCGATCCCCGCAATCTTTATTACTTGCGGCACGTGCTCGGTCATACCCATACCGGCAAGCAGGATGTAGTGGTGATGAGTGCCCGCCTGTATCATCGCGAGCACAGTTTCAGCGGCAGCGCCGTGTTTGAAGCGAGCCAGGTTTTCGACCACTACGAGCAGGAGCTTTTTACCGCGGCCGTGGCCGTGGCGGAAAAAGAAGGCAAGCCCATCTCGCTGCTGGTGGTGCCTGCGACCGACGTGTTTGAAGCCATCATGGTGACGGCGCAGCGGCTCGATTCCAGCCGCGTGATCTGCGGGCTTTCCAACAAGCTCACTGCCGACGAGCAAGCCAAGCTGACCGGCGACGCCTGGGAACGATTACCTGAGCCGCGTCCGCGGATGACTCTGGAAGTGTGCGCCCCAGATGGAGCTATCCGCGAGTTTTCCCTGGGACCGCACGCTCCCCGCATGCGCCCGCAGGATGTTGAGCTCATGCATCAGCTCTGGCTCAGCATTACCGCCGACCCTAAGTTCGCCGGGGCGCACCACTACCACATTGTGGCTCTAGCGTTGGAGGAGTTGCGCCGTGAGTTAAGCACGGAACAGCGGGCGGAGCTGCTGCAAAAGCTGCAAGACGAAATGAAGGCCCCGCCCCGCAATGAAGGCGATCTAAAACCGTGAGCAGGCCCCTGGCGTTCGCTCCCGGCTAGCGGGAAACGATATTTTCCAGCGACGCTCTGAGTTCGCTGAAGCGGAATGGGTATCCGCTGGCAACTAACTGTGCCGGTTCGACGCGCTGGCTGCCTAACAGGACCGCCTCTCCCATTTCGCCGAAGGCCAGCTTCACGGCGAAGGCGGGCATGGGAAAAATCGCGGGGCGCGAGAGCACGCTGGCCAGTGTGCGAGTGAATTCGGTATTCGTCACCGGCTTCGGCGCGACCATGTTCACCGGACCCTGCAGCAGATCGCTCTTCAGGATGTGATAGATGGCGCCCACCATGTCCTGCACGTCAATCCAACTCATCCACTGCCGGCCGTTGCCGATTCTGCCGCCGACTCCCATCTTGAACGGCATCAGCATTTTTCCGAGTGCGCCGCCGGTGGGGCTGAGCACCACGCCCGTCCGTATCAGAACGGTGCGGAGGCCGGCATCGGCTGCGGCCTTCGTCGCCGCTTCCCACTCGCGGCACACGTCAGGCAGGAATCCACTACCCGGCGCGCTCTCTTCGTTCAGGACTTCATTGCCGCGGTCGCCGTAGTAGCCTGTGGCCGAACTGGAGATCAACACCTGCGGTTTGTCTTTGGCCTGCGCCAGGGCCTGCGCCAGGTTGCTGGTGCCCATGACGCGGCTGTCGCGAATCTTTGATTTTTTCTCTTCCGTCCAGCGCCCGACAATGCTCTCGCCCGCAAGATGAATGACCGCGTCGAAACCGGAAACGGACTCCGGCACAATCGGCTGCACGGGATCCCAGGAGATCTGATCCTCGCCGTTCGCTGCTCCACGAACGAGTCGCGTGACTTCGTATCCGCGGGCCTTCAGAGAAGGAAGAAGCGCGGCCCCGATGGGTCCGGAAGCGCCGCTGACAAGGACTCTGGAAATCATGACTTACCGATTGTCACTCTAGCAGCTCGCGGAGCCACACAACAAATTGCAGACTGATTTGAAATCGCTGAAGCGAATGAAATGGCAGTTCTCGGTAGCGGCCTGCTTCCAAGACTATGATCGGCTGTTGGGGCGCTGGCAAGGTTAGATGTCACAATGCTCCTAGCCCCGCGCTCAAGGCCTTCTAAGAGGGATGTCCGATTCGTGCCGTAAGGAGGTAAAGGCGAATGTCATCGCAAGCTGATGTTGACGGAGAGAAATATTGCAATTTAATGGAAGAGGTCAAACTGCGCATCAACGTAATCACATATTTCTTGTCTGGCCAAGGTCATGCGCTTTACCCGCCTGCAACGCTCGAATCGATGTGCCTGCAAATAAGAAAGATTCTGGAATTGGTCGCGTTCGGATCGCTTGTCGCAAACAAACAAGCCTATTCGGCAGTCTTCGCGAAGATCTCGAAAGCATGGAACGCTAACGATATTCTGATAGAGCTCGAAAAGGTGAATCCTGACTTCTATCCGGTTCCGATTATAGAAGTACCGTCAGGAATTCTAGGAGTGCAGATGCGCCACAAAAAGCGAGTTGGAGACTACCTTGACGAGACTGAATTCAAAAAGGTTTATGGTCGGTGTGGGGCTATGGCTCACGCTGCAAATCCATACAGCAAAGGCATCGACTACGGGTATTATGCGCGGATGCTTCCCGTGTGGCGCACGCGAATTGTGAACCTTCTCAATGCGCACAACATTCAGCTCCTCGGCAATCCAGGAATCTATTTGATCCACATGACCGAGCGTGGAGACGACAGGGTCAAGTTTTATCGATTTCAGCCGCCCACGCAGGAGGCCTTGCGCACGCTTGGGCTGAAAGGCGTGCGGGATAAGAGCGGCAGCGTGAAGCTCAGTGAAGAATGACTCTTGTCGGAAATTAACGAATGCAATGACCTTTACAGCAGTGCTTTTGGCTCCTGAAGCAGACAATGCCTCGTCTCTGTTCTTTTCTGACGGGTCCGACTGGCCTCGACACTAATCATCAACAACGAGTTCCGTAGCATCTTGCAGGCTATAATCGCACATGGCGAGCTTGCGCCAACAGATCGCGACCACTGCTCTCACCCTCACCAAGTTCCGCGACTTGATGAAGCGGATGCAGGAGAGCCGCCCGCAGGACGATCTCACCATCGTCAAGAAGGCCTACGATTACTCCCTGAAACATCACGAAGGCCAGTTGCGGGCCTCCGGCGAACCCTACCTGGTGCATCCCCTGGAAGTTGCGCTGGTTCTTGCCGAAATGAAGATGGATCCGGTCGCCGTCGCCGCCGGGCTGTTGCACGATTCGGTGGAAGACACCTCGGTCACTATCGTCGATATCCGCAAGGAATTCGGCGAGCAAGTGGCCCACATCGTCGAGGGCGTCACCAAGATCAGCAAAATTGATTTCGCCACGCGCGAGGAGCAGCAGGCCGAGAACCTGCGCAAGATGATGCTGGCCATGGTGGACGACATCCGCGTAGTGCTGATCAAGCTGGCCGACCGGCTGCACAACATGCGCACGCTGGAGCACCTCGCGCCCGAGCGCCAGCGCAAAATCGCCGAAGAGACGCTGGAGATTTATGCGCCCATCGCGCACCGGCTCGGCATGGGCAAGATTCGCGGCGAACTCGAAGACCTGGGCTTCCGCTTTCTCGATCCTCTGAGCTACGAGCAGGTCGAAAAATCGGTCAACGCGCGGCGCAAGGAAGGCGAAGTTTTTCTTGCCAAGATGCAGCAGACCATCGGCGACAAGCTGAAAGAGGCCGGCATTCAGGCCCGCGTGGAAAGCCGCATCAAACGCCTCTACAGCATCCACAAGAAACTGCAGCGTCAGCACATCGCGGTCGATCAGGTCTACGATCTTTGCGCCATGCGCGTGATTACCCGTTCTTTGCAAGATTGTTATGCCGTGCTCGGCATTATTCACAACCTGTGGCGGCCGGTGCCGGGGCGCATCAAGGATTTCATCGCCATGCCGCGGCCGAATTTCTACCAGTCGCTGCACACTTCCGTGATCACGGAAGACGGCACGCCGTTCGAAATCCAGATCCGCACCGAAGAGATGCACAAGATGGCGGAAGAGGGCATTGCCGCCCACTGGAAATACAAGGACGGCCCGGTCTCGGCGCAGGATGAGCAGCGCCTGGCCTGGCTGCGGCAGGTGGTGGAGTGGCAGCGCGACGTCAGCGATCCCAACGAATTTCTTTCCACGCTGAAGGTGGATCTATATCCCGAAGAGGTCTACACGTTCACTCCCAAAGGAAAAGTTGTGGTGCTGCCGCGCGACGCGACGCCCGTCGACTTTGCCTACAGCGTACACACCGAAGTTGGACACACCTGCATCGGCGCCAAGGTCAACGGGAGGATGGTGCCGCTGCGTCATAAATTGCATTCCGGCGATATTGTTGAAATCCTGACGCAGCCCGGCCACAAGCCCAGCCGTGATTGGCTGGGACTGGTAAAGTCATCCCGGTCGCGCAACAAGATCAAGCACTGGCTTAACGTTCACCAGCGCGAACGCGCCATTGAAATCGGACGCAAGCTGATCGAGAAGGAAGCGCGCAAGTACCGCATCGCGCTGAAGGAAATTAAAGACGAAGAACTGCAGAAAGTTGCCTCCGGCTACGGCCTGGGCAAAGTCGACGACCTGATGTCCGGGATCGGCTACGGAAAATATTCCGCGCGGCAGGTGCTGGCGCGCCTGCTGCCTGCGGGAGCGACACACTCCATTGCCGGCGACATTGAGTCCGAGGGTTTGACGTCGCAACCCGGGGGCATCGCCAGCGTGGTACGCCGCGTTTTCGGCGATCACAACGCCATCACGGTGCGCGGGCAGGGCGACATGCTGGTCTACCGCGCGCAATGTTGTAATCCCATCCGCGGAGAAAGCATAGTCGGCTACATCACGCGCGGCAAGGGCGTGGCCGTGCACTCGATTCACTGTCCCAACGTGACCAACCTGATGTACGAACCCGAACGCCGCATTGACGTTGAATGGGCCCGTGACGAGAGCACTCCGACTGCCTATCCCGTGAAGCTGACGGTTTTCTGCGACGACCGCTTCGGCATGCTGAAGAGCATCACGGGCGTGATCGGCGACGCCAAGAGCAACATCCGGAACATCACCGCACACACTGCCAACAGCCAGGCCAGCGTGGAAGTGGTTCTCGATATCTCTGATTTGAAACATCTCGAACAGATCATTGCCGGCCTGCGAAAAATTCCCGGCGTGCATGAAGTGCAGCGCCTGCAAAAGATCTGACATCCCGCAATCTACTCGCCGCCGCCCTTCGTCACGAGTTCCCCCTGCAGAGATTCTTCCAGCCGAGCGCTCAGCCAGGATGTCAATTGTTCCTTTACGTGCGCCGGAACTTCAACGAACTCCAGCCCTGCAGCGCCCGCACTATCACGCCAGCAGACTTCCGCGCTGATCTTTGCGCTGACCGGAGGGTCCGTCAAGTTCAGCCGCAAAACGACTCGATTGCCAACCTGAAGCGCAGGCGAGTTGCCGAGAGCGATGCCGAGTTCGCTGATATTTACGGCGGTCGCCATAAAGTCAGGCCGGGAACCAACGGAGACATACACCGGGATCTGCACGGGACAACGAAAGTAGCGCCTTTTTTCGTTCACCATGAGCGGATGGGATACTTTGAGAGTACGCACCAGGACTGCCGGAGATATCGGCTTGACGAGCACAAAACTGGCGCCCGCACGGAACGCGCTCGGCATTTCATCGTTGGCGTTCAGGATCGCGATCACAACGGCGGCTTTGTGCGACGTCATTTCGCGAGACTTCTTGAGGAGTTCCAGGGCAGCAACTGAATCCTTGAAGTCGACCACGATCGCTTCGTATTTGGAGTGACACAGTTTGCCGGTAGCGGAGGCGAAGTCGGAGCAGATGTCGACATGCATGGCCAATTTGCCCATGTAGTAGCAAAGCGTGTCGATGGTTTGAATATCGGCACTCACCAGCAGCGCCCGGACGCCTAGGCTCTTGGCGGGCACGAGGTCTCTTTTCTCCGTCTCGATGCGATTGCGTTGGCACGGGCGGGGCGGGCGTTCATATGGCAAGAACCTCGGGTATTTCCATCTCGCCGTGTTCGAAGGCATGCACAAACGCGTCCACAACCGTGGGATCGAAATTTGTTCCTGCACTGGAGACGATCACCTGCTTGGCCTCGAAGGGAGTGACGGCCCGGCGATACGGCCGGTCGCTGGTCAGAGTGTCAAACGCGTCGGCTACCGCCAGCACTCGGGCCTCAAGCGGTATCTCGTCCCCTTTCGCGGGACCATATCCCGACCCATCGAACTTGTCGTGATGAGAAAGAATAATGGGGAGTACGCGGCGTAACGATCCCCCGACCGGCTCCAGCAAGGCGACGCCCTTCTGCACGTGCTTGCGCATTTCCAGCATCTCCTCCGGAGTGAGGCTGGCGGCTTTGTAGAGGAGTTGGCGGCTGGTTTCGAGCTTGCCAACGTCATGCAGCATGGCCGCCGCCCTCACGTCGTCGACTCGTTCCTGGTCAAAACCCATCTGGGTCGCAATCGATGAGGCGTAGAATGCTACCCGGTAGGAGTGGTTGTGCGTGTATTTATCGTTCGAGATGAACTGCTGCAGAATCGTCAACAGACCAAAATAAGTTTGCCGCAGTTCGAACATATGACGTTCTTTCTTGTCATACAGAGTTCCCATGGCGTACGCCGTGATCTCCAGCAGGCACGCCCAGGTGACGATCTCAGACCACTCGGCGGAGCTCAACGCAAACGGGCTCGTACCCGCGAACAGGCCGGTATTCTTCCATAGCAGGATGATCACCAGGAAAATGCTGGCGGTGGCGGTGAGCACCGCGTGTCTGCGGCCATAAACGTAGGCCGAGAAAATCGTGGGCAGCATATAGAGGCCCAGGATCATGCGGTGCGAAGCCACCAGCCAGTTGAACAGGCCTGCGATCACGAACAGCGACAGCACCAGCCAGAGTTCCTGATTAATCTTGGCCAGACCGGTCTTGAACTTTGACTTGGACTCCCCGGCTTCCCCCGCCAAGGCTCCCGGGCTGCCCAGCATGCGTTCGTTGGTCAATGTAGATGTAGATTTCATTTCGTTTCCTCTTCTACTGGCTGGGATGCTCCCACACATGAGACCCCACTCTTTTGTCATCGGCGGCTTCGTGCCCAACTTTAGGCCGAAGCGAGTAGTCAGCCTCAGCTCAGTTCTAAGTTAGAATCTTCTAAGCCCTCGTCTTCCTGTTGAGGAACGTCTCTTGCTGAAAACTGTCTTATATGCGTGAAGTCATTGCTACCAAAGACGCCCCGCAAGCCATCGGACCTTATTCGCAGGCCATCAAAGCCAACGGATTTATTTTTACTTCAGGACAAATTGCCATTGATCCCGCGACTCAGCTAGTCATCGCCGGTGATGCGGCCGCGCAGACCGATCGCGTTCTGCGCAATGTGTCGGAGATTCTGGAGGCGGCCGGGAGCGGCCTGGGGAAGGTTGTGCGCGCCACGGTCTTCTTGAAGAACATGGGCGACTTCGCCGCGGTCAACGCGGTCTACAGCAAGTACTTCAGCACGGCGCCGCCGGCGCGCTCCACCGTCGAGGTCGCGCGGCTGCCGAAGGATGTGCTGGTGGAAATCGACGTGATCGCACTGGAATAATTGAGTAGAGGGTTCACCGCGGAAGATAGCGATTAACCCTGTGTTCCCCTGTGTCCTCTGTGGTCAAGATTTGTTGGGAGAAGCAATCATGAAGAATTTGGCCGTCGCATTTTTCGTACTGGCCGCTGCCGCCTTCGCGCAAACGCCTACACCCACGCATAAGCCGGTTCCGGCTGCGCGCCCGAACACGAATGCTCCCACCAAAGTTACCGGGGATGGCGTTAAGACTGAATCCGGCCTGCAGTATTGGGATATCAAAGTCGGCGTCGGTCCGGTCGCCAAAGCCGGGGACCACGTGACGGTGCATTACACCGGATGGCTGACCACCGGCAAGAAGTTCGACAGTTCGGTGGATGTGAATCATCCGTTCGACTTTACGCTGGGGCAAGGCGATGTGATCAAGGGCTGGGATGAAGGGGTAGCAGGCATGAAGGTCGGTGGCAAGCGGCAGTTGCGCATCCCGCCGGAATCAGCTTATGGCGAGACGGGATTCAAAGGGGTCATCCCGCCCAACGCCACGCTCATCTTCGACATACGGTTGCTCGCTGTGAAGTGAGAGGCATGACGGCCTAACCACATAGGGCACAGGGGAACACAGAGGAAAGAAATCCCCTGTGAGACTCTGTGCCCTCTGTGGTTGAAAGGTTTTCTAGGCCTTGACGACTTTGCCGCTGCGCAGGCAGGAGGTGCAGACGCGCATGCGCTTGCCCTGGCCCGCGACCTTGGCGTGCACTGGCTTCAGATTGATGTTCCAGCGCCGCTTGGTGACGTTGTGGGCGTGGCTAATGCGGTTTCCCGCTTGCGGCTTCTTGCCGCAGATATCACATTGTTGTGCCATGACGACTCCCGACTTATTCAGATGAAGTATTCAGATCTCGTGGGGTAAACTTGGATTTTACAGGAACTTGGCTGTATTCGGCAATCACGGGGGGATCTGTTCTTCCTTCAGCCCGTCAGTCGCTGTGCGATACTTGTTCCATGCAGTCCCCGCTCCAGGCCGCCACTGCGGCCACCGACCCTAAGTCGGTGAAGGTGAATCTTTCGACCGGCACGGGCGTGGACATCGACTGGTACGACGGCCACGTCTCCCACTACAACTTCGTCTACCTGCGCGATGCCTGCCCCTGCGCCATGTGCAACGAAGAGCGCGAGAAGGCCGGACGCAAGCCGGGCGACCCCGTGACCGCCGCACCGGGCGCGCTGCTGATGTACAAGCCCGCCGCCAGGCCACTCTCGGCGGAAGGCGTGGGCAAGTACGCCATCAAGTTTTCCTGGAATGATAACCACGACCTCGGGATCTATTCGTGGAAGTTTCTGCGCGAAGTCTGCCCGTGCGCGGAGTGCGAAGCGGTGCGGGCAGCGGGTTAGCGATGGCCGCCCTTTCATAAGTTCGGCCGAAAAGGTTCGTCCGAGACGTGGTCAATTTAACCTGGGCCCGACCAGACATGAGCTTGACCAAACCAAACTCCGCCGTGCAATCCGTAGTCAACGAACTGCTGGCGGATCTTCATGCCAAAGGCGACTGCGAGAAGGTCGGCCTCACCCGCGAATCTTTTTCCGCGATCTTGTGTGAAGTAGGTTCGAAGCACGCCGCGGCGACCGCTTCTCAGGCGGAAGTCCGCACGTTCTTTCTGAGCCTGCGGGTCGACGAACTGGCCCTGGCCCGGGCCTGCGCCGCCGGGGTCAATTCGGCCTGGGAAATCTTCCTGATACGTTTCCGCGAAAAGCTTTATCTCTCAGCCCTGCGCATCGCGCGGGAAGACTCCGCCGCCCGCGAACTGGCCGACACGCTCTACGCCGACCTTTATGGCACCAACACCCGTGCCGGCCAGCGCGTGTCGAAGCTCGCTTCCTATACCGGGCGCGGATCGCTGGAGGGCTGGCTGCGCACCGTGCTGGCCCAGGAATATGTGAATCGCTACCGCCGCACCAAGCGGCTGGTCAGTCTCGACGAAGAATCGGAAGAAGGCGTGCAGTTCCGCGCGCCTGAGCCCGAGCCAGTTCCGGCTGCCGACCAGCGGCTGGCGCAGGCCACTGACGAGGCCATCGCCGGTCTGTCCGGCGAAGACCGGACGATTTTGAGCGCGTACTATCTCGATGGCCGTACCCTGGCCGAAATCGCCCGCATGCTGGGGGTGCACGAGTCGACCATCAGCCGCAAGCTTGACAAGCTCGCCAAGGCCTTGCGTAAGCAGATTGTTGCGGGCCTGGCACGCCGCGGCATGTCCCGCCGCCAGGCCGAAGAGGCGCTGGAAGTGGACGTCCGCGACCTGCAGGTGGACATTCGCCGCAGCCTGACGCAAGAACCGGCTCCGCCCGCGTTCTCTGAGAAGAGATTAGAGGCCCGGGTCAGAGAAGGCGAAGGATAAGGGGAAAATGCGCCTGAAATGTGGGAAGCCTTTGGATACGGGTAGCAAGAAGCTGAACCGAGCAAGCTTAGGAGCTAGAAGCTAGAAGCTGAAATGCAAGAAGTCCCCAAAATCGTTCGCGCGCGCCTGAAGGCCGCAACGCCCGCCGTCGACCGTCCTGGCGTCGACCGTCTAGGCGATGCTCATCCTGACGCGGACCTGTTGACGGCTTTCTCCGAGCGCTCGCTGCCGGAGCCTGAACGCGACCTGGTGCTCGAACACCTGGCCCGCTGTGGCGATTGCCGCGACATCGTCGTGCTGGCTCTGCCCGAGGCGGTGCCTGTCGAAACTGACCGTAAGGCTGTCCGCTCATCTTCCGGAGGGTGGCTGACCTGGCCCGCGCTGCGCTGGGGATTCGTGGTTGCGGGCGTGGTGGCCATCGCTTCGGTTGGAGTTCTGAAATATCAAGGGAGAACCCCGCCCACGATGATGGCCTACAAGGCCTCCGGGCCTCAGGCTGCGGTTACGGAGGACACGAAGCGGCCATTGAGTGCGCCCGTGGCTCCGCCGCCTGTTAGTCCGCTCTCTGCCAGAAATAAAGACGAGATCACGGCGCCCAGCGGCAATGCTTTTGCCAGTTCCGTGAACGACGCAAATGTAGCCGACAAGAAAACCGAAGACAAGGCCGTGGCGCCGGTTGCCGCGGCGCCAGCGCCTCTCGCGCCGCAGGCTGGGCGAACGTTCGGCGGCCCTTTGATTGCCAGCGGCGCGCACCCGGCTTTCGGGAACCAGTTGCCCCATGGCCCGCGGGTGGCGAATCAATGGCAGCAACAAAACACGGCTCAGAATCAGGCCTCCACTTCTGCGCCACCCGCGTCTTTCGCGAAGCAGCAAGCCCCCAGCGGCGTACCGGTGAATTCGCAGGCTTCCGCGGCTTCTCAGACTGTGGAGGTTTCGGGCGCGGCGCCCGTACCCGCCCCGCAAGCTCAGACTACGGAGGCGAATCTGCTGCAATACCAGCCTGCGCCGCAGCCATCGGCGGACGAGCCCAAGTTCATGCGGGCCAAGCCGCTGCCGCAGCCCACTCCCGGGCAAATCGGCGGTTATGTGGTTGATCCCTCGGGAGCCGTGGTGGCGAATGCGCGCATTACGATCACGCCCTCCAAGCCAGGACAGACTGCTACCGCTGTGACCAACGCCCAAGGCACGTGGCTGATCGCTGGCCTGCCTTCGGGAAGCTACAAAGCCCGGGCGGAAGCGCCTGGTTTCAGCCCTACCGTCCTCGCATTGAACTACGACGCCAATCAGCCTTCGACATACAGCTTCACCCTGAACGTCGGCAGCACTGCGGAGATGGTCGAGGTTGCGTCGGCGGAAGGACAGCTTCAGACGCAGACCGCCGATGCGACAAGCTCTGTAACGAATCTCAACGTCATCCAAGTCCCAGCGAACGGGCGCGACTTCGCCGAGTTGGTTAAGCTATCCCCTGGCATTGTGACCGGCGGCCCTCTCTGGGCGATCCGCTCGAGCGGCAAGCTGCAGCGGTCTCTCGATCAGGGCAAGACCTGGCAGAATGTTGACGTGAATGCGAGCCTGGCGTCCGCCGCCTCCGAGACCATCGAAGTGGCATCAGGGCCTTCCCTGGCCAGAAAAAAAGAGCAGGCGCCAACGCTGACCTTCCGCACCGTCGCCGCGGCTGGCTTAGAAGTGTGGGCGGGCGGTTCGGGCGGCGCGCTCTACCACTCCACGGACGCCGGCAAGCACTGGACCCGCGTGGTCCCCGCGGCAGCCGGCAGCGTCCTCACCGGCGACATTGTCAGCGTGGAGTTCGCCGACCCGCAGCACGGAAAGCTCTCCACCTCGACCGCCGAAGTCTGGGCCACCAGCGACCATGGTCAAACCTGGCAGAAGCAATAGTCCCGCAGGGTCTCGACGAGATCCACTTCCGTTACTTCGATCCGCCCTCGCCTTAGCTCTGCGCTAACCGCATTACTTAAGTGACGTTTACACAAAAGGAAGAGAATTCTAATATCCATTTCGTGGTTTGGCAGTTCTGGGGGAGGGCTGCCGAGGCGCCCTGGACTTGAAAAAGTCGAGGGCGTTTTTCTTTTTCTTTCCCGCATTCTCCTCCGGCGATCCGTTTACTGCGATCCCCGGCAGGCCGCACAATAGCCCCCAATTTCCAGCCGCGAAACTACAATGCGGAAGCGGCAATCCTTCTCCACTTGGGCTTTGAGCTTCTCAAAAATATCGCTGACAAATTCCATGATCTTCCCGCAGCGCAGGCAAGCCATGTGGATGTGGTCGCGGTTTAGCTTGCGTTCGTAGTAGTGGCCCTCGCCGTTGATGTGCATCAGGTCGAGTTCGTCGATCAAACCCTGCCGCTTGAGCAGGCGCAAGGTGCGGTAGACCGTGCTGCGGTCGACGCTGGCATCGATTTTCTGCGCCTTGCGCAATATCTGGCTGGCATCCAGGTGCTTGCTGGCGGTTTCCATCACACTCAAAATGGCACGCCGCTGCTGGGTCATGCGGATTCCGCGGTCCGCGAAATGAGCCTGCAAGCGGCCCGGCATTTCGGTTTGGGGCAATGGCATGGGGAGCTCTCTCCTACCGTGGCAAGTTGTCGCAACGGCTCTGCGACGAAATCTGGAGTCTCGGGCTTGACGGGATGACAGGCCATCCGTCACTATAAATGTACCTTAGATGCGACCCAGTTGCAACTAGACTTTCTTCCGGTCGCGCCCCTCCCGGCCCGGTGTTCTGGCAGACGAGGGGCTTGGTGGCGTTGTAGATGCGACTCGTTCGCAGCTAGAATAGATGCGACTGGTTTGCAACTGGAAGTCAGGCTCAACTGGACCTCAGAGTCCTTGTCGATTAATTATGAGGTCCGTTTTCGTGAAGATCATGCGATGTTTCGCCCGCGCGCCGCTGTGTCTGTTCTGCTTCTCCCTGCCAGGTCTTCTTTGGGCCGGCGTCGGCGGGAGCATTTCAGGCACGGTCAAAGATTCTTCGGGGGCTGCGATGGTTGGCGCCTCTGTGGTTCTCGCTAACATCAATACGGGTGTCCGGCAATCCACTATGTCGGATGCCCGTGGCGCATACACTTTTCCCGTGCTCCCCGTCGGCGGCTATGTGCTGGAAGTGAGCCACCCCGGCTTCCGTCCCTACCGGCGCACCGGAATCGTCCTCGATGCCAACGGCGCGCTGCTGCTGAACGTCGTGCTCCAGGTAGGCCAGCAAACGGATGCGGTCACCGTCAGCGAGAGTGCGGTTCATCTGGAAACTTCGAGCAGCCAGGTTGGCGAGGTCATTGACGGCGAGCAAATGAGCGCGGTCCCCTTGAACGGCCGCAGCTACACTGACCTGCTCTCCCTTCAGCCCGGAGTTGTTCCGTCAACCTCGATCAATTCCGACACCGTGCAGGATGTCGGCGCCAGCGCGCTCTCGCCTTCCGGCGATCTGAATCCGGGAACAATTTCCATACACGGCCAGCGGGAATTCGCCAACGCCTTCATCGTGAACGGCAGCGACTCCGAAGAAGATGTGAACATGGGGACGGCGATCATTCCGAATCTCGACTCCATTGCCGAGTTCCGCATTCTCACCGCCAATTTTGACGCGGAGTACGGAGAATTCAGCGGCGGCCAGATCAACGTCATTACCAAGTCCGGCAGTAACACATTTCACGGGGATCTTTTCGAATTCCTGCGCAACCCCGACCTGGACGCGCGCAATTATTTCTCCCCCGAGCGTGGCACGTTCATTCAAAACCAGTTCGGTGGGACCGCCGGAGGACCCATCCTCCCAAACAGCATTTTCTTTTTTGCCGACTATCAGGGCACGCGCCAACGGCAAGGCGTCGACACGAATTTAATCTCAGTGCCTTCCGCCCTGGATCGCGCCGGCAATCTTTCCGACTTGGCCAGCTCCTTTGCGACGACCGAAATCGTGAATAACCAGCCAGTCACAGTTCCCACCACAGTCAGCGGTCCCGCCTGGGCAGATACGCTTACCAATAATCTGGGCTATCAGAGTCAGGGCTATCAGGTTAACCCGGGCGAGCCTTATTACTTTACGGCCGGCGAGATGAAGCCTGACCTCAGCGGACCCTACCTCACTTCATGCGCCACGATCTCGCAATGCGTCCTCCCCACGCTGCAGATCCCATCCACTGCATGGTCCGGGCCGACGCAGCATTTACTGCAGTACATTCCGGCGCCGAATGCTTCGAGCGATCAGTTTTCCACTTCCGCCTACAACCAGGCGCTACGCGACGACAAGGGTGCCCTGCGCCTCGACGCCAACACCGCCTGGGGACTGATTTCCGCGTACTATTTTCTCGACGACTATTCGCTGAACAATCCCTATCCCGTCGCTCAGGGCGGCGCCAGCGTGCCCGGTTTCAACGCTCTGTATCAGGGACGCGCACAACTCCTCAGCCTTGGAGTCACCAAGACTCTGAGCGCGACTGCGGTCAACGAACTGCATTTCAGTTACATGCGCGCTTTCAATGATCTCGGCAAACCCCAAGGCGGACTGGGCGTCAGCCTGGCTTCGCAGGGTTTCGTCACGCAAGCGGGTGCGCCTTCGATCGTGGCGCTCGCCCCGCAAAACGAAGGCGTGGAAAGCCTCGTCTTTAATAATTTCTCAACCGGGACCAACACCAACGAACTGAAGCAGGCAAACAACACATTCCAGTGGATCGACAATCTGTCCAAAGTCATCGGACGCCATACCGTCAAGCTTGGCGGCGGCTTTCATTACGACCAGGTCAACGTGTATGCCATCGCCCAGTTCAACGGAAGCTTCCTGTTTACCGGAAGCGAAACCGGCAGCGACTTTGCCGATTTTCTGCTCGGAATTCCCAGCCAGTTCAACCAGAGCCAGCTGAATCCCTTCTACGGCCGCAACAAGTACGTGGGAATCTTCGCACAGGACAGTTGGCATGCCCGCCCAAACCTCACGCTCAACTATGGTTTGCGCTGGGACCGCATCGAGCCCTGGTATGAAAAGTACAACCAGATTTCCACCACCGAGCCGGGCAGGCAGTCGGTTGTGTTCCCCGGCGCACCCGTGGGAATTTTGTATCCCACCGATCCGGGAGTGCGGCGCACGCTTGCGCCTCCCGGAGACGAATTCTCGCCGCGCCTCGGTCTGGCCTACTCGCCGAACGCGTCGGCTGACAGTTTCCTGGGCAAGATATTGGGTCCGGGAAAAACCAGCCTCCGCACCGGCTTCGGAATGTATTACACCTCTATCGAAGCCCTCACGCTGGGAGTGCTTGCCGCCAACGCTCCTTACGGAACCACCTACAGCAGCCCGGCTCCGCCGCTGTTTTCCGATCCTTTCATCACGGCCTCCAACGGCCAGAATCGGGGCCAATATTTTCCCGTGAACCTCGCGCCTTTGAACGTATCCGGCAGTCATCCCGACTCCAGCGTCGACTGGTCGCAGTATGTGCCCATTAGCGGCATCCCCGCGTATCCCGTCAGCAACCGGATCCCTTATACCGAGCAGTACATGTTCTCGATCGAGCGCCAGGTCGGGGACCACACCCTGTTCAGCGCCAGCTTCGTGGGCAACCAGTCGCATCGCCTTCTGGTCCTCAGGGAGTCGAATGCCGGCGATCCCGCGCTTTGTTTCAGCTTGAGCCAGACCAGCGAAGTCGCCCTCGGCTCGGCGACCTGCGGCCCGTTTCAAGAGAGCAACGTATTTACGACCGCTGCCGGCCAAACCGTAAACGGGACACGCGGGCCCTTGGGTCCAAATTTCGGCAGCGACACCAATCAAGCCACGATCGGAAATTCCAACTACAACGCCCTCGAACTCAGCTTCCGCCATACCAGCAAGCGCCTGCAGTTGTTTGCCAGCTATACCTTCAGCAAATCCATTGATCAGTCGTCGAATGTCGGCGAGGAAGTGAACCCGATCGATCCCTCCCTCAGCCGTGCCCTGTCAGCTTTCGATGTGGCGCACAACTTCGTGGTGAGCTACGAATACGAGCTTCCCTTCGACCGCCTGTTCTCTGTCTCTAATCGCTGGACCAAAGGCTGGACGATTTCCGGCATCACCCATTTCAGCAGTGGCTTCCCGGTCACACTCCTGAACTACGGCGACAATTCCCTGCTGGGTGCGGAGCCCAACGGCATCAACAACTACGGCGTGGATGAGCCGCAATTTATCCCCGGGCCGCTTGATCTGAATTCCAATCCGCGCAACGGAAAACCCTATTTCAATACGTCGCTCTTCGGCCTGCAGGCGCTGGGTGCTCCGGGTAACGCCCGGCGCCGCTTCTTCTTCGGCCCGGGGCTCGACAACTACGACATGGCGTTGACGAAATCCGTACCGTTCGCCGAATCCAGATCGCTGCAATTCCGTCTGGAGGCATTCAATGTGTTCAATCATGCGCAGTTTTTCGGACCCACTTCGGTGAACGGCAACATCAACAATCCTCCCACCTTCGGTCAAGTCGTCAGGGCCGCCTCTCCGCGGCTGATGCAGGTCGCCGTCAAGTTTGTTTTCTAGTTAACAGGGTCCCCCTCGGCCGGCTTGTCGCTTTTTGCGACTTTCCCACCCCCCCGGCATCCAATGGCAGTGTTACGATAGTGAGTTCGGCTTTTACGGAACGCACTGATACCGATCGCCCGGCTGCGCCGCCCCCTGTAGCGACCTCCGACTGCGCGACGTTCATGATTAGGAGAAGAAAATGGCAGGTAACGGAATCGTCGAAGTCACCGATGCGAACTTCGACCAGGATGTCTTGAAATCGGACAAGCCCGTGCTGGTGGACTTCTGGGCAACCTGGTGCGGCCCCTGCCGCGCCATCGCCCCCATCGTCGAGGAACTGGCCGTCGAATATCAGGGTAAGGTCAAGATTGGAAAGATGGATGTCGACTCCAACAGCGCTACCCCCATGCGCTACAAAGTCACCGGCATCCCGACGCTGCTGGTGTTCAAGGGTGGCCAGGTCGTCGAGCAACTTGTCGGCTACAAGCCCAAGGACGCGATCGCCCAGGCCCTGAACAAGCACCTCGGCTAAATTTCAGCTCATCCCCACGCTTTCACCTGTATTCAACGCCCGGGAGCGATCTCGGGCGTTTCTGTCGTCCCCGCCAGGACTGCATGGGTTGAAGCCGAAGGAGCCGACGGCTGGCGTGGAATCCTCATGTTATAATTCTCTATTCTCAGTTGCTTAGAGCACGGAGGACGGTATCGATAAGCGTTTTATCCGCACGAACGATCGTATCCGGGCGCGCGAAATCCGCGTGATTGACGACGAAGGGCAGCAGCTTGGCATCATGCCGCCTTACGAAGCCATCAAAAAAGCGCGCGAAAAGAATCTGGACCTGGTTGAGATTTCGCCCACCGCGCAGCCTCCCGTGTGCCGCATCATGGACTACGGGAAGTATCTTTACCAGCAGGAAAAGAAAGAGCGCGAAGCCAAGAAGCACCAGAAAACGATCACCGTAAAAGAGGTCAAGTTCCGCATCAATGTGGACGACCACGATTACGAGACCAAGAAGAATCATGTGCTTCGTTTTCTGGATGAAGGCGACAAGGTCAAGGCGACGATTTTTTTCCGCGGACGCGAGATGACGCGGACCAGCCTCGGCCGCCAGATTCTGGAGCGCCTGATTAAAGACGTGGAACCGCACAGCATCGTGGAATTCCGTCCCCGGCAGGAAGGCAACACACTGCACGCCATCCTGGCGCCGAAGAAGACGGAAAAAGAACGGGAGAAAGAAAAGCAGAGGGAAGACAAGCAGCGGGAAGAAAAGCACAAGGCTGCCGCGCAGAGTGCGCCCGACCCGAGCGCTCCGCCGGCGCAGGTAGCCAAGCCCGCGTCGTAGCCGGGTATGGCTTTCGCGGTCGATTCACAAATCTAGCAGTTGGCACTTAGCACTTGGCATTCAGCCAATCGAGGGAAATGCCGAGGGTAAACTTTGTTTGGCTAAATGCTAATTGCCAAATGCTAATAGCTGAGGGTTTATGCCGAAATTGAAAACGCACAAAGGCGCTGCCAAGCGCTTCAAGTTAACCGGGACGGGGAAGGTGAAGCGGGGGCGGTCGCACCTGCGGCACATTCTTACGTCGAAGAGCAAGAAACGCAAACGGAATCTGGGATCGCCGGCGCTGGTCAGCGACGGCGACAAGCGCAAAGTCAAGCGCATGATTCCGTACCAGTGAAACAGTTTGCCGGAGGTCGGTGATCCGCGGTCAGAAGATTGCAGCGATGCCTTTTCTGACCCCTGGCCACTGATCACTGACAACTGATTCCGGCGCGTGAAGAGGTCAGAGATTGCCGCCACGGCGAATCGTCCTTACCTCCAGCCGCCAGTACGTTGAAACTAAAAAAGGAGAACACCCATGCCTCGTGTAAAACGCGGAACCAAACGCCGCGCCAAGCGCAAGAAAATATTAGAGCGCGCCAGCGGATATTTCCTCACCAAATCGAAGCTCTACCGCTCGGCGAAAGAAGCGGTGGAGCGCGGCCTGAAGTTCGCCTACTCCGGCCGCAAGCAGCGCAAGCGGCAGTACCGCTCGCTGTGGATCGTCCGCATCGGCGCCGCCGCCAAGCTGAACGGCATGAGCTACAACCAGTTCATCCACGGCTTGAAGCTGGCCGGCATCGAACTCGACCGCAAAATTCTGGCCGACCTGGCGGTGAAAGATCCCGCAGGCTTTGCCAGTCTGACGACGCAGGCCAAAGGCGCGATCGGCGGAGCGGCGTAGAACCGCTGTTAGCTCTCAGCCGTCAGCTTTCAGCCTATTCTTCGACTGTCATCCTGAGCGGAGCAAACCGATTTGCGAAGCGAGTCGGTTTGCGCAGTCGAAGGATCCCTATCAGTTCAACGTCATTACGACTCAAGCCGGGAATGCTTACCACAGCGCAAGACTAGAAACGTGCCCTACACCGTTCCCAAACTCACGGACTATTCGGCGGCTGCGCTAAAGCAGGCAGAAGATGAGGCTCGATCTGCCTTCGATGCTGAATTGCTAGCCATATCGCCCGGCACAAGCGATATGGGTGAAGGGCTAGAAGGATTGCGCGTCCGCTGGTTGGGGCGCGAGAATGGCATCGTCAATAAGCAACTTCCGGACGTATGGCTAAAGCCTGCTCCCAAGGCAGCCAAGCGGGAGGTCGGTCAGGTCGTCAATCGCTTAAAGAAGCAGATTGACATCCTTTTCCATCCCGTGATCGGCAACGTCCTGCCCATCGAACGGCAGCCGTTCTTCCTAAAGTTAGAGTCCGTCGACATCACCCTCCCCGGCATCCGCCGCCCCATCGGCGCCGAGCATCCCATCATCAAAACGTCACACGAAATTGTCTCGGTCTTCCAGAAGCTCGGTTACTCTGTCGCCGAAGGTCCGGTAGTCGAGACCGACTACTACAACTTCGAAGCCCTGAATTTCCCACCGAACCATCCCGCGCGCGATACCCAGGACACGCTGTTCATCGCCGGCCAGCTGTCGAAGCCGCAGCGCGAGCGCCTCCTGCTGCGCACGCACACCTCGCCAGTGCAGATTCGCACCATGGAGAAGATGCGGCCGCCGCTGCGCATCGTGATTCCCGGGACGGTACATCGCAACGATCCCCCCGACGCGAGCCATTCGCCCATGTTTCATCAGATCGAAGGCCTCGCCGTCGATACAAACATAACCTTCGGAGATTTAAAAGGCACGCTCGATCATGCCATGAAGGCGCTGTTCGGCTCGTCAGTGAAGACGCACTTCCGCCCGTCGTTCTTCCCGTTCACCGAGCCCAGCGCGGAGTTGTACGTCACCTGCTTCATCTGCGGCGGCAGCGGCAAACGCGGGCCGGATGACGCCCCGTGCCGTCCGTGCAAGCAGACCGGATGGATCGAAGTGCTGGGCTGCGGCATGGTCGACCCAAATGTATTCGAGTTCGTCAAAGACAATGGCTACGACCCAAAAAAAGTTTCGGGTTTCGCCTTCGGCATGGGCGTGGACCGCCTCGCGCTGCTGAAGTACGGAGTGGATGATCTGCAATATTTCTTTCAGGGCGATGTAAGGTTCTTGCAGCAGTTTGGGTAGGAAGCTTCTAACTGCTAGCTCCTAGCTTCTAGCTCTTTCGAGAGTTGGTGGGCTAGAAGCTAGGAGCTAGAAGCTAGAAGCTTCTCATGAAACTTTCTCCACAATGGATTCGCGACTTCGTCGATCTCACGGTTGACAACCGCCGTCTTGCCGAAGACCTGACCAACGTCGGACTCGGCGTTGAGGGCATCGAAGGCTCTGGCGCGGACACGATCTTCGAGATGGAGATCGGGACGAACCGTCCCGATGCGATGAACCATTACGGCGTAGCGCGCGAAGCGGCAGCGATTTATGACTTGCCGCTGAAGCAGCTTTCAGCTCTCAGCTCTCAGCTGTCAGCCAAGGCGTCGCATGATGCACCCTTCCCGATCATCGTCGAAGAACCAGAGCTTTGTCCGCGATTCAGCACGCGCGTGATTCGCGGCACGCACATCAAGCCGTCGCCCGAGAAGATCGCTCATCGCCTGCAACTGCTCGATCAACGGCCCATCTCGAACGCCGTCGACGCCACCAACTATGTTCTGTGGGAGATCGGCAAGCCGACGCACGTTTTCGATATGGACCTGCTGGAGGGCGGAAAAATCATTGTCCGCAAGGCGCGCGCGGGCGAGACGCTGAAGACGCTCGATGGCTTCGAGCGCAAACTGACATCCGAAGACCTCGTCGTGTGCGACGCGAAAAAACCCGTTGGCCTCGCCGGCGTCATGGGCGGTTACGACACGATGATCACGGAGAAGACGCGCAACATCGTAATTGAATCTGCCTGGTGGGATCCGGGCATCGTACGGAAAATGTCGCGCCGGCACGGCATCCATACCGACGCCTCGCACCGCTTCGAGCGCGGCGCGGATTTCGAATCCACCGTGCTCTCCTGTGATCTTGTGGCGCAAATGATTCTGGAGTCAGGCGGCGGCGAACTTGCCGGTGGCGTGGCTGACGTAATCTCAAAGCGGCTCGACACCGCGCCGGTAGTACTGAATCTCGCCGAAGTACGGCGCATCCTCGGTGGCAGCCTTGACCAGGAGCAGATTTACCGCTTGTTGAAGCGGCTCGGCTTTACGTTAATTCCGGAAGGTCAGAGCGACGCGCAGGATGAAGCGCAGTTCCGCGTCCACATACCCAGCTGGCGGCTCGATGTCGAGCGCGAGATCGACGTAATCGAAGAAATCGCGCGCCTGCATGGCTACGACAAATTTGAGAACACGCTGCCCGCGTACAGCGGAGCCGTGGTCGAACTGCCGCAGGCGGCCATGGATGCGACTTTTCGCGCGCGAGCGCTCGCCCTGGGATACAACGAGGCGTTGTCGCTGACTTTTATTTCCCATGCCGACGCAGAAAGATTTTCTTCTGTGGTTGCAGGGTTTTCGGCGAGTGCCAAAGTCCTGGAACTGGAGAATCCGCTGAGCGACGAAGCGTCGGTCATGCGTACCTCGCTGGCGCCGGGTATGCTCGACATGCTGGCGCGGAATCTGAATCGCGATGTGACCGATGCGCGCCTGTTTGAGATGGGCAGCGTATATGAGTTGTCGAGCCACTCACTGGAAGCAGCTCGCGTGGAACCCAAGCGCGCGTGCCTGGGCGCGACGGCCGCGGCGGTGCGCAGTACCTTACCCTGGGGCGATGCGCTCGATGTCAGCAAGAGCGAACACGCGGCGGCGGCCGAGACATTTCGCGGATTCAAGGGCGATGTGGAGAATCTGCTGGCAGCCTTTGCCGCGGAAGTGACTTACGACCGGGCGGCGGCGGAATATTTTCATCCCGGCCGTTCGGCGCGTGCCCTGGTGAAGAGCGCGGTAGTGGCGCAGTTTGGGCAGATTCATCCCGACGTGGCAGTCGCGCGCAAGCTTCGGCAGGATGTCTACCTGGCGGAGTTCGATCTGGAAAAGCTGTACCAGCATGGCGTGCGCCCGGTGAAGTTCGTGCCGCTCGGAAAGTATCCCGCCGTGGAACGGGATTTTTCATTCGTCTTTGCCGACGAGGCTTCTTTCGCGGCGATGCGAAAAGCGGTCGAGGGGTTGAGCGTCGCTGAATTGCGGGAGTTCCGCCCGATGGAGATTTTCCGCGGCGGGGCGATCGCCGCCGGGAATTATTCCGCGCTGTTGCGGGTGCGGTTCCAATCGACCGAACGCACGCTGCGCGACGATGAAGTATCGCAGTGGTCGACAAAGATTGTGGCCGCACTTACGAACCTGGGCGGAGTGCAAAGAGCATAGTCGAATCCCCTTCTCTTCGGCTTCCGCCCCGATTCCTTGCCTGAGCTAGCTTTTATCGCGCGATCGACCCTCGACCGGCCAGCGAGGGACGAACCCGCGTGAAACCCCAACCAGCCATGACCTCCTGTGCAAAAGGGTACTCGGTTGGGCCTTGCGCGGTTGCTCCAGGACGAGTACCATGAAGTTGTTCTCATTAGGCCTCGTTCCCGCGCAGGCCTTCCGCGCCAGCCGTTCCGAGGCGGCGCCTTACGGATCCGATAAACGGATAATCGATACGAGTCAACAGGTAAAGGTTTCATTCTCGAATAGCAGTTCGTTGCAAGAGTTGGAGTTCGTTCCATAGTGTGTCCAGTCGCTACCCGCAACTGCGTAGATCCGATTTTGTGTACGCGGCGGAGCTTCGCCTTGAATATCGGAGTTCCGCGGCGGGCAGGCCTTTGAGATTCCATAGAACTTTGCAGTGAGTCGGTGCGGAAGAGTTTGAGAGGACTATGAACGCAGGACCAGGAAGACCCTCCGGCGGCGGAGGAGGCAGACGAAGACGGCGTGGACGCCGTCCTAACAATCAGCGCGGGCAACGGCCCGGGCCGGGCCTGAGCCGGGAAAACAAAGACGGCATCTACACCGCGCCCATGGACCACAGCTACCGCGCGGCCATGGCCGGCGGCAACAACAACGGGCACAATGGCGGACGCCAGCGTCCGGGTTTTGCGGCGCAATATCCGCAGCCCGAGCCGGAACCGTTGCCCGCGATCACTGAAGACACCAACTCGCGCATCTTCGCCTTTATTGAAGATCTATTCTTCATGGCCAAGATCCAGGAGACGGCGCGCAAGCTCAACGAGAAAGTTGAGTTCGTCAAGACGGACAAGGATCTCATGGAGCGGATGCAGCAAAACGGTGAAGAGAAGCCGTCGCTGATTATTTTCGATCTCAACCTCGCCAGCGTGAAACCGCTGACCCTGATTCCGAAGCTGAAGAGTAAGCTGAAGAAGGGCACGTCGATAATCGGATTCCTGTCGCACGTGCAGGGAGACT
>Ga0302326_10001545_pt1 | contig 58340 bp, 52 predicted proteins | sample Palsa_T0_3_FD_202264 | JGI IMG/M metagenome (GOLD analysis project Ga0302326, IMG submission 202264) | Peat permafrost microbial communities from Stordalen Mire near Abisko, Sweden - Palsa_T0_3 | ecosystem: Environmental > Terrestrial > Soil > Palsa > Peat permafrost | place: Sweden: Abisko...
GTTACATCCGGCAGAGGTGTACGGCATCGACATGTCCGAGGGCATGCTCAATCAGGCCCGGTCCCGCTCGACGAAGGTGCACTGGCTACGCGGCCCCGCCGAGCGACTGCCCTTCGACGACGCGAGTCTGGACGCGGTGGTGACGACGTCGGCGTTTCACTTCTTCGATCAGCGCGCGGCGCTGCGTGAATTCCATCGCGTGCTGGCGCCGGGCGGGCTGGCCGCGGTGTCAACGCTCAGTGCACGCCAATCGGTATTCCAAAGTCTGTCGAGCAGCAACTGGACGCCGGCACACAACCCGTCGTCCGGCGAGATGCGGCAATTGTTCGAGGGTGCCGGCTTCGCCATCGACGAGCAGCACCGAGTTCGTCGGCCGCTATGGACGCGGGCGATCTCCGACCTGATCACGGTCGGCATCAAGAGCTGACGTTACTGGTCCCAGTGGTCGAAGTTGACGACCTCGCTCAGTGATCGACGACGCACCGGTCCGTGTTGACCTTTGGGCCAGCCGACCACGACATGTCCGGCCAGCAACCACCCGTCGGGCACACCGACGGCGTCGCGGAGCAATTGCTCACCGCCGTAGGCAGCCCAACTGGTCAGGCACGCGCCCAAGCCCTGGGCGCGCGCGGCCAGCAGGAAATTCTGCATCGCCGGGAAGATCGATCCACCGAGCAGAAGTTCAGACGCCGTAGGAAAGTGCTGCTGCGCGAATAGGACTGACGTGAAGTCACCGGCCCGGTCGTGCAGCTCGTACGTCGCCCGGTTGCTGCGTGCACGCCTGCTGTCGTCGTCGTCGGCGGGTCGGCTCATCCCGTAAACGGGTTCGATGACTTCCAGTGCGCGGGCGGCCGCCTTGGCTACCACGGCCCGCTGCTCCTCGGACCGCAACACGACGAAGCGCCATGCCTGAGCGTTGGCTCCCGACGGCGCCCACATCGCGGCTTGCAGACACCGTTCCAGCGCGTCGTCGTCGACCGGCTCGTCGGTGAACCGTCGAATCGTCCGCGCGGTCGACATGGCTTCCCAGACGTCGCTGGTCGCTCCCGGCATGGCGGCTCCCTTCAGATCTCCCGTCCGGAAGAACCTAGCGCGCACACCGCCTGGTCAGTCCGCGCGCGGCGGTCGCTGATCGTGGGGATCGTCAGGGTCAGGATCACCGAACCATCGCGACGGCTCGCGCTCCCCGTACTCGTCGTGCCAGTCCCACCACTCGTACGGCGGACTCTGCGGATAACCCTCCGGCGAGTCCTCCCAGGTTTCCTGACGGCCCAGCGCCGTCATGTCCAGCAAGCTCCAGGTGTTTCCCAGCACCTCGTCGCCGCGGTTGTTGATGAAGTAGGTGCGGAACGCCCGCTCGCCGTCGCGAATGAACACGTTGGTGCCGTGCCACTCGTCCACCCCGAAGTCGGTGTCGAAGCTGTCGGTGATCGTGTACCACGGCATCTGCCAGCCCATCCGGGCCTTCAGGTGCTCGATGCCCGGCTGCGGCGCACGCGAGGCGAACACCAGCGTGGTGTCGCGGACGTTCAGGTGGGCGAGGTTGCCGATGTGGTCGGCGATCATCGAGCAGCCCCGGCAGCCGTGATCGGGCCAGCCGTCGATGTCCGGCCCGACGAAGGCTCGGTACACGATCAGCTGGCGCCGGCCCGCGAAGAGTCCCAGCAGGTCGACCCTGCCTTCAGGTCCGTCGAACTCGTACTCCTGGTCCACCGGCAGCCACGGCATCCGACGCCGCTCGGCCGCTAAAGCGTCATGAGCGCGCATCACCTCTTTCTCTTCCGCCAACAGTCGCTGGTGTGCGGCCGTCCACTCCTGCGCCGACACGATGGGGGGTGTCTTCATGCTGATGTCCGCCTCTCCGTTTTCAGTTGCCGCTGGCCAGTGCCGACAGGCCTGACGCCGTGAGCAGGTATGCGCCGTGGTCGCGGTGTCGGCCGACGGCGATCTCCAGTACCGACTGGGCGACCTGCTCCGCGCTGAGCGCGGGCCCGCCGGCCCGGAGGAAGGTGGCGACGTCGACACCTTGTCGGTCGGCGTAGGCCGCAACCGCCTTCGCGCCCAGCTCGGTCGCCGGCGTCAACCGCGGTAAAACGGACACGAAGTTGATCCCCAGCCCGGCACGCGTCGACTCGATCGCCGCATAGTCGGCGATGAACTTGATGGCCGCTTTGGCCCCGGCGTAACCGCCACTCAAGGGTGACCCGTTGACCGCCGCACCGCTGGACATGATGATCACCGAGCTGCCGGGGTCCAGCGGTCGTCGCAATGCATAGCGAGTCCAGTGGAACACCTGCGCGACGTCCACGTGCCAGGTCTCGCTGAAGGTCTCCCAGGTCTGTTCATGCACTGGACTCATCGTCGGGCTGGCGCCCGCGCATAGCACCAAGGTGTGCGGCCGATGCTGGTCGATGATCCGGCCGGCTGCCGTCGGATCGGTGGCGTCAGCGGTAACCGGGGTGAACGTGTCGCCCAGTTCGTCGCGCAGCTGATCGAGCGGCGCGTGGCTGCGGGCAACCCCGACGACGTCTGCACCGGCGGCCGACAGGGTTGCGGCGATGGCGCGGCCAAAGCCGCGGCTCGCACCGGTAACGATCGCGGTCGTACCGGTAAGGGTCTCCGGATGGTCTGTGACTGCCTGATTCATGGTCATAGTGATTGGATACGTCGCAGCGCCGATATTCATCGCTGATGGACCGATGGATTTCCGTGCCCGCGCGTCTCTACTGGTAGGAGGAGTCCACCCCGCTACCAGTCGAGCCCCGACAGGAGACGACCGTGCCCGCCCAGGACGATTTCATCGAACACGCGGCGCCGTTCCGCGCCGAGTTGATCGCGCACTGCTACCGCATGCTCGGTTCCGTCCACGACGCAGAGGATCTTGTCCAGGAGACCTATTTGCGCGGCTGGCGGAGCTATCAGGCGTTCGAGGAACGCGCGGCGCTGCGGACCTGGTTGTACCGGATCGCGACCACCGCGTGCCTTCGTGCGCTGGAGAACCGGGGCCGTCGAGTATTACCTGCGGGAGTGCGCGAGGGCTCCGTCGACCCGGACACCGATCTCGACGGAAACGGTGGCGCATACCGCTGGCTGGAGCCGTTGCCGGACACGCTGACGCCCGAGAGCGCGGTCACCGCGCGACACAGCGTGCGGCTGGCGGTCGCCACGGCGCTGCAAGAGCTGCCGGCACGCCAACGCGCGGTGCTGATCTTGCGTGACGTGGTCCAGTTCAGCGCGGCCGAGGTGGCGGAACTGCTCCAAACAACACCGACCGCGGTCAACAGTGCGCTGCAGCGGGCTCGCACACACCTCGCCGACGTCGCGCCCAGCGAGGATGAGATGGCCGAACCGAACGACGCCGATCGTCGGGAGCTGCTTGATCGCTACTGCGCGGCCTTCGAGAAGGCTGACCTCGCCGCGCTGACCGAGCTGCTGCAAACCGACGTCCGGCTCGAAATGCCGCCGCTGCCAGTCTGGTTCATCGGGCGCGACGCGGTAACCCGGTTTCTGGCGCAGCGCGCCTTCGCCGGGCCGGGCGACATGGTGCTGGTTCAAACGGCCGCGAACGGGCAACCCGCCGTAGCGGAGTATCGCCGTGCTGGTGACGGGGTCTTACGAGCGCATTCGATACATGTCCTGGACACTGGAGGGGGCAGTGTCGCCGCATTGACCGTTTTCATGGATCCCGGGCTGTTTTCAGCGTTCGGCCTACCGCCGGCCCGGTGATCGCGCGAGTCCCGTTCATTACTGCCGTCGTTGGTGGGGACGGTTCAGTTGCGGCGTCGTGAGTGTGGATGCAGAGACGTTGTGTGAAGGGGAGTAATGAGGGTTCCTGGTGTGACCGCCGTCGTCGACGGGATAACCGGTGGAGCGGTCCAGATGCTGCAAGTGGGGATGCAGGGAGTCGCGGATGTCGCGGAGACCGTGCAGACACTGACCGGCCCGGTGGTGGGGTCGGTAGGCCAGACGACCGGCCGATATCTCGGCTTCGGGGGTCACTCGTCCAACGGCGCATCGCAAACCAAGACGGCGACGGTGCGCTGGCAAAGCGGCCGCCGGATACACATGGACCTCGACCCGCTGCTGCCTTTCCCGCGCTGGCACGAGCACGCGGCCGTGGTCGAAGAGCCGGTCCGCCGGATTCCGGGCGTGTCCAGCGCTCACGTCGAGGGCGCCCTCGGCCGGCTGGTGGTCGAACTCGATACCGGCGTCGACGGCGACGAGGTGTTGGATCGCGTACGCACGGTGGTCAACACCGCCGCGGCGGATCTGGCGGCTGCCGGACCCGAGCCGCTGAGCCGCATCGCGCCGTTCGCCGACCCCGGCAATCCATTGGCTCTTCTGGTGCCGCTTACCGCGGCGGCCTTCGAGGTGCTAGCGGTCGGCGCGGCGGTCACCGGCTGGGTGGTCCGGCTGCCGGCTGCGCCCAAGACCACCAGAGCGGCCGCGGCCCTGCTGAAGGATCAGCCGCGGGTGGTGGCAGTGCTCGAATCGCGACTGGGCCGGGTCGGCACCGACCTCGCGCTCGCCGCGTCGACGGCGGCGGCCAACGGGTTGACGCAGGCGGTCAGTACGCCGCTGCTGAACCTGGTCGAGCGGGCCTTGCAGATCTCCGAGGCCGACGCGCACCGGCGTCGCTGGCGTGACCGCGAGCCGGGGTTGGCCTCGCCCAACCGGCCGCAGGCGCCGGTGGTGCCCGTCATCTCGTCGACCGGGGTGAAGTCGCAGGTGTCCCGGCATCAGTGGGCGGCCGCCGACGCGGGCGAAGCTTCGCACGTGGTCGTCGACGGTGCGATCGACGCGGCCATGGACACCGACAAGGGCTCGATGGCCGGGCCGGTCGAGGAGTACGTCGAGCAGGCTGCGAACGGCTCGTTGATCGCGGCCGCGAGCGCATTGGTGGCCGGCGGTGGAGGCGAAGACGCCGCCGGCGCGGTGCTGGCCGGGCAGCCGAAGGCCGCGCACTTGGGACGTCAGTCCTTCGCCGCGGTGCTGGGCCGCGGGCTCGCGGAAGACGGGGATATGGTCCTCGATCCCGGTGCTTTGCGTCGCCTGGACCGGGTGAGAGTTGTTGTCATCGACGGCGCTGCGCTTCGCGGCGATCACCGCGCTGTGTTGAATTCCCGCGGCGACGTCCCGGGTTGGGACGATGACCGCGTCTACGAAGTCGCCGACGCGCTGTTGCACTCCGAGGAGCCCCCCGAGCCCGACCCCGACGAACTGCCGGCCAACACCGCGCGCTTGCGGTGGTTGCGCGCACAGGGGCCGTCAGCCACCCCCGCACAAGGCCTCGAGCACGCCGACCTCGTCGTCGACGGCGAGACGGTCGGCCACGTCCACGTGGGTTGGGAGGTCGATCCCTTCGCGGTGCCACTGCTGCAGATCGCGAACCGGACCGGCACCCGGGTGGTGCTCCGGCACGTGGCTGGCACCCAGGATCTGGCCGCCAGCGTCGCTGCGAGTCACCCGAGCGGCACTCCCCTGCTCAAGCTGGTGCGGGATCTGCGGGCCGACCGCGGCCCGGTGCTGCTGATCACCGCCCTGCACCGTGACTTCGCCTCCACCGACACGTTGGCCGCACTGGCCATCGCCGATGTGGGGGTCGCGCTGGACGATCCCAAGGCAGCGACGCCGTGGAGCGCCGACATCATCACCGGCACCGATCTGGCCGCCGCCGTCCGCATCCTGTCGGCCCTGCCTGCGGCACGGCAAGCGAGTGAATCGTCGGTGAACCTGGCCAAGGGCGGCACCACGCTGGCCGGGCTGCTGCTGGTCACCGGCGATGCCCGTACGTCGACGAACCCGCTTGCCATCCAGCGCTGGCTCAATCCGGTCAACTTCGCCGCCGCCAGTGCCCTGGTTTCGGGAGCCTTCGCAGCCAGCAAGGTGATCCGCCAGCCCGAACCCACCCCGCAGCCATTGACCGCATGGCATGCCCTGGATCCCGAGATCGTCTACTCACGGCTGGCGGGCCGTACCCGCCCGTTGACCATCGAGCCCGGCACACCGTCGTGGCGACGCGTCTTGGGAGACCTGTCTTACAGCCCGCTGGTGGCACCGCTGCGCGGCCCGGCCCGCCAGGCGGCGCGGCTATTGGACGCGACTCGTTACGAGCTCCGCGATCCGCTCACCCCGATCTTGGCGGTCGGCGCGGCAGCCTCGGCGATCCTCGGCAGCAATGTCGACGCATTGCTGGTCGGCGGTGTCATGGGCGTCAACGCACTGACCGGTGGGGCGCAGCGGCTACGAGCCGAAACGGCGGCCGCGGAGCTGTTCGCCGAACAGGATGCGGTGGCGCGACGCGTCGTAGTCCCGACGGTCGCGACGTGGCGGCGCCGGTTGGAAACAGCCCGAACCACCGAGCGCACCGCCAAGGTGGCGGCGAGCACGCTGCGTCCCGGCGACGTCATCGACCTGGTCGCTCCGGACGTGGTTCCGGCCGACGCGCGAATTCTGGTGGCCGAGGACCTCGAGGTCGACGAGTCCTTGCTCACCGGTGAGTCGTTGCCGGTCGACAAACAGGTCGATCCGGTCGGCGCCACCGACACCGAGCGGTCCAGCATGCTGTTCGAGGGCAGCACGATCGTGGCAGGGCACGCCCGCGCGATCGTCGTCGCCACCGGCGTGGGCACCGCCGCGCACCGCGCGATATCGGCGGTTCTCGACGTCGAGTCGGCGGCCGGGGTGCAGGCGCGGCTGCGCGAGCTGACCGGAAAGGTCCTTCCGCTTACGCTCGCCGGTGGTGCCGCAGTGACCGGTTTGGCGATGCTGCGCCGTGCATCGCTGCGTCAGGCGGTCGCCGACGGCGTCGCCATTGCGGTGGCGGCCGTGCCGGAGGGCCTGCCGCTGGTGGCCAACCTCTCCCAGCTCGCCGCCGCCCAACGGCTGTCGGCGCGCGGAGTCCTGGTCCGCGCGCCCCGCACCATCGAGGCGTTGGGCCGGGTTGACACCGTGTGTTTCGACAAGACCGGCACGCTGACCGAGAACCGGCTACGGGTTGTGCGTTCGGTACCGGCGGCAACCCCGCCGCGTGGTCCGTTCCCCGGCGTCGCCGACCCGGAGGGCGCTCACGTCCTGCGGGCCGCCGGCTGGGCATCCACCCGGCCAGAGGAGGGACGGGGCCACGCTCACGCCACCGACGAGGCGGTCATCAATGCAGCCAATGCACTTGCCGGCGAAGGCGATTCGGAATGGACCATCCTCGCAGAGGTGCCGTTTGAGTCCAGCCGCGGCTACGCCGCCGCGATCGGCACACTGAAGGCGGATCCGTCCAAGCCTTTGCTGATGCTCAAGGGTGCCCCGGAAGTCGTGTTGCCGCGCTGCCGGTTCGACGACCCAGAGGCCGATCTGAATCATGCCGAGGCGTTGGTGCACAGCCTTGCCGAGCAAGGCCTGAGGGTGCTGGCCGTTGCGCAGCGCAACTGGGTTCACGACACCGAAGACGACGACGACACCGACGTCGACGCCGTGGACGCCGCCGCGCACGACCTGCATTTGCTCGGCTACGTCGGACTGGCGGACACCGCCAGGCCCTCATCGCGCACGTTGATCGAAGCCCTGGTCGACGCCGATCGACGGGTCGTGCTGATCACCGGCGACCATCCGGTGACCGCTCGGGCGATCGCCCAACAGCTGGGCCTGCCGACGGATGCGCGGGTAGTCACCGGCGCCGACATCGCCGGGCTCGACGAGGATGCCTGCGCCAAGGTCGCCTCCGACGTGCAAGTGTTCGCCAGGGTCAGCCCTGAACAGAAGGTGCAGATCGTGGCTGCGCTGAAGCGCGCCGGACGAGTGACCGCGATGGTCGGCGACGGCGCCAACGACGCCGCCGCGATTCGGATGGCCGACGTGGGTATCGGGGTGAGTGGTCGCGGTTCCTCGGCTGCCCGCGGCGCCGCGGACATCGTGTTGACCGAGGACGACTTGAGCGTGCTGCTCGACGCGCTGGTCGAGGGCCGCACCATGTGGTCCGGTGTACGCGACGCGGTGACGATCCTGGTCGGCGGCAATGTCGGCGAGGTCCTGTTCACCATCATCGGGACGGCCCTGGGCAGTGGGCGGGCGCCGGTCGGGACCCGTCAGCTGCTGCTGGTGAACCTGCTGACCGACATGTTCCCGGCGCTGGCGGTCGCCGTCACCCCGCAGTTCGACGAACCAGACCCCGACGAATACGACACCGCAGCGGAGGCGGCCGAAGCGCGGCGTGCTTACCAACGATCGGTGCTGACCGCGCCGACGCCATCGCTGGACGCTCCGCTCATGCGTCAGATCGTCATTCGCGGTGGAGTCACGGCTGCGGGCGCGACCGCGGCCTGGGCTTTCGGGCGTTGGACGCCCGGAACCGAACGGCGCACCTCGACCATGGGATTGACCGCGCTGGTGACGACGCAGCTGGCACAGACGCTGCTGACCCGCCGGCACAGTCCGCTGGTCGTCGCGACGGCGCTGGGTAGCTCCGCGGTGCTGATAGCTATCGTCCAGACCCCGGGCGTCAGCCACTTCTTCGGCTGCACGCCGCTGGGGCCGGTCGCGTGGACGGGCGTGGCAGGAGCCACCGCGGCGGCCACCGGGCTGTCGGTGCTGGCACCCAACTGGTTGGCGAAAACAGCCGGATTCGTGCAACCGGAGCTGGCTGAGGCGACGGCGGGCGGCGAATAAAACTCCCAAATTCACGTTTTGGCCATCCAACGGTGGGCACTCCCAGCAAGATCAATCCCCATGACGATGGCAAGCGCGGCGCAGCCGCGCGCAGCGGGTCGTCATAAATTGATCGATGACGATGGCAAGCGCGGCGCAGCCGCGCGCAGCGGGTCGTCATGACCAGATGACGCGACATTGCTCAGAGCAGAGGGAAGTCCGATGAGCCAAACCAGTGCCAACCCGACCGAGGCCGCCAATCTGGCGCAGATGTTCTTGCAGCGCGTCGAAAAGTCGGGCGACAAAGAAGCCTTCCGGATCCCGGAGAACGGCGACTGGACATCGATCACCTGGAAGCAGGCGGCTGAACGGGTCGAGCCGCTGGCGGCCGGACTGCTGTCACTCGGTGTCGAACCCGAGGACCGGATCGGGATCGCCTCGACCACACGGCTCGAGTGGATCCTGGCCGACCTGGCGATCTTGTGCGCCGGCGCGGCGACGACCACCGTCTACCCCAGCACGAACGCCGAAGACACCGCTTACATACTCGCCGACTCGGACTCGAAGATCGTCTTCGCCGAGGACGAATCTCAGCTCAAGAAGATCTCCGAGCAGCGCAGCGAGCTGCCGAATCTGACCAAGGTCGTGCTGATCGACGGTGCCGCGGACGAAGACTGGGTCATTACCCTCGACGACCTCGCCGACCAGGGCGCGAAATACCTGGCCGAGCACTCCTCGTGCCTCACTAAAGTTGCCGAAGAGACCAAACCCGAACAGCTGGCCACGCTGATCTACACCTCGGGAACCACCGGCAAGCCCAAGGGTGTGCGGCTGCGCCATAAGGCCTGGGTGTACGACGGCGCCGTGATCGCCGGCATGGGCCTGCTCAGCGAGGACGACGTGCAGCTGCTGTGGCTGCCGCTGGCGCACGCCTTCGGCAAGGTGCTGATCTCGACACAGCTGGCGTGTGGCTTCGCCAGCGCGATCGACGGCCGCGTCGACAAGATCGTCGAGAACACCGGCGTGGTCAAGCCGACGTTCATGGGCGCCGCCCCGCGGATCTTCGAGAAGGCCTACTCCAAGATCATCACGCAGCAGAAGGGTCCTAAGGCCGTCTTATTCAACCGCGCATTCGCGGTGGGCAAGAAGGTCGCCGCTCGACGCCGCGAGGGCAAATTCGTGTGGCCGCACCAAGCGGTGCAGCAGAGGCTGTTCGACCGGTTGGTGTTCGCCAAGATCCGCGACGTGTTCGGCGGACGGATCCGGTTCTTCATCTCCGGTTCCGCGCCGCTCAACCGCGACATCGCCGAATGGTTCGAAGCCGCCGGGCTGCTGATCCTGGAGGGCTACGGGCTCACCGAGTCCTCGGGCGCGGGCTTCATCAACCGCCCGGACAACTACAAGCTCGGCACCGTCGGCCTGCCGTTCGAGGGCACCGAAGTGCGCATCAGCGACGCCGGCGAGGTCCAGTTCCGCGGCGACTGCGTGATGTCCGGCTACCACCACCTGGACGACGCCACCGCCGACGCGCTCAGCGACGACGGTTGGCTGTCCACCGGTGACCAGGGCAAGCTCGACGACGACGGCTTCCTGTCGATCACCGGGCGGATCAAGGAACTTTTCAAGCTGTCCAACGGCAAGTACGTCGCGCCGCCGGCGATCGAGGCCAAGTTCGCGACCCTGTGCCCGTACGCCAGCCAGTTCATGGTGTTCGGCGAGGGAAAGAACTTCGCCGTCGCGCTGGTCACTATCGATGAGGACTCGATTGGCGGGTGGGCCAAAGACCACGGCCTGGACGGCAAGTCCTATGACGAGCTCACGAAAGCTGATGCGGTGCGCGACATGATCGACGAGGACATCAAGAAGCTGAACGCCAGCCTGAATCGCTGGGAGACGATCAAGAAATGGGCGGTGCTCGACCACGACCTCTCCGTCGACGGCGGCCAGCTGACCCCGTCGCTGAAGGTCAAGCGCGGAGTGGTCGCCGAGCAGAACAAGGAGACCTTGGATGGCTTCTACTCCTGAACCCGTCGCGGAGCATTCGGCTCAGGTTCCGGACGCCTTCAACGCGGCCGTGCCGGGACACCTGCTTCGTGCACTGGAGTGGCGCACCGGTATGGAGTACCTGTCCGCTCGCCTGGCGATGCGGAGGATCGCCGGCTGGCCGCATGGCGACGGGCATCCCGTCCTGGTGCTGCCGGGATTTCTGGCAGGGCCGACGTCAACCCAATTTCTACGCAATGTCCTGCGCCAGTTAGATTATCGAGTCTACGACTGGGGCCTGGGCTACAACATGGGCTACCGCGGGAGCATGAACGAGTCACTGCCCGCCCGCCTGCACCACATCAAGGAGAGGGCCGGGGGCAGCCGGGTCAGCATCATCGGCTGGAGTGCCGGCGGGATTTATGCCCGTGAACTGGCGCGTGCTCTTCCCGACGACGTCCGGTCGGTGATCACGCTGGGGTCCCCGTTTCGGGGCAACCACCAGGCGAGCACCGCGTGGCGGGTGTGGCGGCTGATGAACCGCGGCACGGACGCTACCGAGTCCGTGGGCGAAGCAGCGCTGGCGCGACGGGCGCAACCGCTCTCGGTCCCGACCACCTGCATCTATAGCAAGTCCGACGGCATCGTTGCCTGGCAGTGCTGCACCAGCCTGCCCGCGCCCGAGACGGAGAACGTCGAAGTGCGCAGCAGCCACCTCGGCTACGGCCACAACCTGCAGACGCTGTCGGTGATCGCCGACCGGCTGGCCCAGCGGGAAAACAACTGGCGGCCATTCCGCCGGTAGAGCAGATGTCGGGGCGGCGAATCATGCCCGCACAGATGGTGAACGGCACACGAAAACCGTTACCGGTAAAGCGGATTGGTGAGTTGCAGATTGCCCGGATGAACGGGGCTGCGACATGATCGGTGGCATGGCCGACATCGATTTTTCGCTGCTGGACGTGCCACGGTCAGTACCGGTCGACGACCCGGAAGCGTATCTGCGCGCCGCGATCGCCTGGCACTTCGGTGAAGAGACCGGGTGCAGATACTGGTTGCAAACGGCCCGCACGCTGAACTTCAATCCGCTGACCGATGTCAACACCTTCGCCGAATTGAAGCTGTTCCCTAATCTGCTCAGCGAACTGCGCACCGTCCCCGTCGCCGATCTGATCCCCCGCGGTTACGGCAGCCCAGTGCCGGTACCGCAGATCTTCGAATCCGGTGGCACCACCGGTGCGCCGAAAAGGACGGTGCAACTACCGGATTGGGTCGACCAAATCGTCGAGTGGCAGACCGAGGACTTCGCCGGCGGCGGCTTCCTGGCCGGCCGCGACTTCTTGTGCATGATGCCGAGCGGCCCGCACGGCGTGGGCTTCTTCTCCCGGCTGGTCTCGCATCGGCTCGGGTCGGTCTTTCATGCCATCGACCTCGACCCGCGCTGGGTGAAGAAGATCGCCGCCCGCAACGCTGCATCCGAGGTGACGGCCTACGTCGAGCATCTCGTCGACCAGGCAGTGCACGTCCTGCAAACGCAGCAGGTGGCGAATCTGCACACCACGCCGCCGCTGCTCGAGGCCATGGCACGCAACGACGCCGTGGTCGAGTTGATGAACGACAGGCTCGGCTTCATTCTGCTCAGCGGCGCACACGTCGACCTCGACACCTTGGACCTGTTCCGCGCGATCTTCCCGCGCACAACGATCACCATGGCCTTCGGCAGCACCATGATCCTTTCGCAGGCGATCACCCGCCGACACGACGACTCGTTCGTGTTCGACCCGCGCAGCCCCTACGCGACGTTCTGGGTGGTGGACCCGGAGACCGGCGACGAGGTGCCGTATGGGCAGCGCGGGCAGGTGGTGATGAACCACATCAGCAAGGGCATGTTCCTACCGAACAACCTGGAGCGCGACAGTGCCATCAGACTGCCGGGGCCGGCGGGGCAGATCGGCGATTCGGTGAGCGAGGTGTCGCCGGTCGCCGCTTTCGAGGGCGAGCCGGTCATCGAAGGCGTTTACTGAAATGCCCGGTGCCGCAGCAGGTTTGATCGCCATCGATGCGCTCGGTCCCGAGGGCGCCTACCGGACTCGCAGCCGCGAGTCCGTCACGACCACCGCCGGCGATGCTGTTGCCGAGCTCAGCATCGCGCCGCCGCTCTATGTCTCGCGCGCCATCAGCGCTCAACGGAATGTCCGCCCGTTGCCGACGCATGAGCGTGAAGCTGCGCTGGCCAAGGCCCCCCACATCTTCGCCACCGGGGTGATCGCGGGGCTGGACTTCGAGGGTTACGTCGTTGCGGCCAGCCGGATCTCCGGAGTGCCGATCTCGGTGACCCGCGCCGGAGCCCGCAGCGTCGCCGACGGAGTCGCCTCGGCGTTTGACGCGATGAACTCGGCCCGGCCGGCGGGCGCGGTGCAGGACTGGCGCGACGAGCGCACCCGCCGCGGCGCCGCCGTGTGGGCACGGCGGGGCGACGTGTTCGCGGTGCTCGCCTCCGGCAACGGCCCTGGCGTGCATGGGCTGTGGCCGCAGGCACTGGCGCTGGGGTACCGGGTCGCGGTCCGCCCGTCACGCCGTGAGCCACTCACCGCGCACCGCCTGATACATGCGCTGCGGCAGGCCGGGTTTCGACCGCAGGACGCCGTATACCTACCCACCGATCATCGCGGGGCCGACGAGATGATCCGCGCGGCCGATCTCGCGATGGTCTACGGCGGCCGGGGCGTCGTCGACAAGTACGCCAACGATCCGACGGTGTTCGTCAACGGGCCGGGCCGCGCCAAGATCCTGATCACCGCCGACCGTGACTGGCGGGACTACCTCGACGTCATCACCGACTCGATCACCGACCTGGGCGGTGTGGCATGCGTGAACACCACCGCTGTGCTCTTCGAAGGCGATCCCGCTTCGCTGGCCGAGGCGATCGCTCAACGACTGTCCACCATCGCGGCGCTGCCCGCCGACGACGAGGAAGCCGTCCTGCCTACTCAGAATGTCGCTGCGGCAACAGCTTTGGCGGCTCACCTCGCCGCAACGGCGGCGGGCACCACACCGCTACTCGGTGCGGATCAGGTCGTGGCCCCGCTGAGCGACGACTGCGCCGCGCTGCGCTCGGCAGTGCATCTGCTGACTTGGCCCGACGTCGCCACGTTGAATGTCGAGTTGCCGTTCCCGTGCGTCTGGATTTCGCCGTGGTCACGCGCCGATGGACTTGCGCCGCTGCGGCATTCGCTCGTGATCAACGCGATCACCGGCGATGACGACATGGTCGACGACTTGCTCGCTGAGCCGACCATCGCCAACGTCTACCGCGGCCGTCATCCGACTCACCACACGGCCCCAGAGATCCCGCACGACGGTTTTCTGGCGGACTTCCTGATGCGCAATAAGGGCATGATCCGCGACTGAATTTGTCAGCCTTGCGGGACTGGCCGTAGAAGACACCGCCGACCGCTGAACCGCGCAACGCCATTGCTAGTCCGCCGGCGCGGTCATCCTCTCGTTGAGGATCGGATAGATGTGGTCGTAAGAGCCGTCCCGCTCGGCGAACCGGAATGCCTTCGCGGCCTCGACCACGATCTCGTCGGCGTCCGGCGTGGTGTGCAGCAGCGTCATCGTCTCGGAGATGTACTCGTCCAACGGCATTCCGCGCGGGTCGTAACCGCGCGCGCCCTGCAGCGCCGTCTGCACTAGCGGCGGGATGATCTCGATGACCTGGACCGCGGTGTCACGCAGCTGATAACGCAACGATTGCGTGTAGGAGTGCAGCGCGGCCTTGCTGGCACAGTACGTCGGCGTGAGCGCGCTGGGCATGAACGCCAGCGCGGACGTGACGTTCAGGATCGCCGCATGCGGCTTGCTGAGCAGCTGGTGCAGCACGGCCGCGGTGAGCCGAATGGGTCCGAGCAGATTGATGGCGACGGTCAGCTCCGCTGTGCCGGGGCCACCGCTGGTGATGTCCTCGACCCGCTGGATGCCGGCGTTGTTCACCAGGACGTTGACGTCGGGATGGTGGTCTTTCAGCTCGATGGCGAATCGCCGGATGGCACCCGCATCGCCCTGATCCAACGGCAGGTACTCGATGCCTGGGTTGGCTTCGGCGACCTGCTTCAGCAGTTCGACGCGCCGGCCCACGATGACGACCTTGTTCCCCGACCGGTGGAATGCCTCAGCCAGGCCGCGACCGATTCCGGTGCCCCCTCCGGTGACCAGAACCGTGTTGCCCGTCAACTGCATGGCGCTCTCTTCCTCTCGGTCGCTTACTTGTACCTGCATACTCGCGGATCCGGGGTCGCCGCGGCACAACCGCGGAGAAGAACCGGTAAACGTGTCGGGCTGCTGAACTAGCCTGTAACCGTGGCGCAGTTTCCGCGGACTCGCTACGCCAGCTGCAGCGAGGTCGACATCGCTTACCAGGTCCTTGGCGACGGGCCGACCGACCTGGTGGTGCTGCCCGGGCCGTCCATTCCGATCGACACGGTCGATACCGAGCCGTCGATGTACCGATTTCACCGAAGGTTGGCGTCGTTCGCCAGGATGATTCGGCTCGACCAGCGCGGCATCGGGATGTCATCACGGGTCCCGTCGCTGGACATGATCGGGCCGATGTTCTGGGCCAAGGACGCGATTTCCGTCATGGACGCGATCGGCTGCGAGCGCGCGACCATCCTGGCCCCCTACTTCGCGTCGATGACCGGACTGGTCCTGGCGGCCGACTATCCCGAGCGGGTCAGCAGCCTGGTCATCATCAACGGCGCGGCCCGCACCCTGCGCGCCGACGACTATCCGATTGGATACGAAATCGCCGAGACCGATCCGTTCGCCACGGTCGCGATGGAGCCCGATGCCGTCGACCAGGGCGTCGACATCCTGGGCGTTATCGCGCCCAGCGTCGCCGGCGACGCCGCCTTCCGATCCTGGTGGGACATGGCGGGCAACCGCGCCGCCTCACCGAGCATGGCCCGCGCCGTCATCGAGACCGTGCGCCAGTCCGATGTCCGCGACACCTTGACCCGCATCACCGCGCCGACGCTGATCATGCATCGCGACAACCCCGATTTCACGCCGATCGCCAACGGCCGATACCTCGCCGAGCACATTGCCGGATCGCAGTTCGTCGAGCTGCCGGGTCACGACGCCCTGTACTGGGTCGGCGACACCGCACCGATGCTCGACGAGATCGAGGAGTTCATCACCGGTGTGCGGGGCGGTTTCGGCGCCGAGCGGGTGTTGACCACGATCATGTTCACCGACATCGTCGGCTCGACCGAGCGCGCCGCCATTCTCGGCGACGACCGGTGGCGAGATCTGCTCGACAACCACGACAACATCGTTCGCCACGAACTCGAGCGGTTCAGCGGACACGAAGTCAACACGGCCGGTGACGGATTCGTCGCGACATTCACCAGCCCCAGCGCCTCAATCGCCTGCGCCGACGCCATCGTCGAGGCGATCCGCGTGCTCGGCATCGAGGTACGAGTCGGCATTCACGCCGGTGAGGTCGAAGTGCGCGGCGCCTCGAAGAAAGACGTCGCAGGAATGGCGGTGCACATCGGTGCGCGCGTCGCCGCGCTGGCCGGGGCCGGTGAAGTGCTGGTGTCGTCGACGGTTCGCGACATCGTCACCGGCTCACGGCACCGGTTCGCCGATCGCGGCGACTACGAACTCAGGGGAGTCCCGGGTAGTTGGCGGCTGTGCGCGCTGCTACGAGAGCACGCGACCATCAGGCAGTAGAACGAAAACCCTTGTCGTGTAACCACTTCTGAACCGGGACCGCGTGGGAGACGACTCCGATGCCCATCCCGACGATCGGCCAGACCGGCCAGAAGTACCACGCGCCCGCGGTCAAAGCGACGGCCAGCCAAATGCCGATCATCAGCAGGGACGCCGCCAGGTACGCAGCAAGGTGAATTCGTACTCCGCGGCGTGCAGCCGCGGCCCTGGCCGCGTGCCGCTGGGGGTCGTTGCGCGCGATCCGGCCGACAGGAAGATCGCCGAGAACCTCGCCCAACGCGCCGACCGTCTGAGCTTCGAAGGCCTGGCCGAGCCGGGTCTCGTAGTCGGGTATCGACAGATATCCCTGGGTGAACGCTTGACCGAGGCGGGCGATGACTTTCTCCCGCTCACGGTCGCCGACCCGGACGCCGGGATCGGCGTCGGCCGGGCGGTGTGGTCGTTGCGGTACGGCTGCAATTGGGACTGCGACTGGGCAATTCATCTTTCACTCCTTCTTGACTGGTCGGTCAGCTGACGATCGGCTCGGCGAGCGCTTCGTCGATGCCGCTGGTTCCGAGGGCTTTCAGCGTTTCGGCGACCAGTTGCGAGTCGTCGTTGGCATCGATGTCGAAGACCTTTCCCCAGCGCATCCGGATGACGTGCACGCCGTTGTTCACGTACGGCGCGTCGTCGGGCAGGGCTTGCGTGCCCACCCAGCGAATGACGACCGTGGTGTCGTGTGGCCAGCCCTTGACCCAGACATCTCGCACGGTCAGCTTCAACGTGGGACACAGCCGGCCCAACCGTTCAAACCAGCGACCCAGCGCGTCACGGTCATGACGCTCGCCGCCGAGTGCGTGATGTCCGCCGAAGCGATGATGGATGTCGGCCGCGCAGTCTTTGAGAATGGCGCCGTAATCATGGGCGTTGACCCGCTCGAAATTTTCAGTCGCGACCCGCTTGACGATCGTGTGGTACATCGGATGCTCCTTTCTCGATTCTGTTTGACACTGTCAAACTGGTCCTACCAGGCTGTCAGAATTGTTTGACACTGTCAATACACATAGGCGAAGATCGTGGTCATGGCCCCCGCCGCTCGTCCTCAGGTCCGCGAAGCTCTGCTGGCCGCCGCGCGAGCAGAACTCGTCGAGCACGGTCGCGCCGGAATCAGCCTCCGCGCCGTCGCCCGACGTGCCGGCCTGTCACACGCTTCGCCGAAGTACCACTTCGGCGACCGGTCCGGGCTGCTCACAGCGGTTGCCACCGAGGGGTTCCATGCGCTGGCGAGTCAACTGTCCGAAGTGCACGAAGGGGATGCTCGGCAGCAGCTTGGAGTACTAGGGCGCGCCTACATCGACTTCGGCCTGTCCCAGCCGGCGCTTTTCGAGCTGATGTTTGCGCCCAACGAGTTGCATGCCGACGACCCGGAACTCATTGCGGCGCAACAACAGGCCATCGGCGCCCTGACCACCGCGGTGAGCCACTTGGCGGAAATCGACGCGACGGTACCGGGCACCCCGAAGCTGGCGCTGATCAGTTGGGCGCTCGTGCACGGTCTCGTGGTGCTGGCGCGTGACGGCGCTCTCCAGGGGCCGCCCATGCCAGGCGCGACCAATACCACCGATGCCACCGAACTCGCCCATTCCCTCGCCGACCTGTTCACCCAATACGTCGGTCACGACCTCACCGCAGGAAAAATCGACAATCCCCCGAAAACCGCTGCGCACTGATCTTCACAGCCAGGACAAAGGTTGCCTCGATACGCTCGAAAGCATGCCGCCGCGACTGAATCTTTTCAATAATCGTCAGCGCGCCAACTCATTTGGTGGCGCAGCAGAAAACTACGACGCCTTTCGTCCGCGATATCCAGAGCAGTTGATCGACGACGTTCTGTCCCCCGGCGTTCACCGCGTCCTGGAGGGCGGCGCCGGTACCGGTCTCGCCTCGATGCAGATGATCGAACGCGGTGCCGACCTGCTCGCCGTCGAACCCGACGCGCGGATGGCTGCTGTCGCGAGAGCCAAGGGGATTCCGGTCGAACTCTCGACGTTCGAGGAATGGGACCCCGCCGGCCGCCGATTCGACCGGGTCGTGTTCGCCGCGTCGTTCCATTGGGTCGATCCGGCTGCGGCGCTGCCGAAAATACGCGAGATCCTCGACGACGGCGGGAAGCTGGCGCTGATCTGGAATCGGCTGCGACCGACCAATCCGACGCGCACAGATTTCGAGTCGATCTACCGGGACTACATGGACATTGAAACCCACAGGGGCGATGGCAATCCCGACGAGATCGTCAAGCTGATCGCCGACGCAGGCTTCACCGTCACCCAGCAGCGCTATCCGCATGACCTGCACTACACGGCGCAGCAGTGGGTCGACATCGCGTTCACCTTCTCGAACCAACTGTTAGTCCCTGCCGACAAAGCGACGGAGTTGCGTGCACGGCTGATCGAGCGCATCGGCTTCGCAGGCGTTTCGGTCGGCGGCGACGCCGTGGCGATTTTTGCCACCCCGGCGTAACCGGGCTAACTGGGCTAACCGGTCTAACTGGGAAAGGAAATCCCGGTCTCTCGTTCGCCGAACTCGAAAACCCTTGCCGCAGTGCCATAATCGCAGGCGAGGGTCGACCGGCCGATCAAGACCGGACCGCCTTTCAGCCCGAGACGGCCGTCGACGCCCACGTAGCTGCCGGGCGGAATCGGCTCGCTGACGCAATACAGCGTCGGTGCGGCGCCTTCTTCGATGTCGTTGCCGAACCTGCTGGCCAACGTCGTCACCGCCCGGTGAAAGCCCCCCATAAGTGGCTTGTTCGACACGTTGGAGAGGTTCGACGACACCCAACCCGGGTGCGTGAGTTGGGCGATGACCGGCGAGTTCGCCGCCCTCAGCCGACGATCGAGCTCGAGGCCCCAGAGCATGACGGCCAGTTTGGAGCGCGCGTACGCGGGATAGGCCGTCCACCGATTCGACCGCAGGTGCATGTCGTCGAGCCGCAGCGTCGCCGCCTTATGGGCGTCGGATCCGACGTTGATGATCTGCGAGCGCACCCGCCCAAGCAGCAGGTTGGTCAATGCGAACGGGCCCAAAAAGTTTGTGCCGATGGTCATTTCAAAGCCGTCGACGGTCTCGGTGCGATGCTGGCTCAGACCCCCGGCGTTGTTGATCAGAATGTCGACGTCGCCGTCGAACTGGTCCGGGAATGCGCGTACCGAAGCGAGGTCGGCGAGGTCGAGTTTCGCGATCGAGGTGGAGCCGCCGATCTCGGCGGCGCGCTGGGCGCCCAACTCCGTATTGCGAGCGGCCAGGATCACGTGCGCACCCGCGCGCGCGAGCAGACGAGCGGTGCCAAGGCCCACGCCATTGGTCGCCCCGGTCACGATGATGCGCTTGCCAGTGAGGTTGCCGAGTCGGCTCGGCGACCAGGTTGTTGTCACGTTCTGACAGTAGCGTTGACACCCCCTCCGCCGCCTCGGCGGGTGGAACCGTCAGGCACCCCGGCGTAGGCTGCGGACGAAGGGGCGCGGTCTCGAGATCGCCGTTTTTCGTTCGTAAACACTTGTGAAACAGGACATTTCGCCGAAGGAATGCAGATGACCAAGTGTGAGCACGACGCTGTCTCCCGCCTTGGACAGGGCGCTGGACCTACTCGCCAACCCGCCGGCTGAACCGGATGTCAGCAAGGGCTACCTCGACCTGCTCAGCGCGCCGACCACCGACGATGCCGACATGGCCAGGAACACCGGTGTCATCCAGGCCGCCTGGGCATCGCCGATCGGGTCGTTTCTCTACGACAACGCGCAGGCCCTCACCCGTCGGTTCATTGCGTCGTGGCAACTGCCCATCGACTGGTTGGACATCCCACCGGGCGGTATCGCGTTGGACGTCGGCTCCGGCCCTGGTTCCATCACCACGTCGCTGCACGGCTGGGTACCTCCTGGAATCACGCTGCCAGCCGACATCCACCTGCTGAATCCGGCCCCGGCGCAAAGGCACCGCGATGGCGCTGCTCGGCAAACCACGCCGTGGCTGACTGACGCGCCCGGCGACGCACTCGGTTGGGCCTCCGACTACGACTTCACCGACACGTCCTCGCAACCGCGTGATCTACCGGCGGTCGACGATCTGGGCTGGATGCTGAGCGAAGCAACGCACTGGCGGCATGGGCTGCCGCGGATGGTCAACACGCTGGCGAAAGCGGGTGCCGCGGGGACGGACCCTACGGCCGTCCACCGATCTGGGGTGGATTGGTGAAAGGAATCTTCGACGGGGTAGTTTGCGCGTTTCAGGCCCACACCGACACCGTCGTCCTACCCGAGGTCACAACACGGCTCTCCGAAGACATTCCCATGCCGCCAGAGATGATCGAGCGGCGCTTGCTCGATCAATGCCAGGCTGTGCTCGGCGCGGTGCCGCGTCTGGTCTACCCCTACCGCAACGGCGTCAAGTGGGATCCCCCAGACCACCTCTGCGTCGCGGGCGAACTGCTTCCCATCGAGCCAGTCGACAACCGCTGGGCTATCAAAGGTGACATCGTCGAACTTCATTCGTGACACGAAGCCGCCTCGGAAATCTTATGTCCCACGTCCTAAGCTTGACTCCGTCGCTGTGCGGCAACTCCTCCGATTGGTTGAAATGTTTGGCGCGCATGAGTGCAGCAGTACCCCGCAGGGGGAGCGGCGCGATGCGCCGGCTCGCCGATAACCACAGCCGCAGCGTATACGGTCGGGCAATATTGACAGGTCAAGTTCCGTTGTGCAACAGTGCCTTTCGACACCAGAAAATTGGCCAATACTTGAAATGTTCTGTTAAACGGCATCTTTGGTAGTACCGAGTGGTTGTTGACATAATCTAGCTTATCGGCAATCAATACTTACGCGAATCATGTTTATTTAAAGCTAATTTCGCGACCGTCTGACCGGTCTACGAAAAACGCGGAAGGTGTCTGGTCGCCCACGTTTCACATGATAATTGACAGTGACGAACCCCGTAGCTCAGACATGCCGCCATACCGTGGCCTGTATCGCAACGGCCGTCACGATCGATTCGACCTTGGGTCGAAACGCCGGACGACCGTTCCCACGACTGCGTGGACAGACTTCGGGCCTGCCGTTCTCCATTCAGCTGCCCGGCCCCGACAGTTCCCGATTTGTCACAGTGACGTATTTACAATGACTAGCTCTGAACTAATTGGACCAATCATCAGTTCGAGCAACGTGTTTCGGTGACACCCTCAACACTATGACCTGTCCAACAGCGAGATCGCTGAAGCCCTCACTCTGTCGGTACGCACCATCGAAGGCCACATCTACCGGTCCTGTTCGCGGGTGGGTATGACCACCAGAACCGAACTCGGACAACTCATCACCGACTGCAGTACGGCAGATCACTCCATTCGGTCACTGGGACGCAGCGAACATTGAATCGTTCGCGCACTGCGTCGAGATAGCGACGCTGGTGCGGGCGCGCGAGGTGGTGGGGTCGCTCCAAAAACGTATCCGGTGCAGTTCACCCTCCAACTGCCCGGCGAGATCGCCTTGCTCGCCCCGCCACGGAGCATCGACTCGGTCGTGCCACCGTGATCGATAGCGTCGACGAGGTAATCCATCATCACGTCGTTGAGGCCGGCGGCGATCGTCGTCTCCGCGATGCGGTAACCAAGCGGCGTCAACCCACGATTCGCTTGGCCCACTCTTGGCCCCCACGGCCCGCACGATCTACAGCCGGCGATCTAATTGCACGAACTGGCCCTCACCCTGTCGGTACGCGCCGTCGGGGGCCCCCTATACCTGGGATGCGCGCGCGTGGGCGCAGCTACCAGAACCGAGCTCGCACAGCTCGTCAGCCAATTCGCACCACCACACGTCCTTCGCCACTGACTCTCCTAAAACGAGTAGTGCGCTACTCACGACGAGGCCGCGAAAGCAATGGATCATCATTTGCATCCAATTAACGGGGTGGTTAGGTGGTGTGGCTCATGCCGAAGATCGGTGAGCATGCGGTGGTTCTCGGTGCAAGCATGGCCGGTCTGCTGGCTGCGCGGGTGCTGACCGAATTCTATGAGACGGTGATTGTCGTCGAGAGGGACTGGTTACCTGACGGTCCAGTGAACCGGCAGGGGGTCCCACAAGGCCGCCACGCCCATGCCCTGCTGGGGCGAGGATCCCAGATCCTGGCCGAGCTATTTCCCGGGTTCCTTAATGACCTCGTCGCGGCCGGGGCCCCCGTGCACGATTACACCGACCTGTCCGACGCGTTGTTCGACGTTGCCGGCCATCAGCTTGTGCGTAGTGGAGGGTTCAAAGACATCCCGCCCGCCTATTTCCCCAGCAGAGCGCTGCTGGAGTGTCTTGTTCGGCGACGTATACGTGAGACGGCGAATATCACGCTGCTTGAACACCATGACGTTGTTAATTTGACGACGACCGCGGCTGGGAATCGGGTGACCGGCGCGCGGGTCCGTTCACGCGGAGGCGCCAGCGAATGTGTATTGAAAGCGGATCTGGTGGTTGACGCCACCGGTCGCAGTGCGCGAACACCGGCGTTCTTGGACGCCTTGGGCTACGGGCGCCCGGCTGAAGAGCGCGTAGGTGTGCGTGTCGTGTACTCCAGTCAACTGCTGCGCATTCCGCTCGGCGTGCTCAAGGAAAAAGTGGTACTCGTTTCTCCTCGCCCTGGCCGGCCGATCGCAATGGCGTTGGCCGGCAACGAGAACGACACCTGGATGTTTACCATAGGCGGGATGGTGGGTGTCGAACCGCCGTCCGAGCCGGCCGAAATGCTTGCCTTCGTCCGAGGGTTGGTGCCAGAGCATGTGGTTGCGGCGATCGGGGCCGCCGAGCCCCTGAGCGAAGTCTGTCGTTTCCGCTACCCGGAGAGTCGCTGGCGACGCTACGACAAGATGCGGCGGTTCCCTGCCGGTCTGCTGGTTGTCGGCGACGCAATCTGTAGCTTCAATCCCATCTACGGCCAGGGCATGACGGTTGCCGCCCTGCAGGCGCAGGCGCTGCGCCAATCTCTGCAGCGCGGCGCGAATGGCTTGGCGCAGCGTTATTTCCGCGCCGCGGCCAAACCCATCGGGGTCGCGTGGCGATTCGCGGTCGGCGGTGACCTCAATCTTCCCGAGGTCGAAGGCGCCAGGTCACTGTCATTGCGCCTGACTAACAAATACGTAGACCGGCTTCAGGCCGCCGCCGAATCCGACCTCGCCGTGGCCGAACAATTCATGAAGGTCGTCGCGCTCGTCGACCCGCCCACCCGACTGCTGCAGCCGCAGTTGATGATCCGCGTTGCGGCCGCCAACCTGCGCCGTCGCCGTAGCTATTTCGGCGGCAGCAGCGGCACGCAGGCACACCACCGCCCGAAGACGAATTCCCGACCCTGAGGCCGCCAATCTGTTTATTTATCAATAAACGAAAGTGATCGCCTCGTCCCATTTGGTAGCGGCCCAGAGCGCCGCCGATCGAGTCGTGCATTCATACAGATAAATAGCGACGACAGCGTACTCGAATGGGTGGCGGCCAGACCCGCATCCAGACCACAAGCGGCGTTCATCAATGCGCTGTCGCCGCGGCGCTGGAAGTCGGCCCGGTCCCGCCGGCGTGAGGGCGACTCCCGCCGAATGGACCTGCCAGCGACTTTAGCCGAGTAGTCCGGCGCGGTTCGTCACCATCACAATTCTCCCTTAGCTATGTAACGGAAGTCACTGTCGCACAATGGTTTCAACCGCCATTGATGGATAAGAATGATTATCCATCCTTCGCACTGCGGAAACGCCGATCCGGTAAGACCTCGTTCGGTGGGCCGCGACGCAATCATCCGCTACTCCGGCGATAATTCGCGGTGATCGAAGCGATGCGATCGTTCTGGCCGCGCCGGTGAGCTCTTACACGTCCATGTCGTGCTCGACCACGAATAACGAATTGCCCGCGCGCCGCAGGCGATCAAGCACGTCGAGTAGCGGTTCGGCGTCCGCGGGGTGCAGTCCGGCGGACGGCTCGTCGAGCCCATAGGGCTGGCCCATGCCGCGGGACCCGAGGGGCTGGCCTTGGGCGTGGACATCTCCGAGCCGATGCTGGCCCGCGCGGTGCGCGCCGCGGCGGGCCCTCAAGTCGGCTTCTTGCGGGCCGACGCACAGCGACTCCCACTGCGCGACGAGACCGTCGATGCCGCGGTGTCGATCGCGGTGCTGCAGCTGATACCCGATCCGGCCGCGACATTGTCCGAGATCGCCCGCGTGCTGCGCCCCGCTGGACGCCTCGCGGTGACGGTGCCGACCCTGCGTCTGCCGCTTGACCTCTGGGGAAAGCTTGCCTACCGGTGGGGCACACGTGTTCGGCGAGGACGAAGTCGGCGACATCCTCGAAGACCACGGCTTCGTCAGCGTGCGTACCAAGGGCGTCGGGACGTTCCAAGGGGTGCGCGGCAAGCGCGGCTGACCCGCGGTCGTCAGATCGACGGCTGGTTTTCGCGCACTCCCCCGTACATGCCGCGCCGGACGACCAGCGGCATGACGATCCGTTGCACCGACCACGACGGCAGCCGGAAGCGCTGACCCGCCGGCAGGAAAACCTCCAAGCCGTTGGGTTGTATCCCCAACAGCGAACCCCAGCGTCGGCCCGGAGCTTTGAATGTGCGCAGGGGGCGATCGGCGAACTGGGCGCGAATGTTACGGGCGACCAGCGCATCCCCCCGGTTGCGCGCGGAGCTGCGCAGTGGATCGGTCGCCGCGACGTCGCCGGCCGCGAACACATCCTGATGGCCGGGCACCTGGAGCTCAGGCGTCACGCGCACGAAGCCGTGCTCGTCGAGCAACTCCGCGGGCAGCCACTCGGTGTTGGGTTGCACCCGCCCGACCGCCCAGAGCACGGCCTCGGCGGACACCGGGGGTTGTCCCGTCGTCCACTGCACGGGACCGCTGGTGATCTCATCGCCGGCGAAGCCCTCGTCGATCGCGGCGCGATGCCCCGCGTGCAGCCCCACGCCGAGGGCGGTGAGTCTGCTGCTGATCCGCTGCCAGATCTTCGGGTGATAGCCGAGCAGGGCCCGCTCGCCGGGGAAGTACAAGTCGATTCGCTTGTCCGGCCAGGTGGCTGCCATGTTGGCGGCGCTGCTGACGGCCGCCGCACCCCCGCCGAGGACGATCACCGACCGCGCCGCAGCCAGCCGGCCGTGTGCGGCGCCGATATCTCCGCCGATCTCGGCGGCCGACTGCAGCGTCGGCCGCCGCCAGAAACCGTTGCTCACCCCGGTGGAGACGACCAGCGCGTCGTAGCTTTCGGTGAATGTCGCGCCGTCGTCGAGTCGGCCGGAAACGGCCTTGGCGGCCAGGTCGACTCCGGTCAGGCTGCCCTGGATGATCCGGACCCCGTCCAGACGGCGGAATCTGTCGAAGGGAATCCAGTAGTCGCGGGCCCAGTCGCGCGGCCGGGACAATCGCACACCGAGTTCTTGACCGCTGACCAGTCCCGGCTTGACCGAGATCCCGACGACGTCGGCGTGGCGCGATAGCCGCATCGCGGCGAGGACGCCGACATCCCCGAGCCCGGCGACAACGACGCGCTTGCCGCTCATGCCGTCGCCGATTTCACCGCGGTGAACCGGAATGTCGTTGAAGGTGTGGCTTTTTCGCCAGGTTGAGGGACTGCGATGACGACGGACCAATCATCTCAACCTCCTAATCGCCAAACTGTAACACGTTCTATTTCGTAAACAGATGGCCGGATAATTGAGTGAGAAGCTTCCGATATCCGACGCGAGCTAGTTAGAATCCGGCGTGTGATGACCCCGTCAACTCCTTGGGGAAGTGAACGTGGGCACTTTCCGCAGCGCCTGCAGCTGCACAATCAGATCGCCGGTCGCCGGCAGGCACGCCGGCTGAGTCGGCGCTTTGCGCGCGTCGGAGTGAGCACCCCACCCGACCGGCTTCGGGTGATGCTGGCCGGTTCGCCGGTTGCCTATGCCGAGGTGGCTGACTTCAACTTCGCGTTGATCGCGACGCGACTCAAGCGGGAACAATTCAGCGCCCGGGTCCAGCGCATGAAGCGCCGCGGCACGCGATCGCTGCTCTTCGTGGGCCTGGTGCTGGTCACGCTGAACTTTTTGTTCTGCATGGCTTACGCCCTGTTCAGCCTGACCCTCGAGGCTTCGCCGCTCTAATTGTCGACGCCCGGAAACGTCGCGGCAGCGAGATCGACGATTTCCTCGCGATCAGCGGCCACAATGAACCCTGCCTGAATCGCCGAGTCCAGCGCCGCCGCGAAGCGCTCCAGATACTCCGTCGCCCCGCCCGGGTAGAGCCGGTGCACGGTCGCGGCATCGAACGGCTCGCCGGAGCCGAAGATCGACGACATCGTGCTGTCGTCTCCCCCGACGCCGGAGGTGCGGGCAACCGGCACATCGACCCACGGCGTCCGGACCCCGCCCGTCGCGATCCCATACGTATCGAGAACGGCTTCGCCGTCACGCATTTCGATTGGCGTGCCGCTGGGCGGTGGCTGCCCGGTGCGCACCCACTCGCGAAGATGCGACAGCCCGGCCTGCAGCACATAGTGATGCTGCGGCGCGAAGTTGATGCAGTGATCGAGGTGCTGGCCCATCAGCATGTCGGTAGGCGCGTACGCCGCGACGATGTCGGCCAGCGCCGCGGTCCCGGTGTCGATCGGGGCTACTTGGATCGTGTAATTGTCGGCGTGGGCGGTGCCTGCGATCTCCCACACTCGAAGCTGTTGATTGTCAGGCTGTCTCGCGCCATAATACCCCGCTCGCCGGCCGCCGAAGAGGTCGGTTTCGGTGATGATCGTGACGAGCGGGACGCGTAGATCGGAGCGAAACCTGACCACCTGCGATGTGAGGCTCTCCAGCGCATCGAACACCGAACCGCCGTCCAATGGGGCGGCCGGCCCGAATCGCGAGTGCACCAGGAAGCCGTCGTAGACCTGGGCGAGCGGGTCGACGGCGTTGATGTAGGTCGTCAGGAACATCGCCGACTGCGACTCACCCAGCGCGATGACGTCGTCAACTGGCAGCTCACTCAGAACATCTCTGATGAGTCGCCCGGCTTGGGAGAAGATGTCGTAGGAGTAGGCGTCGCCAGGGTGCGTCAACATCGAATATCGCTGTGCGTTCTGGTTTTTCAGCGACATGTTCAGGCCCATGAGATTCGTGCCGCCTTCGACGCCGACTCGTTGCGCGGACACCGCCACGTAGCCGTAGCCCGCGCGCACTATCTCGCGATGGGCCATCATCCACACCGCGGGTGCATCGATGCCACCGCTGACATTGAGCCACTCGACGAGCACCGTCCCGTTGAACCGGCCGCGTTCGGTCGGCGTCAGCACCACGATCCGGGTGATGAAGTCAGCGGTGTCCGCCGGTGTCACGGTCCATCGGCCGTCCGCATCGAGCTCCGTTGCCGACGAGTACGACGAGGCAGTTCCGGAGATGACGAATTCCTCGGCGGCATAGCCCACGTCGGCGATATCGAAGGCGCCCAACAGGAGTGCGGGTTTTCCGGGCATGAGCGTGAAAGTTGCCTGAGCATCACCGATCGGCACGTGCGCATCCTAACGCCGATGTGGAACAGTGGATGGAAGACAAATGATCATCATCGTCGGCGCAGGTATCTGCGGGCTTGCGGCTGCCTATGAGCTGTCGCTACGCGGCGCTGCGACGATCGTCATCGAGCGCGGTGAACCGTTCGCCGAACAGTCGGTGGGACTGGCACGCATCTTCCGGGTCGCTCATCGCCGCCCGGAGTTATGCGTCCTCGCGATGCGGGCACGGGCGGGCTGGCAGCGCTGGGAGGCAGAGTTCGACGCCGGCCGACTCCTCGGCGCGGAGGGCTACATCAGCGTCGGCGAGACCGAGGATGTCGCGGCGGCGATGACGGAGGCCGGTGCTGACTTCTCCCCGCTCGATCGCGCAGAGATCGCCGCGCGGATCCCGTTCGCCAGTGCGCCCTGGGACAGCGGGATTCTCGATCCGCTCGGCGGGAGCCTGCGCATTCGCCGAGCACAGACCGAGTTGGCGCGGCGAGTCACGATCCGCCGCGGCGAGGTTGCGCACGTCGATGACGACGGCGTGACCACGCTGACCGACGGCACCGTCCTGCGCGGCGATCGGGTGCTCATCTGCGCCGGGGTACGGACGCCGGAGCTGTTCGGACCACTCGACGTGGATTTCGTCCCGCACACCCGCTTCACCTACCGGGGCGCCGACGCGACCGGCGCCGCGTGCATTTCCGCACCCGAGGGCTACGGGTTGCCGCTTGGCAGCACCGGGCAGTGGGCTTTCGGACCGAAGGTGCCTGACCCGGCGACTGCCCACCAGCTCTTCCCGTCGCTGGCTCCGGTCGGGCGGGTGGATTGTGTGTCGGTGCGCGCGCCCTGGCTCGACGGGGGCGGCGACGGGTGGAGGGTGGCGCGCCGCGGCCGTGTCGTCGCCTTCGTCGGTGCCAACCTGATGAAATTCGGTCCGCTGCTCGGCGACCTGCTGGCTCGAGCGGTATTGGGCGACGAGTTGCCCGCTGACCTGGCTGCTGGGTTATATGCGTTGCGATCGCCGTCCGACCGGGAATAACTTTCCACGCGGCGTCGTCGTGTCAGATCGCGACCTCTAGCAGAAAGGCAGTCCATGAACCGGCCAAGCGGGTCATCCGGCGTGTTGCCCGAGTCGCGACCGGCGTCGGCCGCGACGCCTCGGGTGAACGTCGAGTTCGGTGCGGTCTTGGCTGTCCTGCTGGTGACCGGGTGGGTGGCCAATCACTTCGTCGCGTTGATGCCCGCAATCAGCGATCGCCAGCACCTCAGCACGGCAACCCTCGACGCGATCTTCGGTATCTACGCGGTGGGACTGCTACCCGGCCTGCTGTTGGGCGGCCGCGCCTCAGACGTTTTCGGGCGGCTCGCGGTCGCAATGACCGGTTCGGCGACCGCTGTCGTGGGAACGGTCGCGATGCTGCTCTCCCAGGAAGCCGAAGTGCTGACGGTCGGACGGTTCATCGTCGGAGTCGGCGTGGGTCTGGCGATGAGCTCGGGCACCGCGTGGGCGTCCGACCTGAAGGGTCCTGCCGGTGCCGCCAGCGCAGGGGCCGTGTTGATCGTGGGCTTCGCCATCGGGCCATTCGCCGGCGGATTGATCACCGGCGCCGGGGAGCCTGGTGTTCGGATCTCGTTCGCGGTCGCCGCCGCTCTCGTCGTGGCCGCGATGGCTGTCACGATCGTGGTTGCGCGCCGGCCCGCGGAAACCGTCGCGGCGGACTCGCGTGATCCTGAGCCGGCGGCTGCGCCGCAGCAAAGCATCGCACGGGCCCTGAGCTGGGCGTTGCCGATGGCACCATGGGTATTCGCCTCGGCGACACTGGGATTCGTCACCATACCCGCCCGGGTCCAAACCGGGCTGGCCGCGCCAGTGGCGGCCGGGCTGGCCGCGTTGATCGTCAACGGCGCGAGCGGGGTTATCCAGGTCGTCGCCCGGGTGGGAAAGTGGGGGCCGCAGTGCGGCACGGCGGGCGCCGTGCTGGCGGCACTGAGCTACGCGCTGATCGCGGTGGCCCCGCCCACTATGACGGTGGCGCTGAGCCTGCCGCTGCTGCTGATTCTCGGCTGTGCCGCGGGTCTTTCATTACGCGAAGGCTTGATTGACTTGGAGGCGGCTGCACCGCAACGTGTCCGGGGCACGCTGACCGGTGTGTTCTATTCGGTGACTTACATCGGCTTCGGCTTACCGCTGCTGTTGACCACCGCAGGACCTGAAGCCACCCAACTGATTCTCGCGGCAATGGCGGTGTTGGCGTCGACCGCCGCGATCAGTCGAACGCTGCGGCTACGACCAGACGCTCACCGGCAGAGCTGATTCGGCCGGCCCGATCAAGCGGCCACCACCTTGCGGGTCCGAACGTCGGCAACCGCGATGGGGTCATTGCCCACCACACTCAGCCCGGCGAGCCGCCGCCACGACCGGATGGCGTTACGGGTCACCTCCAGGATCCGCGCCGCTCCGGCGTCCCCGTTGGCCAGCCGGTGTGCGCGCAACGCGTTGCCGGTGACCGCGTCCAGGGTGTCCCAGTCGTCGGTCTCGACGAGCGAGGTGGACTGGCACGCGGCGCGCACCGCGTAGAGTTCGGCGCCCTCGGAGGCCTCAGCGGCGCTGCGACCCGCGCGGGCGGCGCTGTCCCACTCCGCGATCGGCGGCATGTCGCCAGGCGTGAATCTGCGATGCAACTCCGCGATGCCGGCGATCGCCTCGTACGCCGCGCCCCCGGCGTATCGAGAGACTCCCCACGGCGGGCTGATCAACAGTTTGGTCACCCAGATGTGCATGATCGCGTCGGCGACGTCGGCGGTTCCCACGGTCAGCCAGCCGAGGTCGAGCACCAGCAGACTGTCCTCCGGCGAGAGGTATCCGTCAGCGCCGGCCAGCAGGTCGTTGCACAGCTGGATGAACGATGCCAACGGGCGGGCGGAGGTGGCCGGAAAATCGGTGATCTGCTCGTCGCCGTTGATGTAGGAGATCACGTTCATGGCGCACCCTTTGCCCGATCCGGGCTGGTGCGATCCCCTGGCCAGGCGCAGCGGGTTGGTGATGCGATCGAGGTCCATCGAGTTGCTTCCTATCGGTTTCGGCCGCCTCGCGGGCGTCGTACCGGTGCAGTGAACAGCAGCCTATGGCCAATGAAGTCGTGATCCGGTTGCGACACGGCGACCACCGATAGTTCCGGCTTCACACCTCGCCGGAGAAGTCGGCGGTGATCCATCGGTCGGGCCGAATGGTGAACAGCACGCTCTCTTGTCCCTCGAGGCTCTTCACGAAGGCGCGTCCGCCCTCTTCGCCGAGGTACCGGATAGCGACGGCCTCCCGCACATCCACCGGTGTGGGCTTCGTGATGTCGACGACGGTGCCCTCGACGACCACATACTGGTACGGCGGCTCCTCGTGCTGGACGACCAGCGTGACCGTGCCGGCCCGTTCTATCAGCTTGGCCTTGCGCGACGACGCCCCGGTGTTGATCCGGATGTTGCCGCCCGGCGTGTAGTCGTACCACATCGGCACACTGGCCGGCGGGCGGTCGTTGGTGGCAGCGACGGACAGGACGCCGACGTGGAGCGCCGCGAGGAATTCCTGGCGTTCGGTCTCAGAAAATTGGCTCATGCTCGGGCAACGAGCGAGGTCCCGGCGCCTATTCCCGCTCGGCGCGGTGTCAGCCGCCGATGACTTTGCGATACGCGCGTGGGCCGCGATAGTCGTCCACCGCGAAGTGCCAGGTGGCCTGGTTGTCCCAGATGACGAAGTCGCCTGGCTTCCAACCGAATCCGACGCTGTAGTTGGGCGACGAGGCGTGCGCCAACAGGAACGGCAGGATCGCTTCGTCGACACCGTCGGCCAGGTCGATGCCGACCACTTCGGCACCCAGAACGGGGCTGACCGGCACGAGTGCGTACGAGCCGCTGCGTGTGCTCGTCATCCGAGCTCCCTTCACCGAGGACGACGTCAGCGTAAGTTTCGGCACGGCCGGCCCGGAATGGTTTGGATCTGGGTGCGTGGATGCGGCTGGCGCTCACCGACGAATCGGATATTTCCCACAGCGACTTGATATTTCAACATGTTCGTCACGGCGATGCTCGAACCGGGCCGACAGCTTCGCGCTGCTTCGCAGCGGGGCGTGGCTTACATTGACTCGACACAATCAGGAGGACGCTGTGCCGTTGCCGACAGACCAAAGCCTTGTAGACCTCAGCGAAAAACTCCTGGCGACGTTCACCAAGATCTTCGGCGAGCAGCCCGGGATTCGCCCGGCCCACGGTAAGGGCACCCTGCTGAGCGGAAGCTTCACACCTACCGCGGCCGCGGCCGACCTCTCGGTCGCTCAGCACTTCCAGCAAGCCTCCACACCCGTCCTCGTGCGCTTCTCCGACTCGACCGGGCTGCCGGATATCCCGGACACGGATCCGAACACCCTTCCGAAGGGCATCGCGGTCCGATTCCTGCTGGCCGAACACGTGCACACCGACGTCATCGGGCATTCGATCGACGGCTTTCCGGCCCGCACCGGCGAAGAGTTCCTCGAGTTCCTCAGCGCGCTGGCAGTCAGCGACCAGGCGAACCCGGCGGGCTCACCGTTGGAGGCGTTCCTTGGTTCGCACCCGGCGGCACTGCGCTTCGTGCAGACACCGAAGCCGTTCCCGGTGAGCTTCGCCCAGGAGTCGTTTTTCGGCGTGAACGCATTTAAGTTCATTGATTCCGAGGGCGACAGCAGATTCGGGCGGTACCGAGTCATCCCGGAAGCCGGGACGGCCTACCTCGACGACTCGGCAGTGCCATCAAAAGACGGCAATTACCTGTTCACCGAGATCGCCGAGCGGGTTGCCGCCGAGCCGGTGCGATTCATCCTGGCGGCGGCACTCGCCGACGACGGCGATGTGCTCGACGACGCCACCATATCCTGGCCGCTGGACCGGGAAGTGCGGGAACTGGGCACCGTCGAGCTGACCAGCCCGGTCGCCGACGACGCCGCACAGCAGAAGCACGTGATCTTCGACCCGATCCCCCGGCTGGCGGGAATCGAGGCATCCGACGACCCGCTGTTGGAGCTTCGGGCGGCGCTGTATCTGCTCAGCGGACGGAAGCGCCGGTCTGCCTGATCATTCGGGAATGCGGCCCACGGTGAATCGGTTCGGCTAGGAGTGCGGCATCCCTTCGAACTGGTGCTCCCCGCGGGATGAAGTTCCTGCTGATCACCCTCATCACCCACGTTCCGGATCCCGTCTCCGGAGCGAAAAAGAGCCCCGCTGCCCGGTTGCAGGACGTCCTCGACAAGGCGGTGCTCGCCGAAGAACTGGGTTTCGACGGCTTCGCGGTCGGCGAGCGCCACGAAGACCCGTTCATCTCGTCGTCCCCACCCGTGGTGCTCAGCAATATCGCGGCCCGCACGTCGAAGATCGGCCTGTTCACCGGTGTGACGACGTTGAGCCTGCTCGATCCGGTCCGCGCATTCGAGGACTACTCGACGCTCGACAACCTCTCCAGCGGACGGCTCGAACTGATCATCGGCAAGGGCAACGGGGCGGCGCAGGCCGAGTTGTTCCATGTGACGACCGCCGACCAATGGGACCGCAACCGCGAAGGCTACGAACTGTTCCGCCTGCTGTGGGAGAGCGAACACGTGACCTGGTCCGGGCAGTTCCGGCCAGCTCTGGTCAACGCCAAGGCCCTTCCCCGTCCGCTGCAGAGTCGCATTCGCATCTGGCACGGCAGCGCAACGAGTACGGATTCGGTTGATCTTGCCGCCCGTCATGGCGACCCGATCTTCTCCGCGAACGTCAGCAATCCGATCGAGCCGTACGCCGAGCTGGTTCGCCACTATCGGGAGCGATGGGATTTCTACGGCCATCGGGCGCAGGACGCACTGGTTGGCGCCGGGACCGCCGGGTTCTATGTCGCGTCGACATCGCAGGATGCGGTGGCCACCTACCGGCCCATGATCGAGGCGCGGCTCGCAGCCGGGCGCCGCGCCGGATTTCCGGTGGTGTTCGAGTCGGTCGAGGATTTCCTCGAACGAAGTTCTGCGTTGGTGGGTAGTCCGCAGCAGCTCATCGACAAGGTCGGTCGCTACCACGCGCAGCTCGGGCATGAGGTGATGCACCTGAGCGCGGATGCCGACGGCGTGCAGCCCGCCCAGCAGCGCCGCAGCCTCGAGCTGTTTCAGTCCGCCGTGGCACCCGTATTGCGTGAGCAGCTTCCGAGTCGACCGCTCATCGGCGAAATCACCCGCGGGACGTCGGAAGACTAGCTACCGCAATGCATCTACTTCCAGGCGAACACCGGTTGCTCCAGCTCGTCGACTGGATCGTGGCGCCCCTCCAGGCACAGCCAGCGCAGCTGCAGCAGCACCGCGCCGGTCGGTGCATGGATGAGGTCGTTGCCCAACGGTATTTGGACCACGGGACGCGAACTTTCCGGAATGTCGATGAATCGCGGCGAGTCGGCGCGCTGCAGTTGGTGCAGCCCCACTCGGTATACCGCCACAACCTCGTCGGGCGCCGGTTGAGGGTGCAGCCGTCCACCGCCCCAGATGACCACCGGGGTGATCACGTATCCGGATCGGGTCGGATAGTCGTCGAGCAGACCCAGGATGGCCGCCTCGGTCAGTTTGACGCCGACCTCCTCGTCCAGTTCGCGCAGCGCAGCCTGCACTGCGTTCTCCCCGGGGTCCAAGCGACCTCCCGGCAGCGCCCATTGCGACGGGTGTGACGTGAGGCGAGAAGTTCTGCGACACAACAGGAAGGCAGCACCACCCGATACGTCGACCATGCGGCCGTCGAGACCGGCTTCGGGCATCGGACGTCCCGCGATCCAGTCGTCCACGGGCGCCGGATCGATCCTGTCCTCCCCGACCTCTGACTCGACGAGCAGCACCGCGACGGCCGCATGCCGCTTCGCCGGATCGGCGACGACGCGACGGTGATGCCCCGCCAAACGGTCCCGGATCTGCTCGCGCAGTGCCTCGTCATAGACGATGGTCATCATTCGAGCTTAAGCCGAAGGCGCACCGGCCCATGGCCTGTGATCTATCGAATTCGCCCCGTGGCATCCCACCAACCGCCCGCTAGGTACAGTCAGCTATATCCAGCAAACTCGAGCGCGAGGCGGACGTGACAGCGACCACGCAACTACCGGCGACGCGCTCGACACCCACCCTTCTCCTCGTGTCCGCGGCGGGATTCCTGGCCAGCCTGGACCTTTTCATCGTCAACATCGCTTTCCCCGACATTCGGCAAGCCTTCGGCACGGCCAACCTCGGGGCGATGTCGTGGATTCTGAACGGCTACACGCTCGTCTTCGCGGCCTTCATGAATCCCGCCGGCCGACTCGGGGACAGATACGGTCACCGCCGGGTTTTTCTCTGTGGTCTGGCGGTGTTCACGGTGGGATCAGCCGCATGCGGGTTATCCGAGTCGTTTTTCGTGCTGGTTGCATCTCGTGTCGTTCAGGCGTTGGGCTCCGCGATGCTCATGCCCAGTTCGCTGGCTCTGCTGCTGGCTGCCGTTCCCGCGCCTCGGCGGGCCGCGGCCGTCAGCACCTGGTCGGCGGTGGCTGCGATGGCGGCAGCACTTGGACCTCCGGTGGGCGGTTTCCTCGTAGAGTTGTCTTGGCGCTGGATCTTTTTCGTCAATGTCCCGGTTGGTGTGCTTGCCCTGATCGCCGGTCCCTTTGTGCTTAAAAAGACGGCCGGAACCGGTGCCGGCATTCCCGATCTGATCGGTGCGCTGAGCTTGGTTCTCGGTGTCGGGGCGCTGGTATGGACCCTGATTGAACTGCCGGTCGGTGGCTCGAGCGCGACGACGGTAGGGGTTTCGGTCGCCGTTGCCGGGTGCGCGATCGCGCTGACGGTGCGGCGGTCGCTGCACCATCCGTCGCCGGCGTTGGATCTCGGAGCGGTTCGGATATTGCCGATGTGGTCGAGTTGCCTTGCGCTGTTGTTATTTTCAGCAGCGCACAGCGCGATGCTGCTGGGCGGTGTCATGCTCCTCACCACCGTGTGGGGTATGCCGCCGGCCATCGCCGGCTTGTGTCTGGCACCGGGGCCGGTCGTCGTGGTGCTCGTCTCGCTCATCGTGGCCGGCCGACTGATCGGAAAAGTGGGCGTCGGCGTGGTCGCTGCGACTGGGGCATTGCTTTACGTCGTCGGGATCGTGATCTGGCTGTGCACCATCGGGCCCGTGCCCGACTACTTCACCGATTATCTTCCGGCCCAGTTGTTTACCGGCGCCGGCGTCGGATTGGTCATGCCGAGTCTGTCCGCTGTACCCGGGATGGCCCTACCGTCGCCCCGGTGGGGGGCCGGATCGGCGCTCACGAATACCGCGCGGCAATTGGGAATGGTGCTGGGCACCGCTGTCCTGACCATGATCTACCAGCCCGGCGTCGACCTTGTCGCTGTTCGCCGGGGTTGGGGATTCGTCGCCGCGTCCGCCGGTGCCGCCGCGCTCGTCGCGGCAATCTTGGCGTTCTGGTGGAAACCCGCGACCGACGGGTCAGCCACAGCCATTACTGATTAACTTGTCCAGATGGCCGACATCACGATGCTGATCCTCGCCGACCATGAGTGGTTCCGCGAACAGTTCGCCAGGCTGGACGAGCTACAGGCGCAGACGCCCGTCGACCGGCGTGCGCTGCAGAAGGTATGGCGCCCGCTCGCCGACAAGCTCGACGTCCACGCCTATATCGAGGAGCAGATCTTCTACCCGCAATTGCTGCAACGAGGCACCGACGATCCCGAGGGTGAGACGCTCGATGCCATCGGTGACCACAACGACATTCGCGATGGCGTGCGCGACGCGAACGCCACTGAGGTAGCTAGCGACGAGTGGTGGGCAGCGGTCGGACGAGCCCGCCTCGCCAACGACGAGCACATGGGTGAAGAAGAACGAGAAGGCCTGTCCGACTTTCGCCGTCACGCCCCGATTGGTCTGCGCGAAGCACTGGGGAGCCAATACAGCGAGTTCATGGCCCAGCACCCGACCACTCGCGGGCTGAAGATCGTCGATCGTGATCCGCAGAGCTATGTCGAGGAAAACGAAAAAAAAACGCGCCCTGCGCGCAAAGACTTTTCGCTCGGCATCGGCAGCCTCAAAGGCAAGTAAGTCGGCGCCCGGTTACCCGTGCGCCGACTCAACAGCCTGCGAGCTGTCACTGTCCAGCGACTCATGCGGCCTGGTCACCCAGGCCGCATGAGCCAGTTGCTAGCTAGGCAGATCAGCCGTGTCCGCAGCCGACGCCCGCAAGACATCCACCTGGCACGCCGCCCGGACCGGCGAACTGCCCGCCGGACCCACAACCGACACCAGGCACGCAGCCTTGACCACCGGGACCGCCACCGGGGCCGCCATTCTGCCCGCCAGATCCACAGGTGCCGTTGGCGTCACAGCCAGCACCACCCGGGTCCAGCTTGTAGATGACATGAGTGGGCGCTGCGCCTGCGGGAGAACCCACGGACGCCTCAGCTGCCGCAACCGGCATCACTGCGATCGCTGCAGCAACAGCTCCACCAACGACAAACGGTTTCATGATCTTCAATTTCGTCAACATGCGCAAAAAGGTACCCACTTCCACACACGTCCAAAACATCATCCTGGCGACTTTTTTCGGGCCCGTGAATCAGTGCGGATGGCTGACGATGTTGATGACATTTCCGTCTGGTGCCCGCACATGGAATCGCCGCAGGCCCCACGCTTCGGCGCGCAACGGGTGGACGATCTCGTAACCCAGTTCCTGCGCTTCGGCATACGCACCGTCGATGTCGTCGGTACAGACCGAGATCACCGAATCTTCAGCGGCCGTCAAGTCGCGGGTCACCAACTGCACGCTCACTTCGGCATCAGGCGACGAGCACCGGGCGACCCACCCCATGTTGAACTCTTCGTTGCTCAGCCCGAGGTAGTCCGCGTAGAAACCCTTAGCCGCTTCGATGTCTGCAACCCGCAGGTTGGCGAAGATTTTCGTGGTGTGCATGCGCTCTCCTCGGTTTAGGGCGGCAGTCAAGCACGAATTCCACGCTCGCGGCCCGGCATTGATCGAGCGAAGGATTAATCTGACACCCATGAGCGGCAACCGAGTCCCCGGTGGGGTGGTGCACACGCTGCCGGCCGACTTGCGTGAAGCACTGCTCGGCGACGCGGCCGCGCTCGCAGCCTGGAAGGACATCACGCCGCTGGCTCGCAACGAGTTCATCTGCTGGGTCGAAGACGCCAAGCAGGAGGTAACCCGGACTCGGCGCATTCGGCGGACCCGGGAAGAGCTCGACGAAGGCCAGCGGCGACCGTGTTGCTGGCCCGGTTGCAAGCACCGCGAGCGCACCGGCAAATAACCCTCAGATCGACTCTTTACCCGCTGGCCCTCTAGTACTACGCTCTGTGGTACTACGATGCATAGTAGATCCTGGGCCTGCCGCCTAGCAGCGGTTTAGGCCGTGAGGGGACGGTTGTCATGAACCTCCGACCGGCAGATATCACCGCGCGCCAAGCGAACGACATTGATGCGCGATATCACCCCTCAGCTACGGTGCGCCGCCAGCTGAACAAGGTCTTCCCGACGCACTGGTCGTTTCTGCTCGGTGAGATCGCCCTGTACAGCTTCGTCGTCCTGCTCATCACCGGCATTTATCTGACGCTGTTCTTCGATCCATCCATGACCGAGGTCACCTACAACGGCGTGTACCAACCGCTGCGCGGTATCGAGATGTCAAGGGCCTACGCGTCGGCGCTCAACATCTCCTTCGAGGTGCGCGGGGGCCTGTTCGTGCGCCAGGTCCACCACTGGGCCGCGTTGATGTTCGCCGCGTCAATCATGGTGCACCTTGCTCGCGTTTTTTTCACCGGCGCATTCCGGCGCCCCCGGGAGGCCAACTGGGTCATCGGGGCGCTGCTGCTGATCCTGGCGATGTTCGAGGGCTACTTCGGTTACTCGCTGCCCGACGACTTGTTGTCCGGCATCGGACTGCGCGCCGCACTTTCGTCAATCACGCTGGGATTCCCCGTGGTTGGAACGTGGCTGCACTGGGCACTGTTCAGCGGCGACTTCCCGGGCACGACTCTGATTCCACGGCTGTACGCCCTGCACATCCTGGTTCTGCCCGCCATCATCCTGGCTCTGATCGGCGCGCACCTGGCGATGGTGTGGTTCCAGAAGCACACCCAGTTCCCCGGAGCCGGCCGCACCGAAAACAACGTCGTCGGTGTCCGGGTGATGCCGGTGTTCGCCGTTAAATCGGGGGCCTTCTTCGCGCTGACCACCGGGGTACTCGGCCTGATGGGCGGCCTGCTGCAGATCAACCCGATCTGGAGCCTTGGCCCTTACAGCCCGTCTCAGGTGTCGGCGGGATCCCAGCCGGACTTCTACATGATGTGGCCGGACGGCTTGCAGCGACTGTGGCCGGCATGGGAGATCTACGTCGGCCATCACACGGTGCCCGCGGCGTTCGGTGTCGCGATGATCATGGGCGTCGTCTTCGTCCTGCTGATCATCTATCCGTTCCTGGAGAGGCGGTTCAGCGGCGACCACGATCACCACAATCTGCTGCAGCGGCCGCGTGATGTACCGGTGCGCACCGGGATTGGGGCGATGGCTATCGCCTTCTACTTGGTACTCACATTGGGGGCGATGAACGACATCATCGCGTTGAAGTTCCACATCTCGCTGAACGCGACGACCTGGATCGGGCGCATCGGCATGGTCGTGCTGCCGCCTATCGTGTACTTCATCACCTACCGCTGGTGTGTCGGGCTGCAGCGCAGCGACCGTGCCGTCCTCGAGCACGGCATCGAAACCGGCATCATCAAACGGCTACCGCACGGCGCCTATGTCGAATTGCATCAGCCACTGGGACCGCTGCCGCTGGCGTACCAGGGCGCTCCGGTACCGACCAAGATGAACAAGCTCGGCTCCGGGGGCGCGCCCGGCAACGGCAGCTTCCTGCACGCCGACCCGGACTCCGAAGACGCCGCGCTCACCGACGCCGCCCACGCCGCCGAACGCCGCGCTCTGACCGCACTGCGGCATGGCTAGCGGACCTACGACGCCTCAGCGGCGGGCCCACTCCTCGGCGAGTAGCCGGTAGGAACGCACCCGGTCGGCGTGGTCGTGTGTGATCGTCGTGATGATCAGCTCGTCGGCCCCGGTCGCATCGCGCAACCGCTCGAGTCTGTCGGCCACTTGGACTGCGGTTCCCACGAATTGGGTTTCGACTCGATCCGCGACGAGTGCGCGGTCGGAATCGCTCCAGGTGTGCCGGCGGGCTTCGTCCGGGGTCGGGAATGGAATCGCGCCCTCGGCAGTGCGGATGCTGCGCACCCATAGTCCGTAGCCGGTCGCGAGCTCGTGCGCGGTGGCCTCGTCGTCGGCCACAACCACATCCACCGATACCGCGACGTAGGGCTGGTCCAGCTCAGCCGAAGGCGTGAACGCTGCCCGGTAGCCGTCGGCCGCTTCCAACACAGTGGCGGCGGCGACGTGATAATTCGCCGCGAATCGCAGACCCCGGTTTCCGGCCACGAGTGCGCTCTCCCCACCGCTGCTGCCCAGAATCCAGATCTGCAGGTCAGCTCCCGCACCGGGCACGATATGAGCCTCGATTCCATCAGCCGACCGATAGGTGTCCGCGATCAGCGCGAGGACGTCGTCGACTTGCTCGGTGTAGTCCTGCGATTCGGCCCCCGGCAATTGCAGCAGCGCCTTATGCAGCCCGAAGCGCGGCGATTTCAACAACGAGGAGACATCGAATTTCGGTGGTATCCGCAGTCCGTTCGATGTGCGACCGTTGACCAGGCTCCGCGGTGCGGGCGCCGCCGGCACCGGCTCCTTCGGCTTACCTCCCGAACGTCCCAGGCCGAGGTCGAATCGGCCGGGGTGCAGCGCATCCAGTAGCCCGAACTCCTCCACCGTCGTCAGCGCTGTGCGGTGACCCATCTGCACAGCACCCGAACCGAGCCGGATGGTCGATGTGTGCGCCGCAGTCAACGCCAGCACCACCGCAGGAGAGGTACCTGCAACCCCGGGATTGAGATGGTGTTCAGCGAACCAATAACGGGTGAAGCCAAGGTGTTCGGCCTGCTGAGCCAGATCGATGCTGTTGCGCAACGCCTGGGTCGCGGTCGATCCCGAGGAAATCGGGACGAGGTCGAGAACTCCCAGTGTTGTCATGGCTGTTAGGAAGCCATCCCGGTAGCGTTGTCCGCGTTCGCATTTCGGCGCGGGGCGGGCAGCGGACTCAAACCCAGGTGGTCGCGCAGCGTGGTACCGGTGTACTCGGTGCGGAACACGCCGCGCTCTTGCAGCAGCGGCACAACGTGGTCGACGAACGGGTCGAGGCCGCCGGGCGTGATGTGCGGGACGAGGATGAAACCGTCGCTGGCATCTGCCTGCACGAGGTCGTTGATTGTCGTGGCGATGGTGTCCGCTGAGCCGACGAAGGATTGCCGCCCCGTCACCTCAACGATCAGTTCTCGGGTGCTCAGATTCTTCGCCTCGGCCTTGGCTCGCCACTCGTTGGCAATCGCGATGGAATCTTTGAACATCCGGACACTGGCCCGTCCACGGGAGATGGTGTTCTCCCCCACCACAGGGCCCACGGTGGGAAGCGGACCATCCGGATCGTGATCGGACAAGTCGCGGTTCCAGAGTTGCTCGAGGAACTTGATCGCGGTCTGCGGGGACACCTGCGCCAGTCGTATCTCGTGGGCCAACTCCTCGGCCTCGGCGTCGGTGTCGCCGATCACGAAGGTCGCGGCCGGCAGAATCAGCAAATCGTCACGATGCCGCCCGTACCGGCTCAGCCGGCCCTTAACGTCTTCGTAAAACGCTTGCCCGGCAACCAATGTGCTGTGCCGAGAGAAGATCGCATCGGCTTGGCTCGCGGCGAAGTCACGCCCCTGATCCGAATCGCCCGCCTGGAAGATCACCGGCCGGCCCTGCGGACTCCGCGGAACGTTGAAGCGGCCGCGGATGTCGAAGTGAGCGTCCTTGTGCGCGAAAGCACCCGCGTGCGGAGTGGACAAAAAGACACCGGCGTCCTTGTCCGCCACGATCTCGTCGCCACTCCAGGAGTCGAAGAGTTCCTCCGCCGTCTGCAGGAAGGTCTGGGCCCGCTCGTAGCGTTGGTCTTCGGCCAGGAAACCGCCACGGCGAAAGTTCTCGCCGGTGAAGGCATCCCAGGAGGTGACGACATTCCACGCGGCCCGGCCACCGGAGAGATGGTCCAGTGAAGCGAACTGCCGCGCCACCTCATAGGGCTCGTTGAACGTCGAATTGATGGTGCCGGTCAACCCCAGCCGATCGGTGACCGCCGCGAGTGCGGCAAGGACGGTGAACGTATCCGGGCGCCCGACCACGTCAAGGTCGTAGATGTGGCCGTTCTGTTCGCGGAGCCGCAACCCCTCTGCAAGAAAGAGGAAATCGAACTTGCCACGCTCGGCGGTCTGCGCGAAGCGCGCGAACGAACTGAACTCGATGTGGCTACCGGCCGCGGGATCGCTCCACACCGTGGTGTTGTTGACGCCCGGAAAGTGCGCGGCTAAGTGAATCTGCTTGATCGGCTTACTCATTGGAGATAGTCCTCGTATCGAAGGGTCAGGCGATCGCGTAGCGGTCAGCGGGTCGCGGTAGCCCGAGTAGGCCACGCAGCGTTGCGGACTCGTAAGCGCTACGGAACCGCCCCCGGCGGCGTAACTCGGGTATCAGGTTGTCGGTGATCTGGATCAGGTCGTGCGGCAAGCTGGCAGGGCGCATTCGGAAACCCGACAACCCGGCCGCCTGCCACTCCAGCAGGAGGTCGGCCAGCTGCCCGGGCGTGCCCACGAAAATCTCTGCGTCACTGCGGTATTCGGCACCGGCGAGCTCGTCGAGCCGACGGCGTCGCGCTTGTGCCGCCTTCGGATCGTCGTCGAGGAACACCACCACATCGCCGAAGACATGCACCGTGTCTTCGAGGCGACCGGACGCTCTCCGCAGCGTATCGATGTCGGCGGCGATGTCAGCCGCCTCGGCGGCGTTATGCGGGGTAACGAATCCCACGTCGGTGCTGGAGGCAATCAGCTGATGGGAGAGGCCGCCGTGACCCAGTGCAGCGACGATTGGTTGTCCCTGGGGTGGGCGAGGGGTGATCGAGGGTCCTTTGACTGAAAACCAGCGTCCGTCGAAATCGATGTAGTGCAGCTTGTCCCGGTCGACGAACCGTCCCGATGCGACGTCGCGAATCTCCGCGTCGTCCTCCCAGCTGTCCCACAGGCGACGCAGCACCTCGACGTAATCGGCGGCCTCCGCGAAATACTCGTTCACTTGTTGTTGCGCGGCCGGATCTTTGATTGCGGACAGTGCGGGCAGCGCGCGGCGCCCGAACAGGTCCGCCACGTCTGGGCGTGGCGAGATCTGTACTCGCACGCCCGCTCGGCCGGTGCTGACATAGTCCAGCGTGGCGATCGATTTCGACACGTGAAACGGCTCGGTCTGGGTGACCGTCGCAGCGGGAACGAGGCCAATCCCGTTGGTAAGGGGCGCAACCCGAGCCGCGATGAGCACCGCATCCAATCTGCCTCGAACCCGGTCGATCCGATCATCGGGTTCGAACGGATCGTCGGACTGCAGCCCCAACGAATCCTCGATCGTCACAAAATCCAACAGGCCCCGTTCGGCCTCGGCAACCAGATCCGCCCAATAGCCAGGGTCGAACAACTCCCCCGGCCGGGCGTCGTTTTCCCGCCACGCCGCCGGGTGCCAGCCCGCACCGTCAAGAGCCACGGCGAGGTGCAATTGGTCTGGCGAAGATGAATTGGCCACTGGACCTGCTTTCCCGAAAAGGGACTCATAGGAGCTGACGCGTCAACGTCAGATATCTGCAACCAGAGCCAACGCGAAAAATCTTCAGGCAATTCCAGTCGCCGCTCCAGCCATGTGATTGAAAGCCTAGCCACGCGAACACGATCGCGCCGGTGCGATCAACCGTGCGCACCCGGGCCGACCTCCCGAAACACCCGCGGGAGTGTTGGAATCAGTCGGATCGATAAGTGTTGCAATCTCGGCGGATTTAACTCCTACTCCTGACGCCCAGCCTTGCCAGACTCGGCCGCGGTGGACAGGGCAACTCACACTGCCCCGGCATGGACGAGACATGATGGCGGGATGACCACCGATATCCGGGTGCTCGACAACGAGGACGAGCTCTTGGCCGCCGCTAACGTATTCCGCACCGCGATGATCGGGTTCCCCCCGCTGTCGAACCTCGTGCCGGGCCAGATCACCGCTCTGCTCGAGCCGGGCCGCACGCTGGGAGCATTCGTCGCAAACCAGTTGGTCGGTACCGCTGACGCCGTCACGAGCGGTCTCACGCTCCCCGGCGGAGCGGTCGTGAGCCACGCGGCCGTAACCCACATCGGGGTACTGCCGTCGTTCACTCGAAAGGGCATCGCCACCGATCTGGTGCGCCATCAGTTGCGCGACGCCGCCACCCGGGGTGAGGTGGTCGCCACACTGCGGGCGTCGGAAGCAACGATCTACGAACGCTACGGCTACGGCGTGGCGAGTTCATCGCACACCGTGGAGATACAGACGGCGCGCGCAGCCCTGCGCCACGGGGTCGGGGCCGGCGGCCCGGTGCGACTGCTGGACACCGCGGAAGTCTGGGACTTGCTGCCCCGGATCTGTCAGCAGAATCGTGCATCCCGCCCCGGAACCATCGACCGTCCCGATGTCTGGTGGCAAGGCTTGCGGCTGCGAACCGAATCTTCTTCCGGGCCATGGTATGTCGCGGTCCACGGTGCACCCGGCTCCGAGACCGGCTTCGTCCGTTACCGCCCCGTCGACACCGAGACCTGGTTCGTCAGCGATCAGCGCACCGTCGTTGTCGAAGACTTTTTCGCTCCGACCAGCGAGGCCTATCTTGGGCTGCTTCGCTTTCTTCTCGAGCTCGACCTGATCGATCGCGTCGTGTTCTGGATGTTGCCGACCGACGATCCACTCCCCTCGCTGCTTCTCGACCGCCGAGCCGCGCGGGTCACCGCGGTGCACGACGAAACCTGGCTTCGCATCCTCAATGTCGAGAAAGTCTTGATCGCACGTCGGTATGCCGGCGAAGGCACCGTCATCATCGGTGTCGATGACACTCTCCTGCAGCACAACTCGATCAGCATGAGCATCACCGGACACGGTGCCGAGGCGACAGAGCAGGATCCCCAACTGCGCGTCGGCGTCGAGGGGCTGGCCTCGGTTCTGCTCGGCGGCGCCACCTGGCGCAGCCTGGTCCTCGCCGGGCTGGCCAGCTGCGATGATCCGGCCGTCCTTGATCAGGCGGACCGTTTGTTCGCTGTGCGGGATGCACCGTATGCGGGGTTCTTCTTCTAGCCGGAACCGCCAGAAACCTAGACTGGTCGGGTGCGAATCGCCCTGTGCTCAGACGAGCCCTACCCCGTCCACGGGACCGTGCGCAGCTGGCTTGAGGAACACGGTCACCAGGTTGTGCCTTTCGGTTCGGTCGCTGCGGGCTCAGAGACACCCTGGGCGCTGGGCGCAGAGTCGGCCGCTGAGTCGGTAGCGAGCGGAGACTGCGATCAAGGTGTGTTCTTCTGCTGGACCGGCACGGGCATAAGCATTGCGGCCAACAAGATCTCCGGCATCCGGGCCGCCCTGTGCTCCGACCCGGGGCAGGCGGAAGGTGCCCGGGTGTGGAATCACGCCAACGTGTTGTGTCTGTCCAACCGCACACTGGCCGACGATCTCGCCAAAGAGATTCTCGCCGCCTGGTTCGGCGCCGAGCCGGACGGCCGCGGCGATTCGGGCGTCGACGACCTCAACGCCGTTGAGGCGCGCCACCGTCGAACGTCGCACTGATTCCCAGCAACTCGGCCAACTGAGCGGCCGAATAACCGCCTGGCCCAAGCGCATTGCGCACCGCCTCACGCGCGACGCGGGCCAGGGCGGTGTTGATCGGCGCAGCGATACCGTGCCGGTTCGCGATCCGGACGATCTCGCCGTTGAAAAAGTCGGTCTCCGCGTTGCCGGTGTTGCGGCTCAGCGACTGCCAGGTCGAGTTGCTCGCGCCGGTGTCGCGACCCGGAACCGCCCGTGGCGTCGGACCGTCGGCCCGAGCCGCGTTGGATGTTTCGAACGAGATGAATTCGATTCCAGTGGAACGCAATACCTGCTCACCTTCGGCACGTAATGCCGCCATCAACTCACTGACGTCAGCGCCCTCCGCCGACAGCGCACCTACTGCATTGCCGAGATTGCTCAGCAGCTTGTTGTACTTCCAGGGAGCGACATCGTCGACTGCGTTCACGCGGATTCCCGCGGCGCTCCACGACCGGCCCAAGGTCTGCAGAAGATCGGCGTCGGCGTTCGTGCGCAACGACGCCGGCCACCGTCCGATGTGAAACTGGCCGGCCACCGGCCACGACCGCACGATCACTTCGCCGGGCTCCAGATGCACGGCCGGCAACCAGACAGTGATGCCGAACACCTGCCGGAAGTAGCGCAGCGCTTTCTCTTCAGCGGCAACACCATTCAGCGCGGTCATCGCGGGCAGCAATCCCCCTGCAGTACCCACGACACCGTCGTGCTCGTAGACCGGTTGATCCACCCATTCCTGCAACGCCGCGTCGAGTTGCTGGGTCTTGGTCGTGAAGACCACGACGTCGCGACGGGTCAGCCGCACCTGCTCGGGCCGGGATGCGGCGCTCACCGGCGTGTGAAAAGTCCCATCGGGCGTTGCCAGCGTCAGGCCCTCTCTCGAGAGGATCTCGGCATGGCGACCGCGGGCCACCAGCACCGTGGGAACCCCGGCCCGCGCCAGCACGCCGCCTACCGTGCCTCCGATAGCGCCCGCACCGACGATGACGTAGCGGCGATCGTCGAGCGGGGATTCCAATGCCATTGGGCGAGAGTACGTCTGCCGATCCGGCGGGGCTCAGACGAGGTAGTAGTAGTGCTTGGCGTCTCCGTTGGTTCCGACGGCGGCTGCCGCCGGAACCGGCTCACCAGCCTCGTCGAAGCCGCGCAGGGCGTGGGCGTAGCGGACCGCTTTCAGCGTCGCCGAGAATTCCACCTCCTCCTCGGGGAAGACGCGCTCTGACGGGAACCACTTGTCGAACCCGACATTCGTCAGCAGTTTCCACAAGTCGGCTTGCACACCAGCAAGCAGGACGGTCACGCCGCGGTCGGTTTCCTCCCGCACGAACTTCTCGATCCGTTCGATGACAACGACGTCCGGGTGGCGCACCCGCTTGAGCCGCAACACGAGGTATTGGATGTCGTCGTCTTGGATTCTTTTGCCCAGCGTTTCCAGATACTGCTCGAGGTCGGGAGCGGCGCCGAAGAACAACTCGCCCTCGAAGTCGTAGATGAGCGTCGACGGATCGGATGGGTCACCCAGTACCCGCTCGCGGACCACCCGTTCGGGGGCGACCACCAATTCCCGTGCCTTGAGCTTGGCCGCCCGTGGCACGAACAGCAGGATCGACAGCGCAATGCCGAGGAGCACCGCGGTGTCCAGGTCGACGAATACGCCGACAAGCGCGGTGATGATCACCAGCCCCGCGTCGTAGCGTGACGCCTTGACCGCGTAGCTCAACCGCTTGATGTCGATCAGTCGTGCGGCGGTGATCAGCAGCAAACCCGCCAGCGCGGCGCGGGGCAGGTAGTGCAGTAGCGGCGCGAACAGCAGCACGATGATCGCGACGCCGATGGAAGCGATCACGCCGGAGAACCGGGTCTTCGCGCCGGCCTGGTAGTTGATCGGCGAGCGCGTCACCGAACCCGAGCCCGGCACGGCCTGGAAGAAGCCACCGGTGAGGTTCGCCAGGCCTTCGGCGATGATCTGCCGGTTGTAGTCGATCTTCTGCCCGCTCTGGTAGGCAATGGCTTTGGCGATCGACAGCGCCTCGAGCAATCCGATGAATGCGATGGCCAATGCGCCCGGCGCCAACTGGGTCACTTCGTTGAGTTGCACGGACGGGATATGCGGGTGCGGCAGGCTCTGCGGGATCTTGGCGGTCAGCTTGATCGCGGTGTTGCCGGTGTGATCTTCGGTCGCCCATCCGGCCAGATAGGCGATCAGGGCCGCGAAGATCAGCGTCGCCAGCAGGTCGAGCTGGGGCAGGCCGAATCGCTTCACCACCCGCCGCAGCACGACGGCGAGGACGATGGTCGCGACGGCGATGATCAACGCACGGTAGTTGAAGGCCTCGCCATGGAACAGGGTGAGGTAGGTACGTTTTAGCACCGACTGCCGGCCGTTGCCTTGGTCTTTCACTCCCAGCGCATTGCCGAGTTGACCCAGCGCGATCAGAACGGCCGCGGAGAGCAGAAAGCCGAGGATCACGGATTCGGAGATGTACCGGGTCAGATCACCGAGCCTGAACACCGCAATCAAAATCTGGAAGGTGCCAACCAAAACGCCGAGCAGGAACAGCGCCTCGAAGAGGACCGTCCGATTCTCCGGGTCGATGAACGCCAGCGAACTGAACACCAGTAGCGATATGGCGCTCGTCGGGCCGTTGACCAGATGCGCCGACGACTGGAAAACCGACGCGACGAAGGTCACCACGATCGCCGAGTAGACGCCGAATTTGGGGTCGACGCCGGCCACCAACGCGTAGGTAATGCCCTGCGGCAGCGACACCGCGGCGACCGTGAGACCCGCTATCAGGTCGCTACGCAGTTTGTCCCTGTCGTAGTTCACGCTTTTTAGGCGTGTAGAAATCTCCGCAATGCTCATGGCGCCACTCCTCCTATCCCGGCTACACCGGCATCAACGTCATCGGCGCGGCTCATGGGGTCTTCGCCTTTCGCCGTGGGTGTGCAGACGCGACTCTGGCCGGAGCCGAGGAGACCACGTCGTAGATGCCGTTACTGCCGAAGAACTTCTCCTGCGCGTCGTACCAACTCTTGGCGATCGCAGTGATGGGGAAGAGATTGATGGGCGGTAGCCGATCCGCATGCTTGGCCAGGATTTCCGGTTTCAGCGGACGGTAGCCGTACTGGGCGACTGTCTCTTGCGCCGCGTCGGTGTAGAGGTACTCCAGGTACGACTTGGCGTAGGACGCCAGCTTCTTGTCCTTGAGATTGGCGTCGACCCAGGTGACCGCCGGTTCGGCGAGGATGCTGACCGGCGGGTAAACGATTTCGAATTGGTCGTTGTTCTCCGCCACTTCCCGCAGGGCTTCGTTCTCCCAGGTCAAGTGGACGTCGCCGATTTTCTCGGTCGCAAAGGTGGTGGCGGCGCCGCGCGCTCCGCTGTCAGCGACCTTGACGTGGCTCAACAATGCCCTGACGTAGTCGGTGGCCTCCTGCTCACTGCCGCCGCGCGTTGTCACCGAACCCCAGGCCGCAAGAACGGAGAGTTTTCCGTTGCCCGAGGTGCGGGGATTGGGATTGATGATGTCGACGCCGTCTCTGATCAGATCCGGCCAGTCGTGGATCCCTAGCGGGTTGTCTTTCTCAACGACGAAGACGATCGTCGAGGTGTAAGGGACCGAATGGTTCGGCAGACGGTCCTGCCAGTCGTTTGCGATGAGGCCGCGCTTGCGCAGCGCGTCGACGTCACTCGGCAATGCCAGCGAGACGACGTCCGCCTTCTCATGGCCCTTGATGACTTCAGTGGCCTGGCGGCCCGAACCACCGTGCGACTGCTTGATTTCCACGGTGACGCCGGTCTTCTTCCGGAACTCGTCGACGAATGTCTTGTCGATCGCCGCGTACAGCTCCCGGGTCGGGTCGTAGGAGACGTTGAGGATCTGGTTCGGCGAATTGTCGTGATGCAGATTGTGGACGCCGATCAGGCCTGCCGCGGCGACGATCGCCACGATGCCGAGCACGTTGATCCGAGATAACGAGAACGGCAGTCTGCCGCGGCGCTTTTCCGGCTGCGCGGGCTCCGTCATTTGCCGCCTCCTGGTGTCGGAATCTGGGAATTGCCGGTCACCGGCGATCGGACTGATGTACGCACTGGTCGTTCTCACCAGCTGCGAGATGTGGAGCGTATCGACCGCGCTCCTGAAAGACAGCTGTGTAAATCAGCCTGATCGCAAAGGAATGCTCACCGGGGCTCTCACCAGCGCCTTCGAGCGGTCAGTCCTCGGTGTGGCCGCGGCTGCGTCGGGCCAGGAGATAACGCACGGGCCGTAACTGTCGGTCGTCACGCCCCGGTGCCCACAGTCCGATCAGGACGGCACTGACCGCAATCAGCACGGCCAGCACCAACAGCGACGAATGCATGGCGTCGATGAACGCCGTCTTGCTGACCTCTGCCAGTTGGGCGCCCGCCGGCCCCAGTCGTCGCGCGACCTCCAGCGCTTCGCCCAGTGATGTGGCGGCGGCGTCGCTCACCGGTTTCGGGAATCCGGCCAGGTTGGGAGCCAATGTCTTCGCGTACTGCGCGGCCAACATTGAGCCGGCCAGCGCGATACCGAGGGCGGCGCCGATTTCTCGGCTTGCGTCGTTGACCGCCGAGGCCACCCCCTGCTTGTCGTCGGGGGCGGTCGTCATGATCACCGACGTCGTCGGTGCGGTACAGAGGCCGATACCGACGCTCATCACCAACATCGGCCAGGCAGCTCGCCAATAGGGTGAACCCGATGTGACGCCGAGCAGGCAGATCACTCCGGTCGCAATCAGCAGGAGTCCGCTGAACACCACCAAGCGCAGACCGAGTCGGGGCAGATACCAGAACGACAGGACTGACAGTAGAAGCATCGGGCCCATGATCGGGGTCAGCGCCAGCGCCGTCTTGTTCGGGCTGTAGCCCAGGATCATCTGCATGTACTGCATGACCAGGAACAGGTAGCCAAACATCGACAGGAAGAACACCGTGATGGTGGCCGCGCCGGTGGCGAATGCGGGAACCGCGAACAGCCGCACATCCAACAGCGGATAACGCTGCCGCACTTCGACAAAGCCGAAAGCCAGACCCAGCAGCACTCCGATGCCGATGTTGGTGACCACCAGTGGGTGGGTCCACCCGCGCTCCGGCGCCTCGAGGATGCCGAACACGAGTGTCGCCACGGCGCCGCCGATGACCACGGCGCCGCGCCAGTCCAACGGCTTGGCGTCGGGATCGCTCGAACTCGCAATGGTCAGCGTCAAAGCGAAGATTGTCAGCGACGCGCCCATGAAGGCCCAGAAGATAGAATGCCAGGACCAGAAATTCAGCAGGCCACCGGATCCGAGCATCCCGATGACGGCACCGGATCCGGCGACGCCGGCCCAGATCCCAACTGCCTTGTTGCGCTCCTCCTTCGAGTACGCGGCGGTGATCAACGACAGCGTGGCGGGCATGATCAGCGCGGCGCCCGCACCGGCAACCCCTCGGGAGACGATGACGACTATCGGATCGGACAGCACCGCCGGCACCAAGGAGGCCGCGCCGAATATCGCCAGACCGACCAGCATCGCGCCGCGCCGACCGTAGCGGTCACCGAGTGCACCGGCGGGTAGCAGCAGACAGGCCAGGGCCAACGTGTAACTGTCCACGATCCAGGTGAGCTGCGTCTGCGTCGCCGACGTCGCCGTCGCGATGTCAGGAAGCGCGGTATTCAGCGCCACCATCGAGGAGATCACCACCAGCACGCCGAAGCACGTCACCGTGAGCAACCAGAGCCGTGCCCGCTGCGACAGCCCGGCAAGAGCGAAGTCGCCGCTTCGGACTGGGTGGGTCATCGCGTCGACCACGCGTTACCCCCTTCAGCGATACAGCTTTCTTACCCCCGAGGTTCCGAGACTAACAGTCTCGTTTCTGGTAGGCAGGGCGAGTCTACGTCGGCGCGGGCCCGACCAGCAGCTGTGTAATCACTGGAGCCGCCCAGCGACTGAGCTCCTCGCGGCTGAGGCTGGCCACCGGCGGATTCACCAGGACATATCGGGTGATCGCAAGGCCGATGACGAACGCACCCATCAGGCCGATCCGTTGCACGGGATGGTCCGGGGTTGCGGTGACCAACTTCGGTGCGACCTGCTCCGCGAAAATCCGCCGCAACGTGTCGGCCGCCAGCGGGCTGGTCATGGCGGCACGCAACAGGGCCAGGAACCTCTCGTCCTCTTCCCACACCGCGAAAAAGCGCGGCAGCAATATGCCGGCGACGTCGGCAGGATCGACGTCCGATAGATCGGGCAGGTCGATCGCGAAGTCGGCTGCCGCCGCGAACAAGTCCTGCTTGCTGCCGAAGTACCGGATTACCAATGCCGCGTCAACTCCAACGTCGGCGGCGACGGCCCGCAGCGTCGTCCGCTCGTATCCCTCGGCTCCGAAACGACGGCGTGCCGCCATCAATATGTCGTCGCGCGTTTGGGCGGCATTGCGCGGCCGGGTCGTCATCATGCCGGGGCCGGCCCAACAAGTAACTGGCGAAACACCGGAGCCGCCCACTGCCGAAGCTCGTCGCGGCTCAGCTCGGCCGCCGGAAGATTGCCCAAAACCGATCGGGTGGCAGCCAGCCCGATGACGAATGCGTCCGTCAAGGCGATCCGCTGCTGGTCGTTGTCGGGGGTTGCCGCCTTCAGCGACGGCGCGACATGGGTCGCCAACGTTTCGTTGAGGATGTCGGCGGCGACGCGACTGGTCATCGCGACTTGCAGCAGAGCCATGAAGGAATGGTCTTCTTCCCAGACGGCGAAGTACCTCGGCAACAGCATCGCCGCGATGTCGTCGGGGTCGGCATCGGTCAGATCGGGCAACTCGATGGTGAATTCAGTGGCGGTCGCAAACAAGTCCTGCTTGCTGCCGAAGTACCGGATGACCAGCGCCGCATCGACCCCCACGTCCGCGGCGATCGCGCGCAGCGTGGTGCGCTCATAGCCCTCTGCCGCGAACATGCGCCGCGCCGCTTCCAGGATGTCGGCCCTGGTCTGCGCTGCGTTACGCGGTCTTCTTGTCATCGTTACCCAACGATATGTCATCACCCGTTGACTGAGCCGTTCGCCGCGCGTATGTTCAAGTCACCAACTGTTGACAAAAGTCATCGACTGTTGATTTGGGGATCGAACTTTCCGGGCCGCGGGAACGTACTTGCAACTGAGGGGTGTTGCAATCAACAACCCGCACGGGCAGTGACCGATTTCAACAGCGGCAATGGCGCCGGCAAGCCACGTCGTCTAGGAAGGGTGAATCAAATGGGGACAGCTTTGAGCGGCAAGGAATTTCAGACCCACAAAGCCTGGAGTGTGATCGCGGGTGTGCAAGGCGCTTTGCCGGAGCATCGTTACGCTCAGCACGAGATCACCGAGACATTGGCCGCGCTGCCGGCCTTCAAAGACCATGGGGATGCGCTGCGTCAGTTCCACGCAAGCTCCAAAGTCGACAGTCGCTACCTGGTGTTGCCGCTCGAGCAGTACGCGTCGTTAACCGACTTCGGCGATGCGAACAATATCTGGATCGAGAACGCGGTGGAGCTGGGCTGCGCGGCGCTGTCTGCCGCGCTCGACGAGGCGGGCCTGCGGCCGGAAGACGTGGACATGATCATGTCGACAACCGTCACAGGTTTGGCAGTGCCCTCGCTGGAAGCCCGCATCGCGACGCGGCTGGGATTTCGTCCCGATGTCCGACGGGTGCCGATGTTCGGCCTCGGCTGCGTCGCCGGCGCAGCCGGTGTGGGACGGCTGAACGATTACCTGCGCGGCGCGCCCGATGACGTGGCGGTCTTGCTGTCTGTCGAGCTGTGCTCGCTGACTTTCCCGGCGACGACTCCATCGTTGGCATCAATCGTCGGCACCGCGCTGTTCGGTGACGGAGCCGCGGCGGTCGTCGCAGTCGGCGAACGTCGCGCCGAGAAGATCGGCGCCCGCGGACCTGACGTCCTCGGTTCGCGTAGCCACCTCTACCCCGACTCGCGGGACACCATGGGATGGAAGATCGGTTCCTCCGGATTCGGGCTCATCCTTTCCCCGGACGTGGCAAGCGTCGTCGAGCGGTATCTACCCGACGACATGGGCGGGCTGCTGGCTGCATACGGTCTGGACATCGAGGATGTCGGCGCATGGGTGAGCCATCCGGGCGGCCCCAAGGTCATCGAGACCATCGTCTCGTCACTCGGATTGCCCGACGACGCACTGGAATTGACCTGGCGCTCGTTGGCTGAAGTCGGCAACCTGTCGTCGTCGTCGGTGCTGCACGTCTTCCGCGACACGATCGCCAAGCAGCCGCCGAGCGGCAGCCCGGGAGTCATGCTCGCGATGGGTCCCGGTTTCTGCTCCGAACTCGTCATGCTGCGCTGGCGGTGACGGCTATGACTTGGTATGTGCTGTTGGTCGCCGCAGTCGCTGTCGAGCGGCTCATCGAGGTGCGCGTAGCTGAACGCAACCGCGTGGTCAGCAAGTCGCACGGCGGGATCGAGTTCGGCTCCGGGCATTATCCGGCGATGGTGCTATTGCACAGCGTTCTGCTGGTTGGCTGCCTGGCTGAGCCAATCCTGCTGCACCGCAACTTTATTCCGCTGTTGGGCTGGCCGATGTTCGCCATCGTGGTGGCGGCGCAGGCGCTGCGGTGGTGGTGCATCACCACGCTGGGCCACCAGTGGAACACCCGCGTGATCGTGATCCCGGGCGCGCCTCGTGTCACCGGCGGCCCGTACCGATTGATACCGCACCCCAACTACGTCGCGGTGATCGCCGAGGGTCTGGCATTGCCGCTGGCGCACACCGCATGGGTCACCGCACTGGTGTTCTCGGTACTGAACGCGTGGCTGCTGAGCACGCGGGTCAAGGTCGAGGATGCGGCGCTGGCGGGTCTCACGTGATCGACCTTCTCGTCATCGGCGGCGGCCCGGCCGGATTGGCCACCGCGATTCACGGTGCTCGGGCCGGACTGAAAGTTGTTGTCGCCGAGCGGCGCCGAGGCGTCATCGACAAAGCGTGCGGTGAAGGTCTGATGCCGCACACGCTGCGGCACCTGGAGCGGCTTGCGGTACACCCGCACGGCAAGCCGATCCGGGGCATCAGCTATAGGGACGGCTCGCGGCACGTCGACGCGCAGTTCAAGCACGGCGCTGGGCGAGGGGTGCGCCGGCCGGTACTACACGGCGCCTTGATCGATGCCGCAGTTGACGCCGGCGTCGAGATCTGTCACGACGAAGTGCGCGGGATCACCCAGGACTCCGACAGTGTGAGTGCCGGACGCTGGCAGGCGCGATACCTCGTCGCTGCCGACGGACTGCACTCCCCCATCCGGCGATCTCTGGGGCTGGAGCAGCCGAGCCCCGGGGCCCGGCGGTGGGGCATCAGCCGGCACGTGCAGCTTGAGCCGTGGTCAGACCACGTCGAGGTGCACTGGGCACCCGGCGCCGAGGCCTACGTGACCCCGGTCGCCAACGACTGCGTGGGTATCGCGCTTCTCACTTCGCAGCGCGGCGGATTCGATAGTCGCTTGGCGGAATTCCCTGATCTGCGGGACCGCATCGAGGGCCACGCACATGAGCCCGACCGGGCGGCGGGCCCACTGCGACAGAAAGTGTCGAACAGGGCGGCCGGACGAATACTGCTTGTCGGTGACGCAGCCGGTTACGTGGACGCACTTACCGGCGAGGGCCTTGGCTTGGCGTTCGGCGCGGCCGAGGTGGCGGTGGACTGTGTGCTCGCAGAGCGGCCGGGAGAGTACGACAGGCGGTGGCGCCAACTGACTCGGCGCTATCGCTTGCTCACCGCGGCGTTGCTTCAAGCCAGCGCCTACCGGCCCGCCCGATCCCGCATCGTGCCGGCCGCGGCGGCGATGCCCGCCGTCTTCACCGGCATGGTGAATCTGCTTGCGCAGTAGTGCTACCCGCGTCGCAGAACAAGCAACGCGCCGGTCAGAGCTTCTTCGTCGAGTAGTCCTCCGATTCGGGAGCTTTGACGCTCGGCCAGCCGCCATGCCTCTGTTTCGCCGTACCTGCCGCTGAGTGCCTTGTCGATAACGTCCATCCGCTCGTTCCACGAGTCAGGGATTGCCGGCAGATTGGCTGTGCTCAGCCACTGCTCCAACCGAAGCGACGCCCGGTCCACCAATCCCATCAATCGGCTGGGCGTTGGAAAGTGGTTGCCTTCGGACTCACTGCTCGATAAGTCGCGCTGTGCGACGAAGACCAGCAATCCGATTCGCCCGCCGGGCCGTACCACGCGACGCAACTCGTCGAGCAGTTCCTGCTGTTGCGGAGTCGTGCACAGCACGCCGAGCGCCCACGCGGCGTCGACACTGGAGTCCGCTACCGGCAGTGTCGAGCCCACCGCGCGCACCACCGGATGGCCGAATAATTTCGTCGCGGCCCGGCACGCGCCCGGTTCGGGCTCCACGAGAACGGGTAGGGCGCCGCATGATCGCGCCGCGTACTCCGCGGGACCTCCGACGCCGGCACCGCAGTCCAACAATGTGGCACCAGGCTCCAATCGCATCCCGTCGATCAGCCAATCAAGGGCGGGCGGGCTGCCGCTGCCTCGGCATCCGGCGGGCACGTAGTAGTCCGGACCGAGGTCTAGCGCTGCCTCCGCGGTCCACTCGGCGACCGTGTCGAATTCCGCCTCCGTCGCTTCAATCATCTGCGCCGCTTCTCCTCGTCGCTTCGCTTCGCATCGTCGCCGGCGCGGGTCATGTGCTGTGCTCCGCTCGGATTCGGCGACCGACCTCTGCCTTGATCTCGGCTCCCAGACGCGTGCCCGACGCCGACGCCAACCCGGACACATTGACGCCGTCGACGCCGTCGATGGACAACAGTGCCCGCGCCTCGGCGACAGCTGCGTCGATCCCGGCCGCCACAGGATCAGCCGCGTGAAGCACCTGTTCCGTCACAGCCGGGTCGAGTTCGAGACCCGGCAGTCCCTGTAAGACCGCCACCGACATGTCGTCGGTGAATACCGCGACAGCAGCGATCACCGGAATCGCCAGACCCGCCGACCGCGCCGCGGACATGAAGTGCGCGATTGCCTCTGGGAACGGCACATGGTTGAGCACCGCGAGATTCGCGCCGGCGCGTTGCTTCTCCACCAACCGGACCGGACGCCCGTGCACGGGCGGCGCGGTCGGCGTTTCCGGCACAGCTGCGGTTACACCGAGGGATGCTGCCAGCGCGACCAGCCGCGGACCATCAAGATCGAAGGTCTGCGTCACTTCCGGCCGTACGTCGTATCCGCGGCCATCTCCGGTCACGCACAACACGGTGCCGACACCGATGCTGCGAAGGCCGCGCAATTCCTGCTCCAACACGACCCGATTGCGGTCGCGGCAGGACAGCGTGATCCACGGAACGACACCCGCGTCGAGCAGCAGCGAGCCCATCAGAGTGGGCGGGAAGTCCGGTTTGTTCTGATGTTCGCCGACCAGCACCGCGTCGCAGCCAGTGGCCAGGACGGCGGCTGTGGCGGCAACCTCGTGGCCGTCGAACGAGGCGCAGCTGAAGTCGGTGAGCACCAGCGGCGCTCGCCCGGGACGGGGCGCCGATTGATGACCCGACCAAGGCACCACGTCAGCGAAGGTGCACTCACCTGGGCGCATCTCGCACTGGCCATCGGGCCGCACCCCCCCGCACGGCCCGAACTCCATGCGCTTAGGGCATCCCAGATTCGTCGACAAATGTGGTCCTCGCTTATTGTGGTCGCTGGCGGGTACCCGGCAAACCCCCTGCGCATGCACCTCAACCCCGACGCGCGCGGCTCCAATCGCCAGTTGGCCGCAGTCATCGGCTCCGGTGCTATTAGGCTGGTTGCCGATCCAGACATCGTTAGGAAGAACAGTGACCAACACCTCAGGCACAACGCCCAGCGCTACTCCTCATGCCGAGTCCGCGTGGTTGTCCAAGTCCGCCTCGCAAACCCGTGGTTCGGACAAGAAGGAAGTCCAGTTCCACTACGACATCTCCAACGACTTCTTCAAGTTGTGGCAGGACCCGTCGCAGACCTACAGCTGCGCGTACTTCGAGAAGGACGACTACAACCTCGAGCAGGCGCAGCTCGCCAAGGTCGACCTGTCGCTGGGCAAGCTGGGGTTGCAGCCCGGTATGACGCTCCTCGACATCGGCTGCGGTTGGGGCTCCACCATCCAGCGCGCGGTCGAGAAGTACGACGTCAACGTCATCGGCCTGACGCTCTCGGAGAACCAGAAGCAGCACATCGAGCAGAACCGGTTTCCGAACATCGACACCAAGCGCAGCATGGAAGTGCGTCTGCAGCCCTGGGAAGATTTCGAAGAGCCCGTCGACCGGGTTGTGTCAATCGGTGCGTTTGAGCACTTCGGCTTCAACAAGTACGACGACTACTTCAAGAAGACGTTCAACCTGATGCCCGACGACGGCGTGATGATGCTGCACACCATCATCATCCCCAGCGACGAGGAGATCAAAGCACGCAAGCTGCCGCTGACGATGTCGCGCGTGCGGTTCATCAAGTTCATCATGGACGAGATCTACCCCGGCGGTCGTCTGCCGCTGAGCGCGCAGGTCGAGGAGCATGCGGTGAAGGCGGGATACACCGTCACCCGCAAGCAATTCCTGCGTCCGCACTACGCCCGCACC
>Ga0302326_10001546_pt1 | contig 58328 bp, 41 predicted proteins | sample Palsa_T0_3_FD_202264 | JGI IMG/M metagenome (GOLD analysis project Ga0302326, IMG submission 202264) | Peat permafrost microbial communities from Stordalen Mire near Abisko, Sweden - Palsa_T0_3 | ecosystem: Environmental > Terrestrial > Soil > Palsa > Peat permafrost | place: Sweden: Abisko...
CGAATATTAAGTGGGTGGCCCAGGTCTCGCGTTTGAGACCTGGGTGTTCCGGCTAGAACCCATTTGCGGGAGAAACCCAGGTCTCAAAAGCGAGACCTGGGCCACCCACTTAATCTCGAGGTTGCAGCTTGTTCTTCGACAGAGCGCTCATCAAAGAACAACGGCCCGCGGCAAAGCCGTGGGCCATTGTTGGTTCGGCGAAGGATACTACCGTCGTTCGTGCTCCCCGCCGTTCGGATGAGGTTCATTGTGCGGTTGACCACCACCCTGATGCGCCGGCTCGGAGTAATGCGGTTGCGAGGGAGCTGAGTAATGCGCTTGCGGCGGAGCTGTGTAATGCGGTTGATTGTTGGCGGGCGCCTTATAGGTCGCCGCGTTGTTGTTGTACGCCGGATGATTATTAGCAGCCGCGTTATAGGCTGGCCGGCTGTTGGCGTTCACAGCCGGGTGATTAAAGTTCGCTGACGTCATAGGGCGGCTTACGGCCGCAGTAGCAGGCCTTCCACCGTTCACAGACGCGAAGTTGGCCCGGTTGGTGCTGGCGAAGTTCTGATGGGACACCTGTTCAGACGTCGGCTGAACATGCTGCTCCCGCATCGCTGCCTGTTCCTGGCCATTGGGCCGGGCGTTGATCCCATTGGGCCCGTTGAAGCTTGTCCGGTTGATCACGGTCGTATTGTGAATCACCGTGTTATCGATATACGTGTTGTGGACGATGGTGGTGTTTACGTGCATCACCGCGCTGTTATAGGCGAAATGTCCACCTTCCCAGCGCCCGCCGAAGAAGCCCACACCGCCATAGCCGTAGCCATAGTTAACGCCACCGTAAAAGCCGACGTGGGGTCCCCAGTATCCGCCGTGCCACGCGTAAAAGCCGCCACCCCAACCCCAGTAGCCAGGAGTCCACAGAAATCCAGGCTGGGGAGCAAGCACCCAGGTTCCCGGAACCCAGAAGTAGCCCGCGTCGCCATAAGCCCAGTATCCAGGAGTCCAGAGGTACCCATCCCCGGGGCAAACCGGCTGCACGTACACCGGAAGTATGGGGGGAGCGACTGTGATGGAAACGAAAACCCCCGCAAACGACGAAGCTGGCACAACAGAAACCAGTAATGCGAGGGCCAGAGTTCTTAAAGCTCGAATCGTACGCATAGCATCGCTCCTTGCTCTTCCGCGGCACAAATACTTACGCGGCAAGCGTGGCCGGATAATGACCGGCCCGACTGTATGAACGCGGCACCCACGAATATGTTGCTGGCAGGTACCGCGCAGGGTAACTGGGCGGATGGATGGATCGCCCTCGGTTGCTCGAAGCCAACCGTGCTGAGGGTATCGACTGAGGATGTAGGTGGCTATACAACATTCGCTGCAAGGAGCTGGGGATAATCTACCGTCCTACTGGCTCCCAGCGTAGGTGCCGCACTGTCAGCCACCGTTTCTACCAGGATGTTGAGGCGAAAGGGTTTGCGAGTCGTTCCCCGGGGCGGTGCGGGTTTTAACGGCGCAAATAGCAAGCGCCCGTGAGCTTTGGCTCACGGGCGCGCTGAAGAGCAGCCCTCCCCCAGAACTGATCCTCGTGGATGACAATAATGGCGCCTAAGATGTTTGGCTACATCACCCTGGTTACTCGCAACGGTCACCTGGGCAGTGGTTACCCTGCCTGCCTTCGGGATGGACATTTGTGTGATAAACCCTTGTGGTACCCGCGATGACCCTTCTCCGCTGCCTGTACGCACTGACGATCTTCCTGAGTGCCTTTCTCCTCCTGGTCGTGGAACCCATGGCAGCCAAGCTGCTGCTCCCCACCCTCGGTGGCTCCTCTGCTGTATGGACCACCTGCCTGGTCTTCTTTTCTGTCGTCCTTTTGCTCGGCTACCTCTATGCGCACTGGATCTCGTCCCTATTCGACCCTAAACAGCAGGCAGTGATCCATATCCTAATCTTGACCATGGCGCTGTTGACACTAGGAATTCGTATCCAGCCCGGCCCCGCCGCGGTGAGCTACCATCCGGCCCTGACCGTCTTTCGCGTGCTTGCCACCGTCATCGGGCTACCCTACCTGGCTCTTTCTTCCACCACGCCGTTGCTGACTGCCTGGTACGCGGGCAGCTTCGAAGGAAGATCACCCTACCGGCTTTTTGCTCTGTCGAATTTTGCCTCCCTGCTCGCCCTCGCCAGCTACCCCCTGTTCATCGAGCCCAACCTGACCATGAAGCAACAGACGGGGTGGTGGAGTGGGGGTTTCCTGGTCTTTGCCGTGCTCTGCGGGGCCATCGCCTGGCAGGGCCGCAGACGTGTTTTTACCGCCAAGGGACAGAAAACAGCCTTGGCCGGCCACCCCGAACCCTTTTGGTTTTTGCTGGCCCTAGGCGGCGGCATGATGTTGGTTGCCGTAACCAGCCACATGAGCGCGAACATTGCTGCCATTCCGCTGTTATGGCTCCCGCCGCTCGCCTTGTACCTGCTGACGTTCATCCTGGCCTTCCAGGGAGCCTGGAAGCCGCTTCGCCAATCGATGCTGCGTTGGGTGTTGGTAGCGGTGGCCTCCATGGCGTACGCGCTGCGGGACATTCGCACCATCCTGCCCATTGCGGTGAGCCTCCCTCTGTTCCTGATTGCTTTGTTTCTTTGCTGCTTCTTCCTTCATGGCGAGCTCTATGCGCGACGTCCGGTCACTGCGGGCATGACCAGGTTTTACCTGGTCGTCGCCACCGGCGGTGCGGCGGGAACTCTGCTGGTAGGAGTGATCTTTCCCCTGGTTCTGCGTGCGAATTACGATCTCGCATGCACTCTGGTGGTGGTCTCGCTGATCGCCTTGGCGGCGACATGGCAAGACGGTTGGGGCCTGCGCATGATCTGGATGGCGGGCGCGGCAGCGGCGATCGTGGTCCTGAGCACTCAGGTGCACCAATACGACGATGACGCGGTAGCCCTGATGCGCAACTTCTACGGCACCCTGCGAGTCAGGGAGTCGCACCTGCCACCGCAATCCGACACCGACCGCCAGCTCTTGAATGGAACCATCGAGCACGGTGCGGAGTGGTTTGCTCCCCAGTTCCTGGACCAGCCATTGACTTATTACGCGCCGGACTCCGGCCTTGGTTTGGCGATGCGGCTCTGCTGTGGGGCAGCGACGAAACGGGTGGGTGTGATCGGGCTGGGAACGGGTACTGTCGCGGCCTATGGCAATCCTGGGGACGTAGTCTGCTTTTACGAGATCAATCCACTGGTAGAAAGGCTGGCGCGGCATTGGTTCACGTTTCTGAACGATAGCCCCGCGCACATTGAGGTGATCCTCGGGGATGCGAGGCTATCTCTTACCGCCCAGAGCGCACAGCATTTTAATGTAATCGTAGTGGATGCTTTTTCCGGAGACGCGATCCCCGTCCATCTATTGACCAGGGAAGCGCTGGCCCTCTACCGGCGGCACTTGCAGCCCGGCGGCGTGATTGCCTTTCACGTCTCCAACCAGTACATCAACCTGGAGCCGGTCGTGGCGGCGATCGCCGCAGATGCTCAAATGAAAGCCGTGTCCGTGCACTCCCGGAGTGATGAACAGAATGGCTTCTACTATGCTGACTGGATCCTGGTAACCGCAAACGAGGCGCTCTTGTCACAACCGGAGATTGTCAACAAGGGTTTCCTGACCCCGCTGCAAGCGAATGTAAGACTCTGGACCGACAATTACAGCAGCGTCTTTCCCTTGCTCAAGTGGCACAGCAAATAGCAGGCTGTGGCGGAGATCTGATGAAAATGGCGCGGACGAATGTTGAGTGGGTGGCCCAGGTCTCGCGTTTGAGACCTGGGTGTTTCGATAGGACCCGTTTGCGAGGGGAAACCCAGGTCTCAAAAGCGAGACCTGGGCCACCCACTCAAAGTTTGGAGGTTGGAGCATGCTTTTCTTGCAGAGCGAAGCGCAGTGGAGAGACGAGGCCTTTGGCTATTCCCCAAAATTGATCCGCAATCCAAACCGCGCAACCCGCGGCGAAGCCAGCGTGAGCAGGGGCGTCTTCCCGGCTTGAATCGATCGATCCAACAGATTGTCTCCGGCCGCGAACGCCTCCAGATGGCGCCCAAAGTTGTGGGAAGCGTACGTACCGAAGCGGAAGTAGCCATGCAGCAGATACTGGTTGGCATCATCGTCGAACTGTCGTCCGCTGATACGTCCCTGCAAACTGAGCAGACCCAACCGACGGCGAGTCAGGTTTACCTGGGTAGTTGCCATGTTGCGCGCCACCTGGGGAATCCAATTGCCCACCAAGCGCGGTTCTTGAGCATTGCTGGTCACCGTTGCATCCGCGTATTGATAGCCCCCCTGGACACCCACCCAACTCGCCGGCCTGGCCGCGAAGTCGAGCGACACTCCCCGGCTTTCAATCTGCCCCAGGTTCTCGCGCTTCAGCAGCTCGGTGGTAGCCGTGGTACTCAACGTCAGGGCAGTGATAGGCCGATTGATCTGCGTCCAGAAATAGCTGACCCGGACGGTAGACCCGATCTGCGGCAGATCGGCATGAACTCCCGTTTCCCAGCCCGTAGCCCGCTCCGAGCGCAGATCGGGATTAGGCTCGGTGGTCTGCGAGCCGACCTGCCCGGTGCGATAAAGCTCGTTCTCCGTGGGCGCACGGTAGGCGCGAAACGCCGACGCATTCAGAGCCAGGTTCATCGTAAGACGCCGCGTAATCCCGATGCGGGGATCGAACACCGTCTCGTTCAACTGAGGCAATTGGACCGGGGCGGTAGCGGTCTTATATTGGCCGGCATCGAAGTTGGAAAAATGATCCACCCGGGCCGAACCGCTCAGCGTCCATGCCGGAGGCGTGAACAGCACCTCACCATACACGCCGCTCTGACGCTGCCGGGCAGTGGTGTTGAGGTACCCCTTCGAGGCGGGAAAATTAGTTTCGTAATCAGCCGCACGCACATCATGGATATCTGCGCCGGCCAGCAGCAAAAGATGCGTGCCCACCGGCTGATGCCAGTGCCCAGCCGCCCCCAACTCATCCGCCGGGTCTTTCCCGATGCGGGTCAACGTTTCCGCCGTCCGTGAGGCATTGATGGTGGAGAAGGTCTGCGAATAGTGCTCATTGTCCCCAAAGAGACGCACCACCAGGTTGCTCCAGTCCGCTCCCCCGGCGTACCTCCACAGGCGTGTACTGTTGATCTGGATCGGGGTGCCGTTATGGCGGCCTTCATTCAACGCGCTGCCCCTTAAAAAAAGCCGGCCGTTGTGGCTCAACCCGTGCTCGAACTCCGTCAACCCATTTTGCGCGTGCACATTCGATGGCTGATCAATCGGGCCGCGCGCACTCGGGGCAATCAGGATATAACCGTCCGTAGCAATGACCTGTCCGCTTGCCAGCCCCGACCATTTGCCCAATTTTAAAACTCCCAGCAGCGAGTCATCCGTTGTCTGCTCCGAACCGTAGCTGGTGGAGAGCTGGAAGCGATTGGCGTCGGGCTTGACTGGGACAATGCTGATCACACCCCCGATGGCGCTCGAGCCATAGAGATCAGACCCTCCCCCGCGCACCAGCTCAACCGAATGGATGGAAGGTGGAGGCAACTCCTCCCAGTGGATCCAGCCGCCAAAGGGATCGTCGATCGGAATCTCGTCAAACAACACCAGTGAGCGGCTGGCCGCAGTCGATCCCAGACCGCGCAGCGAAACCCCCTCCGTAGTAGGGTTCGCTACCAGCGAACTGGTACGGCGAAAAAGTTCAAACCCGGGAACCTGTCGCAGCTTGTCATCGAGCGAAATCCCCGCCGCCTGGCGCAGCTGCCCGGTAATAAGAACGCGCGTGCTGGAGGGGCTGTCACCCGAAGCCAGAGGGGACCTGTAGGCGGTGACCGTGACACTCTCCAGCGGGTGTTCCAACAAGACATGAACCGGAGAGGGGCCGTTCAGGTCCGCCGAGGTTGGCTCGAAGTGGGGTGCTGCGATCTGCACCCGGCCTGAACCTGCGGGCACGGTGAAGCTGCCGTCAGCGGCTGTCGTCGCCAGCAGTTCTCCCCCACTCCCGAGAATCTGCGCCCCAGCCACTGGCAGATTGCGTGCATCGACCACGCTGCCGGTGATGCTGCCCTGCTGCGCCCGGCTCCGTGCTGAGGGCAAAAACAATCCCAGCAGGATCAAAGCGCAGCAGCGAAGGCGGAAATCGGAAGCGCGGTTTCGAGGATTCAAACTCGAATAATACGACAGTTTTCGCGCGTCAGGCGGTGGCTGCCGCCGCACCTGCCTCGGCCACGCTGTGATCATCCTTGCCGGAGCCTCCGCTGACCCCAATGGCGCCTACTACCACTCCACCCCGTTTAATCGGAATGCCTCCGGCAAAGATCATGATCTTGCCGCTGTTGGAAACGTGAATGCCGAAGAACTGCTGCCCCGGTTGCGAATTCTCACCCAGTGACTTGGTGTCGAGATCGAAGGCTTTGGCGGTAAAGGCCTTCTTCTGCGCAATGTCTATGCTGCCAAGCCAAGCTCCATCCATACGCTCGAAGGCCACCAGGTTGGCGCCCTCATCGACCACGGCAATGTTCATCATGACCTTAATCTCGTTGGCTTTTTTCTTGGCTGCCGCGATGATCTCGCGCGCTTCATCGAGGGTGATCCCAACTGCTTTTCCCATGAATATTCCCTTCCCTTCCTTGTTATATGCTAACCAATAACGGGGGCGTGGAGTGTTCGTTCCCATGAAACGACTGTTGGTTCTGATGCTGCCGGCTTGGTTTGGTGCAATCGCTCGGAGCCGATGGCAGCATTTTGCGCATCAAGGTCAATGGCTTTGGGCGGTAACAGTTTTTTGAGCGTCGTCTCCCTGCCAGGATTTTTATGGTCAAGAAATCAAGCCAACCTTCCCGCTTGCATGCGTTAACAGAAATTTGTCTTGGGTTGCCGGAGACAACACAGCAGGACAAGGGATCGCACGTTGCCTTTCTGGTCCGCAAAAAGACGTTCGCTTACTACCTCAATAATCATCATGGTGACAACATCATCAGCGTTTGCTGTAAGGTCCTGCCGGGTGAGAATCGTTTCCTTGTTGAATCGGGGCCGGACCGGTTTTACTTGCCCGCATATATCGGATCACGAGGATGGATCGGTCTCCGCATGGATCGTGCGGCGCTGAATTGGACCGAGGTAAAAGAGCTGGTTCATGGCAGCTATCTACAGACGGCGCCTAAGAGACTCGGTTCTCTGGTGAAGCATTGAAGATCACTTCAGCTCTTCAACGTGCTTTTTCGGCTGATGGTTCTACCAGTTGGTGATCGAACCATCCGGCCGGAAGTAGGTCTGCGCGCGTGCCGTGACTGGCTCGGTAAATTCAGCAATCGGGGTCAGCTGCTTGTAATCCAGCTCCACACCCAGGCCGGGACGCTGGTTTGGATAGAGCTTACCGTCCTTGAAGTCCAGGCAAAGGGGCAAATGCGGCAGGGTGCGGCCCTGGTAGTTGTACTCCATCAGCACCGGCCCGGAGAAAGTACCCAGGCAGTTGACCAGGGCCGCGGTGGCGATGGGTCCGGTGAAATGAGGAACAATGCCGACGAAGTGGGTTTCACAGATGGCCGCAATCTTCATCATCTCGGTAATGCCGCCGACGTTGGGCAGGGTGGCGCGAACGAAATCAATGTCGTGATTTTCTACCAGCGGATTAAAGTCCCAGCGGTTTCCCCATTCCTCTCCCGCAGCCAGAGGCACGTTTACCTTGCGGCGCAGGATGGGTAGATCCTGCAGAAAGGCCTCCGTGCGAACCGGGTCTTCGACAAAAAACGGAGCCAGATCCTCGATCTCGTTGCAGCCGCGGACGGCGTCCGGCAGATCGAAGCGTTGGTGGAAATCGATGACCCAGTCCCCATCCTTGCCCACTCCTTCCCGCGCCTGGGTACATTCGTCGCGCAGATGATTAATGCGCTCCCGGGTGTTGAAGGTGGTATTGGCAGGCAGGTCCATGGCGCCGAAACGGAAGGCGCGGTAGCCGGCCTCGATGGTCAGCCGGGCGCGATCTTTGATGCTCATGCCCTCGGTAATGCTAGGGATCACGCCGGCAGTGTTATAGCACTCGCAATAGTTACGAACCATGCCTCCCAGTAATTGGTGTACAGGTAACCCCTGGACTTTGCCTTTGATATCCCAAAGCGCCAGATCCAGAGCGCCGATGGCGTCGGTCCTTTCGCGACCTGCAGGATAGAAGAAGGCGCGGTTCATGTCTTGCCAGAGACGCTCGATGTATTGCGGATCGCGGCCGATCAATCTGCCGGCCGATTGCGACAGCGTATCTTTCACGCCGCCCTCGCCGATGCCGGTGATGCCGGCATCGGTCTCGATCGTGACGACCACGTCACTCTGGTTGAGCAGCGGGTTGGGGTTGGGAGGCAAGTAGGCACGCACCCGCGTGATCTTCATCTTGGGGATCGGAACAGCGTAGGCGGGCAGACTACGCACGCCGCCGGCAATTGCGGTAGCCGCCAGGGAACGTAGGAAGGCTCTTCGTTTCATGACTCGAATTCTCCTTTGCCACCCTGCAAGAAAAACACTTCCAAGAAAGAGCAACCACATCGAGACGCTTCGCTCTGTCGAAAATAATGCTGCGATCTCCAGACTTTGGGTGGGTGGCCCAGGACTGCTGCTGGGGAAATTAGCAGCTGCGGACTCCGTTTCGATACGCGCGCACTGCCGCTAATAAAGCCATAGCTTTTGCTTCCACAACCGCCGCATCATCTCCTGCCCTGTAAATTGACGATCCTACGCCAAGGCCAAGCGCTCCTGCAGCCATCCAGGGTGCAACTTGATTCGCGTCCACTCCACCCACCGGGATCACGATGGCCGATGTGGGTAGAACCGCACGCAACGCCCTGAGCATGGGCGGCCCCAAAACCTCTGCGGGAAAAAGCTTGATCGCATCCGCACCCGCATCGAGCAAAGCAAAGGCCTCGGTAGGATTAAAGAATCCCGGACAGGCAAACAAACCCGCCCGCTTTGCGGCACGCACAATCGCCGTGTCTGCATGAGGAGTCACGATCAGCCGGCCACCCGCAGCCGCCACTTCGTCAACCTGGGATGGAGTGGTGAGTGTGCCCGCCCCAATCAGCATCCGATCACCGAAGCTGCGCGACAAGATGGAAATGCTTTCGAGTGGACTGGGCGAATTGAGGGGTATCTCAACCATGCTGACGCCGGCCCGCTCTAGGGCGAAACAGGTTGACTCCACCTCGGCCGGCTGAACGCCGCGTAAGATGGCAACCAAAGGACTGCGTGCGAGCCAGGCTCTTACGTCCAACAGAGCCTCCTGCCGATAGCGGCCAGTCCGAGCGCCGCCGCATTTTCCTCTGCCAGATTTGCGCTGCCGCCGCAGGCTTCCATCGCCTGCGCATAAAGACCACAAAGTTGCGCCGCGCCGACCAGCACGACACCGGCCCCGCGAGGCATGGTCGCGCGAACCTCGTGCCCGATCAATAAACCTGACAGATAAGAGGCGGACGCCTCTTCTCTGAGTTGACCCATCAACACCCGCGTGCGCACGCCAAACAGATGATGCAACAGACCGCCGGGATCAGCCGAGCGACTCACCCCATCACGAAACGCAGCTTCTTCGGTGACCGCGCCGCTAGTCGTCGTTCGCTTGAGGATGGTGCGCTCCAGGATGGTGCACCTGGAGAGCGCACTGTAGACTTCGCCAGTCATGCTAGTGGTAAAACTCACGATCTTGCGATCGCTCAGCTGAATCCACTTGGAGTGTGTTCCCGGAAAGCAAACCAGTCCAGCCCCGGCGCAGTCGTCCAGTATGCCCATGGCCGCGGTCTCTTCCCCTCGCATCAGCTCAGGCGCATTGGCAGCGTTCGGTCCCATGACCCCCGGAACCAACCAGACCTGGGCCCCGAAGAACGGCACCTGAACGACCGAGGCGGCAAGCTCCTCGATTCCCACAGGACAACGAAGGTACTCCGCTTCCACCCAGCCCTGCCTGCTACCGACCATGCCGCACAACAGAATATGGTTCTCACCCTCCTGCAACCAGGCGCCTACCTCGGCTCGCAGCGCTTCTTCAAAATTCCCCTCGCCGACGCGCAGAATACCCTGGGGCGAGGAGCATTTCGCCAGCACGGCTCCCTCTGCATTGATACGAAACGCCCGGAAATTACTGGTACCCCAATCGACTGCAATCACCTGGCCGCATAGTCCTTGGTCTGCTTGGTGCTGGAGTTGTAAATGCTGAAGCTACCCCTGGGGCTGGCAGTCAACATGAAGTAGTTGCCCTGGTCGGGACCCTGAGGATTGGCGATATATTCCGTGGCCGTGTTGTGTTCTGCTGCCCCCTGCTCGGAGTAATGAAGCTGCCAAAGCGTCTCCAAACCGGGGGACTTGAGCACCTCATCGATCACCTCCGGCGACCCGCCCTTCTTCGCTCCGTTATTCATGATGGCCACCCGGGGATGAACTCCGTCGACCAAGGCATGGCTGGAGCTGGCGTTGAGTCCGTGATGGGAGACCACCAGAATATCGACATGTCCCAACCGGTTCACAGGGCACATGAAGGCCAATTCCTTATCCCAGGTAAGGTCGCCTAAATCGAGGATTTTTAGTTTGCCAAAGTTGATCAGCACGCCCAGCGAGTGGGAATTTTCGGTGGCGTCGTGGGGCTTGGTTTCCGGCGTTTTGCAGTACTGATTGGTCTCCCCGCCTCCCGGTAAGGATTGGTCGATCACGTTGCCGTCGCTGCTAATGACGGTAACTTTCATGCCGGTGATGGGCAGCACATCGCCCGGATGCGCGACCATGTGCCTGGACTTACCGCTGGCCAGCACCTGCATGTAATCCGCATAGATCTTCGCCGTGGGCCCGCTGGTTTCGATGCTGGCGCCGTGGTCGATGAACGTTCCTACAGGAACCCGGTCGACCAACTGAGGCACGCCCCCGGTATGGTCGATGTGATAGTGGGTCAACAATACATAGTCGATCTTTCGTATGCCCGCATTCTTGGCTGCAGCCAGAATGCGGTCCGCGTCCCGGCCCTCATTGCCCGGCCAGCCTGTATCAATGAGCAGAGACTCGCCCGTAGGGGTTACAAATAGTGTGGATTGACCGCCCTCCACATCGATGAAGTACACCCGAAGATCGCGTCTGGCGGCCCGGGCTGTCAGTCCGGCAAAAAGAACCAGCAAAACAACGACCCACTGGCCTGTGTGCGTCCGTACAAAAATAGTCATGTGCTTCCCCATGGATGCATTGTAGCGATATGCTTTTGCCTTCGACCTCAGATAGAGTGGTGCGGACGATGCTGTTGAGGACTGCACCTCACTCCAAGGAGTTCTATGGAACAGAACGTTCCGGAATACGTTAAGCGCTCAGTTCCCGTACCCCAGACCGCCAGGGTTCCCTGGTACAAAAGCACCTTCCCCAGCTATTTCGGCATTTTCCTGTTTGTCGGCTATTACCTCAAGCTGGCCGGGCCCACGATTGGCTACGCCAGCCCGACCGTCGTTCTGTGGGGGCTGGTGGTCGCCGGGCTGCTTTGCTTCGGGCTTTATTACTACGTGCCGGCAATGCTCGGCATGCAGACCGGACGCAATCTCTACGTGGTGGGCACCTCGACGTTCGGAACCACGGGCGGATTTCTTATCCCCGGAATCCTGATGGGCCTGTTGCAGGTTGGCTGGGTGGCGGTGGACGCCGCCGTCGCAACCGGCTTCATCATGAGAGGCCTTGGCCTGACATCGAGGACGCTTTACAGCGTGATCGCGTTAGTGTGGCTTTACAGCCTGGGATGGGTGGCGATTAAGGGCATCAACTATGTCGCCCAGGTAGCCAAGATCCTGAATTGGGTTCCATTCCTGATGATCCTGGTCGTGCTGTGGGCCAACCGGAGCGGCATTCCCGCTTACCAACCGCCCCAGCACCAACCCTTGACCGGGTTTCTGAATGCGCTGCTCATCACCATCGGTTTCTTCGCCACGGCGGGCGCAGCCGGCACCGACTTCGGCATGAATAACCGCAACCGGGGAGATATCGTCCTGGGCGGAATTACCGGGATCGCTGCCGGCGCAGTCATCGCCGGTGGGATCTCGGTTCTTTCTGTGGCTGGCTTCCTGGGGCGGCATCCGGGGCCGGTCAACTACGATTACACGGCTGCGATTGCCAGCGTAGGAGCCCTGGCACCGGTGATGTTCTTTCTCTTCGCCGCTGCCTGCCTGGTGCCCACCTGCTTTTCCGCGTTTATTGCGGCCAACAGCTTCAGCACCATGTTGCCCAAGATTTCGCGCCCGGTCTCCACGCTTGCCGGTGTCACTCTGAGCGCGATCCTGACCATTACGGGTCTGGCTGACAACCTGATCGGCTTCTTCAGCATTATCGCGGCATCCTTTGGCCCGGTTTGCGGGGCCATGGCGGCGGACTATCTACTCGCCGGACGCCGTTGGTCTGGCCCGAGGCGAGGTATCAACTGGGCCGGCTATGTCGCCTGGCTGGTGGGTTTCCTGGTTGGCATGCCGGAGCATATCCCCGGCCTCCCCGCGGCCCTGGTGAAAGCCGACAATCCCTCGGAGCTTTACGCCTTTGCCGCCGGTTTCGTGATTTATATCGTGCTAGCACGCCTGCGGCCGCCGCTGGTGGAGATGGGAGACGCGCGGTAATTCGCTGCGGTTGAAAATAAAGCCGCAAACTCCAGACTTTGGGTGGGTGGCCCAGAGCTGAGGTGGACGGGAAGAGCACGGCTTTAGCTGCTTCCCAAGACGACGTACACAACTGAAGGCGCGCAGGTTACTCTGATAGTTTGGGATTCAATCCTGTTCCCTCGGTTGCCATGATGCCAACGTCCGCCGATCTGCGTCCTATCCAAACTTACAACCGCCTTCTTCTCCTGGTTGCAGGATTAGGTGGATTGCTCTACGGGGTGGATGTCGGCATCATTGGCGGCGCGCTGCCTTATCTCGAAGCGACCTCCGGACTCAGCGCCAGCCAGCTCTCGGTAATCGTTGCGGCGGTGTTGCTGGGGAGTGTCATTTCCACACTCTTCGCCGGCCTGCTTGCCGATTGGCTGGGACGCAAGCCACTGATGGTGATCAGCGGAGCAATCTTTGTTCTCAGCATTCCTGTCATCGCGCTCTCTCACGGATTCGGACCATTGTTCCTGGGACGGCTTCTGCAAGGGATCAGCGGAGGATTCGTGGGTATGGTCGTTCCCCTTTACCTGGCCGAGTGCCTCTCAGCACAGGACCGAGGGAAAGGCACAGGCGCCTTTCAGTGGCTTCTGACCCTGGGTATTTTCTCTGCCGCTCTGATCGGCATCTATTACAGCTATCGCGTCGCCGCCCTCATAAGTACCAGCACGCCGGCTGCGCTGTTGAGCGTCAAAGACCAGGCCTGGCGACGCATCTTCTGGATGTCGATGCCTCCCGGCATTTTGTTCCTGGGTGGTAGTCTGTTCGTCGCCGAGTCCCCCAGATGGCTCTTCCGGCGCGGTCGCAAGCAGCAAGCCCTGACCGCCCTGCAGCGGTCGCGAACCGGGGAGCAGGCCAGGCTCGAACTGGAAGAGATGGAGCAGATCTCTCTCCGCTCCCATAGCGGAGTCTTCAAGGATTCCCTGCTGCGGCGAAAGTATGTCCTTCCCTTCCTGCTGGCGTGCATCATTCTTTTCTGTAACACGGCAACCGGCATCAACTCGATCGTTGGGTACAACACAGACATCCTGCTGCAAAGCGGTTTGTCCGATCTGCATGCCCATTGGGGCTATGTGCTGTTCACCCTTTTCAACTTCCTCATGACCGTCGTCGGCATGACCCTGGTAGACCGCAAAGGGAGGAAATTCCTTTTCATACTGGGCACATCGGGCATCATCGTTTGCCTGCTTTTTGTCGGCATCCTGTTCCTGCGCACGGAAAAGAACCGCTATGACGTGCGCAACGATATTCAGTCAGAAGTAGGACAGGATCAGACTCTGCTGCTCCATTTTGACCAGGGCGATGCCCGGCGGCTGGTGCCGGCAAATACTTTTCGCTCAGACCGGTTGGCGCTGACCGTGATCTACTCCTACGGAGGATTTACCGCCGCCACCAGGACAATGCGGTCCGAGGATGCAGGCGAAGCTCCGGTGGCCATCGATCGGCAGAGTAGTCTCCCTTCGACCAAGGTCGAGGCGTTCTTTCGTGACCCTTTTGCGAATCTGGATGGGGCACGCACCGCGCCGCTCAAAATCGAGCATGCCTACATCGGTCCGATACCCAGCACAGCGCACGGTTGGCTGGTAGCTTTGGGCCTGTATGGCTTTGTTGCCTTCTTTGCCCTGGGCCCGGGAGTTTGCGTATGGCTGGCGTTATCGGAACTGATGCCGACACGCATCCGATCCAATGGCATGAGCATCGCCCTGGTCATCAACCAGATGGTTTCCACCACGCTGGCGGCGATCTTCCTGCCGGTGGTGGGCAAGTATGGCTATTCCATGATGTTTTTTCTATTCTGTGGCTTCACTGTGATTTACCTGTCGACGGTGGCCTTCTTTCTGCCCGAAACCAAAGGCAAGACCCTGGAGGAGATCGAGGCCCACTTTGCAGCTGCGTAGATTGCGGGAGCATATAACCCGATGAGTTTTTTTCTGGCCCTGGATGCGGGCGGAACCAAAACCGATTATGTGCTGGCCGATGAAACACGCGAGTTGGCCCGGGTGCGCACCGGCACCATCAAGCGCATGCGGGTCGACGCGGCAACCGCCTGCCACAACCTGGAGTCGGCGCTCACAGAACTCTCGGCGCGCACCGGCATCTCTATGAAAGCCGTGACCCGGACCTGCGTCGGGACTGCCGGGGAGACAGTTCCGCTGGTGAAGGATTGGTTGCGCGAGGCCATCACCGCCCGGGTGGGCGGTGGACTGCTTATTTTGGGCGACGTCGAGATCGCACTGGACGCTGCTTTCCCCGGACGTGCGGGCGTGCTGGTGCTGGCGGGCACAGGATCGAACGTGGTCGGCCGCAGCAGCCAAGGGGAGCTCATTTCGGCAGGGGGTTGGGGGCCGGCGCTCGCCGACCAGGGATCCGGACACGTCATCGGCCAGCAAAGCCTACGTGCGATCTTCCTGGCCAAGGACGAGGAGCGGGAGACGCTGCTATTGCCTGCGGTGCTGGATTTCTGGCAATTGTCGTCCCTGGACCATCTGGTGGAACACGCCAACACTCTTCCGGCTCCCGACTTTTCCACCCTCATGGGAATTGTCATGAGTTGCGCAGAGTTGGAGGACGAAATCGCCTTGGCGGTCCTTCGGCAGCAAGGGGAGGAGCTGGCGTACCTGGTCCGGCTGGTCATCCGGCGCTTGCAGCGTGCCTCGACCGAAGATGATTGGACACCCCCGATCGCCTTTGCCGGCAGCATTCTGGAAAACGTTCCCCCGCTCCGGGATGCTTTAATCACAGCAGTCCAGCGCGAGTTTCCCCGCGCCCAGGCACCTGATCGAGGGGTGGACCCCATTGATGGAGCACTGTGGCGGGCACGAACCGGCAGCTTTTCTTAGTCGCTCACAAGTCTTTCATCACCCGTTCATATTCATCTGACATTCGCATTCCTTTAAACATCCGTTTTCAGGATATTCATATCGTCAGGGTCTATGAGCAACCCAATGAGACTAAGAATTCGCACTCTACTTTTGGCCGTGTCGTTATGTTTGGTAAGCTGCGTCGCGTTCGCCCAGTTCGATGTGGGAAGCCTGGTAGGAACGATCCGCGATCAGAGCGGGGCGGCAGTCGCAAATGCCTCCGTCACGGTGACCAATACGGCCACCAACCTTGAGACTTCAGCCAGCAGCAACAGCAGCGGCGACTACGAGGTGCCCTCGCTGCGTGCCGGGGTGTATACCATCTCGGCAAAAGCGCCAAACTACGCCGAGGCAGTAGCCGAGAACATCACGATTTCCGTAGGCAGCCGGCAACGCATCGATCTCGAACTAAAGGTTGGGCAAGCGCAGACGTCCGTCGAGGTCAGCGATGTGGCGCTGGAGCTGGAGACAGATTCGAGCCAGAGGGGCCAAACCATAACCCAATATCAGACCGAGGCGCTGCCGCTGGTGAGCCGGAACTATTCGGATCTATTGGCATTGGTCACGGGCTCACGGCAGGCTCCAACAGCCGCCACGACCAGTTCGATCAGCAGCCTGGTACGCCAGGGCGCCTACAACGTCAACGGCCAACGCAGTATGTTTAACAATTTTCTGCTGGACGGAATGGATAACAACGCCTACGGCGAAAGCAATCAGGGTTTTGACAACCAGATCATCGCCATCCCTCCGGACTCGGTCGCGCAATGGAATGTGGTGACCAACAACGAGAACGCTGAGTACGGCCGCTCTTCCGGGGCCACGATTAATGTTGCTTCCGCCAGCGGAACAAATCGTTTCCACGGCACTCTATACGAGTTCATACGCAACACCGACCTGAATGCCGCCGGCTATTTTAAACCGACAGTGGTCGGCAACACCGGCAATATCGTTCCCTTCCAGAAGCCAACCTTCAATCGCAACCAGTTCGGCGTGAACTTCGGCGGCCCAATTCGCAAGGACAAACTGTTCTACTTTGTGGATTACGAAGGCTTCCGCCAGACGCTCAAGCCGCTCACGGTGCTCACTCTCCCCACCCAGAACGAGCTCAACGGCATCCTGGTGGTACCGGTCCAGGATCCGCTTACCGGGGAGGTGTACCCCGCACATACTCCTATACCAACCAGCGCGATCAGTTCCACTTCGCAACAGATAATCGGCTTTTTCAAGCAGATTCCCGGGCTGCCCACCAGCGGGCTCGCTTCGACCGGCCTGGCGACTAACGATTACTCCAAGCTGGTCCCGTTTACCGATGCCTCCGACAAAGGCGACCTGCGCCTCGACTACCAGCAAAACGCCACCAATTCCTGGTTCGTGCGGGTGAGTGATCGCAAGGAGACTGGTGTCAACCACCCCTCTATCCTGCTGCCGCTCGACGGACAGACCAATGGCACCATCCGCATTCTCGATCAGCAGGTAGCGCTTGGCTACACGCACCTGTGGGGTGCGAATAAAGTCATTGACGCCCGGGTGGGGCTTTCCAAGACAAAAGCCGGCAAGTATTCGCTTTCCATCGGCGATGATGCGATTACGATTCCAGGATTGCCTAACAATCCCACCGTCGCGGGCGGCCTACCCTCCACCAGCCTCTCCGGCTTCTCCGCATTTGGCCGCCAGAGCACCAACCCTCAATGGCAGAACCCGTCTTTGCTCGATCCCAAGGTGAACTTCACCTGGGTGAAAGGAAAACACTCATTGAAATTTGGCTATGAGTACGAGCACATCTGGATGGCGGTCAACGACAACAACCCACTCTACGGCTCGTTCAGCTACTCGGGTGGCTACAGCCTTTGCCCCAGCACCACGGTTGGCGGAGTCAAGGTTCCGGTCAACCCCAGCTGCACCAGCATCAACGCCGCTGTTAGCGACAACTACTGGGCTGATTTTCTGTTCGGCACGACCAACAACTACTCCCTGGCTAATTTGTTCGTCGCGCATTTGCGCCAGACCATGCACAACATCTATGCCCAGGATGACTGGAAAGTCTTGCCCAACCTGACATTGAATTTAGGCCTGCGGTGGGAGTACGGTTCCCCTTACTCAGAGCAGCACGATCTGCTTTCCAACTTTGATCCGGTTTCGCAAACTGTCTTGACCATCACACCCGGTTATTCGCAGACCAGCGCGGTGACTCCTGTCTCCGCCGGCGGAGTCTATGGCAAGACCCTCGTGAATCCGGACTTTGGCGACTTTGGACCGCGGCTTGGCTTTGCCTATGCAGCGAGTCCGGCGGTCGTTGTCCGTGGCGGTTACGGAATCAGCTACGTGCACTACACGCGTGCCGGTTCGGGCGATATCCTGGCTATCAATGCGCCTAATGCGCTGTTCGTCTCCGTGACCCAGCCGAAACCGGGTACGGCCGGATATCGCACGGTGGATCAGGGCTTCCCCGAAGGATTGGCTACCACCTTCAACCCCAAGACCGACAACATCACTTACATTCCCAAAAACACCAGGGACAGTTACGTACAGGATTATTTTCTGAGCGTGCAGACGCAGTTGGCAAAGAACAGCGTGCTGGACCTTGCCTTTGTCGGCAATCACGGGGTAAAGCTGCAGGGCTTCCTCAACGCCAACCAGATCAATCCGTCGGCCGGATTTAACCGTCCTTACAGCGCTTGGCCCAGCGACATTACGGCCGCTGTCAATCAGTTCTGGTCACACTATCAGGCTCTGCAAGTTCGCTATGAACAGCGTTCGGTACGTGGTCTTACGCTGTTGAATTCGTTCACCTGGTCGCACTCGCTGGACAATGCCAGCGCGTCGCTCGAGGGCAACAGCCCGTCTCCGCAGGATGCGAACAACATCGCTGCCGACTACGCGCAATCGGACTACAACCTGCCTATCTCCGACGTCACCAGCCTCGTCTACGACCTTCCTTTGGGACGTGGGAAGCAGTTCCTGAGCGCAAGCAATGGCCTGGTGAATGCGGTCGTGGGGGGATGGCAGCTCAGCGGCATCAATACCGCGCAGGCCGGTACGCCGTTCAACCTTACCTACACCCCGAATTCCGCCAACGCGCTCTCGCCGCAGATCGCAGCCACGTATCGCGGAGCTAACGAGTACCGCCCGAACCGCGTACCGGGGGTTCCTCTGACCGAGAGGGTGAAGCTTTCCAGTGGTTATATCCAATACGTCAACTACGCTGCGCTGACCTTACCCCCCACCAAGACTGCCAGCGGCGCTTTGCTCAGTCCATTCGGCAATAACAGCCGCAACCCAGGCAGAACCCCGGCGTACTACGCTACGGATTTTGCACTTAACAAAAATTTCGACACGCCTCTGGAAGGTCTCAAGGTTCAGTTCCGCACTGAAATGTATAACGCGTTCAACCACACCAACCTCTACCTGCCCGCCAGCGGCCTGGGTGGCACCCTTGGCGGCGCGCCGAGTAGCGGCGGCAGTATTACCAGCACCTTTGAACCGCGCATCATTCAATTTGGTTTGAAGATTCTGTATTAGCAGCAAGTAATTTCCACATATTCAGCACCATTTTGTAGCAGGCTACAGCTTGATCCGTATCAATCCGTGCCAGCCCCGGACTTCAGTCCGGGGGAGCGGGTTTTCAAACCCGCGTGAACGCTTTATTTAGCCCTGGTGAGAACGCCCTAGGGTGCCCAATCAACCCGTACATTTTCGTGGCCTCGACGACACCCGTTTGGCAAGCAAGTTTCGTGAATCACCGCATTCCTGACAGAAACACCACCACACTTACATTTCGGAAAAGCCGATCAGAGCGGGCTTGAGGGCTAAACAGGTTGCGGAAAAACTCGGGACGGGGCAGGAAAGACGTACCTCAGCGGCTAAAGAGCGTGTGTGTGAACTCGGTTCCGGAAGGGCACGGCTTCAGCCGTGCCGTAATTCAATAGAAGTTTCCGGGCTTTAGCCCCTGAGGGCATCTTTTTATCAGCGCACAAGAGAATTTAGAGGATAGAAAAAACGTACCTCAGCGGACCTCAGCGGCTAAAGCCGGGTAGGGCCATGTTATTTGCGGTACGGCTGAAGCCGTGCCCTTCCAGAACCGAGTTCTCACACACGCTTTAAGCCCTACATATTCTCAAGCATTTGCGGCTACAAAAAAGCTCTGCTTTGTATCAGGGCACGACTTTAGTCGGGCCATAAACGATTGGAAATATGTCGGGCTTTAGCCCCTGAGGTACGTCATTTTTGTCCGGCCAGCCTTTTAGCCCCTGGAAGCCAGCAAACACCATATGAAAAGCCGATCCCTTGCAGTAACCACTTCGATGTTCTTTTTTGCGCTGCGCCCGCAACAGTTGTTCGCCGGCGCGGGTTTGCTCCTCAGAAAGGAAACCTCATGAAGAAACTGTTCGCGATGGCAATCTTGCTACTTCCCTTTGCCCTGGCGGGTTGTTCCCATCCGCAGCCGGCCCCCTATTACCCGCCCCCTCCACCGCCACCGGCATACTCGCAAGCCGCGGAACAGGGCCACCATGACGGTATTGATGCGGCGCGTCGTGATATTGCAAACGGGGCACCTCCCGATCCCAACCGTCACCCACGCTTCCGCAATCCTCCTGTGCCTCCACCTCTCATGGACGATTACCGGCACGCTTTCCGTAACGGCTATGAGGAGGTGTATCGCCATGGACCACCGCCCCCAGGCTATTAAAGTAGGGAGATGGAATTCGTTATCGATCATCTCGACCACCTTGTCCTCACGGTAGCCAACATAGACGCAACGGTCGCTTTCTATACTTCCGCTCTGGGTATGGAACTGGTCACTTTCGACACCAGAAAGGCGCTTCGATTTGGGGAGCAGAAGATCAACCTGCACCAGGCCGGACACGAGTTTGAACCGAAGGCAGCTCATCCTACGCCCGGCTCGGCGGACCTGTGCTTCATCACCAAAACCTCGCTTGAGGATGTAGTCCCGCACCTGACGGCAACCCACTATGCCATTGAATTGGGGCCGGTGGAACGCGCCGGCGCCGTCGGCAGGATGCGTTCGATTTACCTCCGCGACCCGGATTCCAACCTCATTGAAATCAGCAACTATGTCTGAGCTCGTGGCCATGCCAGGTGTGGGCGGTGACCCAGCCAGGGCGGTCTTGAGGACGTCGATCGCCCCGCTCTGAGGTCGAGCTGATGCCACCCGCGTAGAACGACATTCTCCCTGGTGGGGTCAAGGTTAGCAGCCACACGTGGCATTCGATCCGGCCGGCAAAGCGGTTTTTTGATAAGCTACTTGCGCACTACCCGCAGAGCAGCCCCCGAGCCCGAGGATTTTACAAGCAGTCCGGAGCCAGACCATGAATACCCGCAACCTAGCAGCCATCGCGATCGTTTTGATGACCAGCCGTATGACCCTCGCCGACGCGAGCTATCAGGAGACAACCCAGATCACGGGTGGAAGCATGGTGGCGCCGCTCAAATCCCTTGGCTTTCTCAGCAAATCGGTCGGCAACATGCTTGCCCCGACCACGACATCCACCATGGTGCATGGCAACCAGAAGGCGGTGGTGAGCAAAGATTCGACCGAGATCACCGATCTCGACCGGGAAACAATCACCCACATCGACAACCTGCACAAAACTTATTCTGTGGTGACCTTCGCCCAGATGCGGCAGGCATTTGAGAACATGCCCAAGCAGATGGAGCAAGCGCAGGAAAACGCGAAGCAGGGGCAGCCGCAACAACCGCAGCAGCCAAAGACGGATCTGAAGACCAGCTTTGATGTTTCGGTGAAGAACACGGGGGTGAGCAAAGAGGTCAACGGATTAACGGCACAGGAGCAGTTGGTCACTATGCAGATGCATGTCACCGATCCCAATGCGCCACCCACAGACGCGACCAACACGGTGACCTATGTGGTGACGACGGATGCATGGATTGCTCCTGATCCACCGGAGATCAAGGAGGTGCAGGAATTCGACAAGCGGTTCGGCCTGAAGCTGATGGCCGGGGTCGATATGTCGGCCTGGAAATCGCAAATGGCCGGCCAAAATCCTGCCATGGCGCAGATGTTCAATGGCAAACCCGGATCCCAGGAAGCCATGGCCCAGATGGCCAAAGAAATGGCCAAGCTCCAGGGCACAAGGGTCATGGAGATCACGCGAATGGGTGGGAGCGGGAATGGCCCCGGCGCCTCGCAGAACTCGGCACAAACCCCCACTCCTGCTACAACTCCCGCCAGTTCGAACAATTCGATGGGCGGACTTTTAGGATCTGCGTTGAGCAACTCCGCGCTAGGGGGGTTCCATCGCAAGAAGGCGGCACCGGCGGACACGACCACCTCGACAACGCCAGCAGCGGACGGATCGCAGACTACGTCGAGCGCAGTCCTGATGGAGACAACGACGCAGAAATCGAACTTCTCCCGGACGAGTGTTCCGTCGTCTGCTTTCGAGGTGCCGGCGGGATACAAAAAAGTTGATACACCTATGTACGGCACACCCAGCAAATAGCCGGCATCCCCCATCGGTAACTGGAATGAGTAACACAGTTAAAGATACCCTGCCCAAGCAAGCATTACACTGCGAGGCTGGGCATGCGAATCAATGGGGCGCAGGCATTACTTCTCGTTCTGGGAACGTGGTCAGTCACCTGCGGTAGTCACCGCGCATTTTCCCAAGCGCCTGCGCTCACGGTGGATGCATCCGCATCCCGCCACGCGATCAGCCCGGACATCTACGGCATCGCCAACTACGGCCTCGACGCGACTTTCGCCAAAGAAATCCAGGTAGGAAATATCCGCTGGGGAGGTGACGGGACAACCCGCTATAACTGGCAGGCGGATTCAAGCAACGCGGGGTTCGACTGGTACTTCATGGGCGGCAACGGGGAAACCACGCCGGTGCCCAGCGCCTCCGCGGACCTCATGGTCAAAACTTACAAACCGGCGGACGCGCTGATAACCATCCCAATTATCCCTTACGTCAATAAAAGCTCGGCATGGAGTTGCAGCTTTCCTGTTTCCATTTATGGACCGCAGCAGTCTACCAATCCCTATGTGCATCCGAATGGAGACAACTGCGGCAACAGCCTCACCCCTAATAATACCCAGCTCATTGATAACAACATTTACGCCAACCACATTGACAACACAACCAGCCTGCAACAGCAATGGGTACAACATCTGGTGAGCACTTTTGGCACAGCAGCCAATGGCGGAGTGAAGTTCTACCAACTCGACAACGAGCCTGACGGTTGGTCGAACACCCATCGCGACGTGATGCCGGTTCAGGCGAACTATCCAACCATTACGCAATTAGGACAAAAATATGCGGCCACGATCAAGCAGGTTGACAGCACAGCCTTTGTCCTGGGACCCTCCGATTTCACCCTGGGTGGTTGGATCGGGACTACCAGCCAGCAGGGCGGCCTTTACGCCGGCGAATATTACCTGCAACAAATGGCGGCCTATGAAAAGGCCCGCGGGCAACGAATTCTGGACTACTTCGATGAACACTACTACTTCCAATTTTCCGACCAGGCAACCCAGCTGGCCTCCACCCGCACGTTGTGGGATCCGACCTACAACGGTGGGACGTGGGTAGAGCAATGGGTCTTCCAAGCACCGATGCAGTTGATTCCCCGCTTCCGTGGCTGGATCCGCACTTACTATCCGGGAACCCTGTTATCACTCTCTGAATACAGCATCGACAGCCAGAATAAGTCGATTGTGGATGCGATCGCCGAAATGGACGTACTCGGCATTTTCGGCCGCGAGCCCATCGACTTTGCCGACATGTGGAACGCACCAGGGCCTCAGGATCCCATCGCTTACGCCTTTCGCATGTTCAGGAACTATGACGGTAGCGGAAGCCAGTTCGGCGATACCTCGATCAGTGCCGTCAGCAGCGACCAGGGATCACTCTCCGTCTACGCTGCTCAGCGGTCGAGCGACAATGCGGTGACCATCCTGGTCATCAACAAGACGACCGGGGCCTTGAGCAGCTCCATTGCCCTCTCCAACCTGACGCTGCCGGCAACGGCCCAGGTCTACACCTACACCTCAGCAAACCTTACTTCGATTGCTCACCCTTCTGACGCGCCGATTACCAGCGGCTCCCTGAGCTATACATTTCCTGGATATTCGGCCGTGATGTTCGTGGTGCAACCAGCCGCCGCCCCGGCCGCTACCACCACCACCACCCTCTCTGCATCGGCTACCCAGATCAATGCCGGGCAGTCGGTGACGTTTAATGTCACTGTGGCTGCGGCTGCAGCCCCTTCCGGAACAGTCACCCTGCTGGACGGCACAACCTCCATTGGCACCGCCGCATTGTCGAATGGGACCGCCGCGCTCACCATCACGACACTGGCCGCCGGCACCCACAGTATTACTGCGTCGTACGCTGGAGACGCCGCAGATGCGTCGTCCACATCCACCGCGGTGTCAATTCAGGTAAATGCCGCCGCAGGACTACAAACAACTACAGCCACCCTGGCAGCTTCTGCCCCAACGGCTGTGTCGGGACAGTCCCTCACGCTGACGGCGACGATCGCTCCCGCCTCTGCGACGGGAACGATTACCTTTCAAGACGGCAATACCGCGATCGGGTCTGCCAGCTTGACGTCTGGCAAAGGAATGCTTACTCTCAGCACCCTGAGCGTAGGGAACCACTCGCTGAGTGCGGCTTACAGTGGAGATGCAGCCGACTCAGCATCGACCTCCAACGTGGTTACGGTGACCATCACTGCTGCTCAAAGCCCTTCACCGGCTCCATCGCCGGATTACGGACTTACCTTGTCGAGTGGCGCGCTCACTGTGACGCAAAGTACGCCTGGATCCTTGACGGTCAAAGTAGCTCCGGAAAATGGATTCAGTGCTGCGCTGTCGTTTGCCTGCTCCGGCTTACCCAGTGGATGGGGCTGCAGCTTTGCCCCGGCCACTCTGTCGGGAAGTGCTCCGCAGAGTACAACTATGACCGTGAACACAATCAGCAGCGCCCGGTGGATGCCTGCGCCGGCAGGATTGGTGCTGGCCCTGGTTTCACCCCTACCGCTGTTCTGGCTGGGTCTGGGCAGCAAATCACGCAGGGCGCGCTGCATGTTGCTCTTCGTCTTCACCCTTGCCTTGGCCGGCTGCGGAACTTCAGGTAACACTTCTCAGCAACAACAACAGGAGCAGTCAAGCACGTACAACGTCACCGTCACTGCCTCAGGTACGTCGGCGCCTACTCATACACAAACACTTGTACTGACCATGACCCGGTAGATGCCCGCGGCCCCAATAGGCCCCTCAGCGGGTTCGTGTCGTCCTGTCTTTCGACTCAATAGCCTTGCCAGTATGGCAGGTTACCCTTCGTTACTTTGAGCACTTCTGCCGGTTACGTCTGCACGGTATTTCCAAACAACACGAGATCGATGTATGGTTGGCCTCTCAGCCGATATTTGTGCCGAAGAAGGCTCCCTTGAACCGTTGGGGAGAGCTAAGAAAAAGAACTGAGAAATGAGTACCTTTATGGGAGTCCAAAACCTGGATGCTTGCACTTTTACTGGTCCTTGGCCTTTCTCATAAAGCGATGAACAACGCGTCCGCGACCGGCCCCCGGCGACTATGTCGACCGGCATTTGTGGATTTCGGCCAAATTTAGCCGGACACGATGGCATCTGGCAGTACTCTGCCCAGGTTTAACTTCCTACTCTGACTGTGAGGCCAGGCTATGCAAATGATGCGCCGACGCGCAACCGCATTGCTCCTGATCATGTTGATAGTTTGCGCCAGTCAATTACTGCGGGCTCAATCCGGAGCAGCGCCCACGCTGGGCGTCGATGCGTCCGCGTCCATTCATCCCATAAGCCCGCAGATCTATGGAATCGACAACTTTGTCCTCGATCCAACATTCGCCAAAGAAGTGCAGGTACCAAATGTCCGTTGGGGAGGCGACGACACAACCCGTTATAACTGGGAGGTCGATTCCAGCAACCAGGGCTTCTCCTTCTACTTCCTGGGTGGCACCGGGCAAGCTACGCCAGTGCCCGGCGCCACGGTGGACTATATGGTCAACACCTACAAACCCGCGGACTCCCTGGTGACCATTCCGATCATCCCCTACGTGAACAAGTCCGCAGCATATACCTGCAGCTTCCCGGTTTCAGTCTATGGGCCCCAACAAATGACAGATCCCTATCCGCTGGCCAACGGGGAGGTCTGCGGCAACAGCCTGACTCCCAGTGGAACGCAGCTGATCGATAACAATATTTACGCCAACCACATCGATAATTCGACCACTCTGCAACAGCAATGGTTGCAGCACCTGGTGGGTACGTTCGGCACCGCAGCCAACGGCGGAGTGAAGTTCTACCAACTGGACAATGAGCCTTATGCATGGTCAAACATCCACCGGGATGTGATGCCGGTTCAGGCCACTTATCCGACCATCACGCAGTTGAGCCAGCGGTATGCGGCGGTGGTGAAGCAGGTTGACAGCACGGCTCTGATTCTCGGGCCCTCCGATTATTCGCTTGGCGGTTGGATCGGGGATTCAACCCTAACCAGCCAAAACGGTCTTTTCGCCGGCCAATACTACCTGCAGCAAATGGCCGCCTACGAGCAGGCAAATGGTCAGCGCATCCTGGACTATTTTGATGAGCACTATTACCCCGACGTTTCCACACCTGCGACCCAGCTTGCCTCGACGCGTACCCTGTGGGACCCCACCTACAACGGCGGCACGTACGTAGAGCAGTACGACTTCATGGGTCCGATGATGTTGATTCCACGGTTTCGCAGCTGGATCAGCCAGTATTATCCCGGAACCTTGCTAGCCATTTCTGAATACAGCATCGACAGCGGACAGAAATCCATCTTCGATGCCATCGCCGAAATGGACGTGCTTGGCATTTTCGGCCAGCAGCCGGTCGACTTCGCAAATATGTGGAGTCCACCCGGACCGCAGGACCCAATTGCCTTTGCCTTTCGTATGTTCAGGAACTACGACGGCAATGGCAGCCAGTTCGGCGACACATCCTTCAGTGCCACCAGCAGCGATGCGGGCTCGCTCTCCATCTACGCCGCCCAAAGGTCCAGCGATCAGGCCGTGACCCTCCTGGTCATCAACAAGACGACGTCGGCCGTAACCAGCGCAATCTCTCTGGCTAACCTGAACTTGCCGGCATCCGCACAGGTCTATACCTACTCGCAGGCCAGTCTTACCGCTATCGCTCATCCTTCGGATGCCGCAATCATCTACGGCTCATTGAATTACACCTTTCCGGCCTATTCAGCTGTTTTATTCGTCCTGCAACCGAACACCACCAGCTCGGCTCCTACCACCACTACTCTTTCCGCATCGGTGGCACAAATTAACGCCGGCCAGACGGTGGCCTTCAGCGTCGCCATCACCGCCGCATCAGGATCTACGCCCACGGGGACAATCACTCTGCTCGATGGAGCTACTTCGCTGGCAACAGCCTCCCTTTCCAATGGAGCGGCTAGTTTCACTATTCCATCGCTGGCAGCCGGCACCCACACGATCACCGCGTCCTACGCTGGGGACGCCGCCGATGGGGCTTCGACATCAAACGCCGTTTCAATCCAGGTGAATGGGCTGGCTAGTTCAGTCACCCTGGCTGCTACTCCGGCTACGGCCCTCACCGGCCAGTCAATTGCGCTTGCAGCGGCGGTCACTCCGGCTGCGGCGACGGGCAAAATTACTTTCATGGACGGGAGTAATGCGATCGGGTCCGTGACTTTGGCCTCCGGCAGTGGAGCGCTTGCCGTCAGCACTTTGAGCGCCGGAAGCCACTCGCTCACCGCAGCGTATGCTGGGGATGCGGTGTACGCACCCTCGACCTCGAGCGCCGTTACGGTTACGATTACCGCGCCCGTTCCCCCCGATTACGGTCTGACGCTCTCCAGCGGTACGCTTAGCGTTTCGCAATCCGCATCTGGATCCTTGACAGTTTCCGTGACTCCTGAAAATGGATTCGATGCTTCGCTTTCATTTGCCTGCACTGGGTTGCCCAGTGGTTTGGGCTGCAGCTTTGCACCCTCCACCTTGTCGGGGGCTAGGCCCGAGACTACGACGATGACCGTGAACACAACCAGCAGTGGCCAGATCATGCCGGCTCCTTCGGGTTTGTTCCTTGCCCTGGTCGCGCCCTTTCCTCTGTTCTTGCTTGGACTGTCCGGCAAATCACGAGCAGCGCGCTGCATTTTATTTTTCGCTTTTGCCCTTGCGCTTACCAGCTGCGGAGGGTCATCGGGCACCACAACACCGCCCCCGTCCACCACCACACCGACTCCTCAACCCAGCACGTATAACGTAACTGTGACGGCATCCGGCTCTTCGGCGCCCACTCACACGCAGACGTTTGCGCTTACAGTTACGCAATAACACCTCGCCCCTATCGCCGGCTGGGGTTTGTAACGGGAAAGAATATTTACGACCTGGAGCTGCGCAAAAAGTCGCAAACCGCCTGAGAAGCAGCCACCAAGGCTAAAGCCCTGAATTTATATACCGAGCGTTCACGCGGGTTTGAAAACCCGCTCCCCTGGACTGTAAGTCCCGGGCTACACCAAGCTGACCGCGGATAATTTGCGAGTTAGGGCATACCCTTCGCAGCCCGGGGCCGGTGCGTCACCGCCGCCTGATGAAACACAGTACTCACCCTAAAGTTGCACTTGAAAACGAAACTTTAAGTGGAGTACGAGTGTTTCTCTCCACAGTGACAGCAATCGCACAGTTACCTTGTGGCAGCGACGATACCGCCCCCCAGGCTTACACCTTGGGTGTGATTGCTTCCGGTGCTCCACAGCACAAACTTAGACATCAGGAAAGCAGGGAAGATTTATGAAATATATGCATGGTATGCGCGTGTTCTTATCGACTGCTGTGATCGCGTGTGTTGCTGGTTGTAGCTCTGGAAGCGGCAGTGCCCCTAGTGGAAGCGGCAGTTCAACGTCAACAGCTGCGCAGACCGGTTCCGTGTACGTGCTGGGAACCGATGCACCCCTTCCAAGCGTGGTTTCCTTCGCCGTTAGCGTGCAGAGCATTACTCTTTCCAACGGCTCCTCAACCCCGGTTTCTATCCTGAATGGCGCGCAGACGGTCGACTTTGCACGCTTCAACGGGCTTAATACGCTGCTTGATTTCAACTCCATCCCCGCCGGCACTTACACCACCGCAACCATTACCCTGGGCAGCGCAACTCTTGGCTATCTCAACACAGCCCCGCCCGCAGCGCCCACCATCGCCTCCGAAGCAGCGAGTCTTACCCAATCGGTCGTCACCATCAATCTGGCCAGCCCTTTTGTCGTCAACGCCGGCGACATGGATGCACTCAGGTTTGATTTCGATCTGCGGCAATCCATCCAGGTAGACGCCTCTGGTCAGATCACCGGTCAGGTAACCCCTGTACTCGACCTCAAGGCCCTTAGCGCGAGCGATCCTGAACGTTATATCGATGAATTCGACGCCGGTGTTGTCAGCATCGACTCTGCCTCCGACTCGTTCGTTATTCAGGGCCCACATGGCCGTCAATACACGGTGCAACTATCGTCCAACACCGAGTTCGAAAACAACGAGACCATTGCCAACCTGACCACCAGTTCCATCATTCAGGTCTCGGGAACGTTTTCCCCCAACAGTCAGACCATCAATGCGGATTGCCTGGGCATCCTGTCGCAAGACGGATATTGGGCAGCGGGCCTGATTACCTTCGTAGCTCCGGCACAGGGTCAAGCACAGTCATTGAACATGTACGTCCGCGCGGAGTTGCCGGCGGATACGGGACTGACGTTGGGCCAGATCGCCAACATCAACCTCACCGGCAGCGAGATGTATTTCATCTACAAATTTCACACCCCTCTCACCAACTTCTTCTTTAACTCGAGTCTGTTAGTTCCCGGGCAACACATCAGCATCGGTGGTCCGTTAAGCGGGGCCGCCAATGCGCAAACTGTAACCGCGCATCGCATCGTCCTTCGTCATGAAGGTCACACGGGGGAATGGGTTGCCGGCAGCACGAATACGGGTAATGGCACTTTCCAATTCAACTCCAACGGATTGGCCGGTGTTCTATTCAACGGTCCCATCACCGTCTACACCACGCCTGTCACCCAGTATCTGGGTGGACTCAACGGGCTAAGTGACCTTAGTGGCGGATCGGCTATCCCGCTGCGTGTGGTTGGGTTGGTGCTGAAGAATCCGGCAAATGGACAGCCGGTATTCGTTGCCCGCAGCGTAGAAGAACTGCAGTAACATCTCATCGCACGAACAAAGATGGCCGCTCTCTCTAAACAGGAGAGCGGCCATTCCACTTGGCGTTCCTCTTCCCCTAGGGCTTAGTTGCAAGAATCAGCGGCGATGGTCCCGGAGCATCGAGGGTCCGCGCATTTTTGAAGCCGGCCTCGTTCAACCAGCCGCTGATCTCTTCAAAGGAATACGTGTCTCCGCAATCTGTGTTCACCAGCATGTTGACAGCGAAGAAGAGAGCATTCTGAGGACCAGTGCGATCAGCATTCACCAGGAATTCAGCGATCGCGATGGTTCCCCCGGACGCAAGTGCGGCAAACGTTCTTTGGAGCAGCGCCCGGCTGCGGTCGCAACCCTCGCTATGCAGAATGTGGCCAAGGGTCGCCACCGTGTGGCCGCTTCCGAAGTCAGCCTGCATCAGATCTCCGGCGACAAAGGAAAACCGGTCCGCCAGCCCAAAGCGCTCGACAGTCTTGCGGGTTACGGGAATCACCTCAGGCCAATCGACAGCAGTGACCCGCACCTGCGGGGAACCCTGCGCCATCGCTATGCCCCACACTCCAGAACCGGCGGCGAGATCGAGCACGCGCGCCGCTGCCGCATCATTCGCATGCAAATGACGGCTGAGCGTTTGCGCCGCGGGAAAGCTCAGGGGAAAAATATCGTTGACGAATCGCTGAAAGAAGTCGGCTCCAGCGCCTTCCAGGTTGACCGACTCTTCGGGTCGTCCGGTCTCGACGATGCTGTTCAGGTGAAGCCACTTGGGGATCAACTGCTCGCTGCCGTGACGGAGGAGACCACCCTGGAAGCTCGGCTTGGTGCTGACTAGAAATGCGGAACTTTCCGGCGTAAGCGAAAACATACCCTGCTCATCTTTAGCCAGGAAGTTCATGCCCACCAGTGCATTCATCACCGCAGTCAATCCACGCTCAGAGGCGCCAGTCTCCTTCTGTACCTCGGAGATAGTTCTAGGGCCACTATCCAGAACATCAAAAACGCGGTGGCGAATGGCCGCTTCCAGAACCAGCGGCGGAACATACCCCCAGGCAAACTGCATGATGCGTTCCGGCGTTACCGGAGAAGTAACAGCTGTCGTCATAACTTTCCTCGCTATTGAGAATCGCGGAATTATACCTGTTTCAAGCAGCTAGTTTTTGTTGTCGGAGGCAGCGAGGGACGAGATGAGTTTGTCAGTTTTCCGCAGCGTGCTAGAGGGCGGAGTATTCCTTCTTTGCTGCTACCAGCATGGGCAGATCAGCGTCTGCGTCTTTCCAGGTGGTAAAGAACACCTCGTACGCCTTCTTCGCACTCGCCTTATCGCCGCCCATGGCGTAAGCGCGCGCCAGCCCCAATTGAAGCTGCGCCAGGTACGGTGCAGCCGCAATATTCAGCGTCCCTGCGTTGGCCCGACTGGCGGTTTGAAAGGCGCCCAGGGCATGACTGGCGTCGTGCAATTGAAGGTATGCCAGGCCTTGCACATAGGAAGCGGGATAGTTCTCGTTATAAGGCTTGGCTGGCTCGGCGGCATCAATCGCTTCCTGCGCGCGTCCTGCGGCCAGAGCCACAAACGCTTTTGCCAAGGGTCCGAATACATCCTGGATAAGCGTGTCCTGAGGAAATTTTTTGGTCAACTCGGATGCCAGCGGCAGCGCAACTTTGCCCTCGCCACAGACGGCAGCGGCCAAGGTCGCGAACGCCTGGTTCTGCCTGCTTTTGTCGAGTGAAAGCGCCTGTCGAACGGCTTCGCCGGAGTCACATAGCCCAGCCAGCCCGCGTGCCAACGCACCCTCGAGAACGAACCCAGCTTGCGCATCGGGCGCCTTTGCCCGGGCCGCCTGCTCGGCTGCCCGCTGCATGGTCGCCGCCGCCAGCCGGTACTGGCCAGCATACTGCTGCGTGGTCGCCAGTATCGAAGTAGCGAGAAACTCGTCCGGGCGCCCCGCTATTTTCGCCATCACCCTTTGCACTTCCTGCGGCTCCCCCAACAGAAAATGGGCCACCATGTATATCACCAGGTCACTGGTGCTGCTGTTCAGCTCCAACTTTTCGGTTCGATCCAACTCCTTCCTCATATCCGCCGTCCGGCCCAGGGCGATATAGTCGGACAAAAGGTTCTCGCCAGCGATGGATTCCTGCGCATCGATCTCTACCGCTTTCTGCGCATATGGGAGGCCCTGATCATATTGACCGAGTGTCTGGTAGGCGACGTTGATGTTGATGTAGTTGTCGATCTGCCCCGGGTAAGCCTGGATGGCTTCCTGCAGAGCTTCCACAACCTTCGGTAAATTGCCCTCGACGTTCTCGTAATAGTGGCCGGCGATGTAGAGCTTTTCCCGTTCGCTCACATTCTTTGACAACGCATAAGCCCTGGAGAAATAGTTGCTTGCCTTGGTCACCTGGCCGGAATTAATCGACACCACTCCCAGGCGGGCGTAAGCCATGGCAAAGTTGGGATCCAATTCGATGGCACGCAGGTAGTGCCCTTCTGCTTCCGGGATGTCGTGCGCCTTGGCGTGTGCCTTGTCACCCAGCGCATAGGCGCGAAAGGCCTCGAGCGAGGAGGTCGTCGCCTGGCCAAAGGGTGTGTCCAGCTTTTTGATGCTGTCCAGGTCCTCGCCCAGCTTCCCGCGCATCGCCGCGGCCGCTTTGCCCAACGCATCCAGCACATGTTCTTTGTCCGGCGCCTGGGCTTGCTCGCTGACGATCTCGTCTCCGGAAGCGGTGTTCTGTGCCGAAAGGGTTATGACATATTCCTTACCCAGGTTGGCGATGGTCCCGGTAATGATGGCCTTGATGCCTTCACGCTCGCCTATTTCGCGAGCAATCGTGGGCGTGACCGGCGTGCCCTCCGGCTTACCCAGATACTTCACGCTCTGCAACAGGTGCTGAGGGCTCACGATATTAATGACCGGCGATTGCTCCAGATCAATCTGCAACGCCTGGTTCAGCGTGGTGTCAAACACCGGATCGCCCGTGTGGTTGACGAAATCGGCCAGGATGAGCGAGTCCTTCTTCGCTCCCGGCCCGGTTGCTGCAGTCCCGTTCTGTGCCGTACCAGCGGGCCCAGCCGCAGGCTGGTATTTCCACCAGGCAAGTGCGAGCAGCAAGGCCACGACCGCCGCGCCGGCCACCCACGGCCACCTGGGCTTGCCGGCCGAAGACTTCGCTGGGATCGGCGCAACCGCGCCGCCGATGCTGACGCCTTCCAGATCTTCCTGCAGTTCTTCCGCGCTCGCATACCGCAAGGCCACGTCTTTCGCCAATAGCTTGGCAACGATGGCATCGAGCCGCCTGGGCATGGCTGGATTGACCGTGCTGACCGGCGGTGGATCCTCCCGCAGGAGGGCCACAAAAACGTCCGCCGTCGATCCGCCACCGAAGGGCATCTTCCCTGTGGCCATCTCGTAGATAACCGTTCCCAGGCTAAACAGGTCTGTGCGCGCATCCAGTGGCGAACCGCGAGCCTGCTCCGGTGACATATAGGAAACCGTTCCCACTGCCGAGCCAGGACTGGTCAGCTCCATGGTTTCTGTTCCCATCCCTACTGCCGTCTCATCTAAACTGCCATTTCCCGGGATACCGTAGGTTCTGGTGTCAGCCACCGCGAGACCGGCCTGCTTCTTCGCCAAGCCAAAGTCGAGGATCTTAATCTGCCGCTTACCGCGAGGGCCATCGACGACAAACAAATTGGCCGGTTTGATGTCGCGATGGATAATCCCCTTGGCGTGAGCGGCGGCGATCGCCGCCGCGGACTGCTGGGCAAAGGCCACTACCTCTTCTTGCGGCAGCCCGTGCCCGCCGGCTTTTGCAAGATGACGCTTCAGCGTCTCTCCGCGCAGCAACTCCATCACCAGGTAGGGCCGGCCATCCTGTTCCCCGGTGTCATAAATCGCGCATACATTGGGATGGTTCAGCGTAGCCGCTGATCTGGCTTCGCGCAGAAAGCGCTCGTGCGACGCATGGCTGGCGGAGTGGGGCGTGGGTGTAGGTGTGGGCTGCCCGGGAGCGGGCGAGGGAGATGCGCTTCCCAGATCCGCAACCAGGTAGCTATCAGAAACCAGCTTCAGAGCGACTTCGCGCTCCAGCCTGGTATCGAGTACGCGATAGACCTCGCCCATGCCGCCGGCGCCGATTTTCTCCAGCAGACGATATGGCCCGAACTGTGTTCCCTCTGCGATAGTCATCGGTGCCAGCAGTCTATCAGCGCTGCCGCCTCAATGACTTCTAATTAAAAAGCCGAAGCCGGAAACCTTTCCACTCCGCTTTCAGAAACATTGCAACGTAAGTGGGTGGCCCAGGTCTCGCTTTTGAGACCTGGGTTCCCCCGTTAGCCAATATGCCCGGACAGACCGAGGTCTCAATGGCGAGACTTCGGCCACCCACTGGTACTGCTGGTGGATTGATCTCGAAAACGAACGGCTGCCCTACAGGGCGGCGTATTCCTTCCTGGCCGCCTGCAGCATGGGCAAATCCAAATCCGCATCTTTCCAGGTAGTAAAGAATGCCTGGTAGGCTTTTTTCGCATCTTCCTTGTCGCCGCCCATGACATAAGCCCGGGCAAGCCCCAGTTGCGCCTGGGCATAAAAAGGAGCGGTCAAAGCGGTCAGACTGCCGCCGGGCGATAGGGTCGCATTGCGAAAGGCGCTCACGGCGTGGTTTGCATCATGAAGTTGCAGGTAGGCCAGACCCTGCACATAGGATGCGGGATAAATCAGGGCAAAGGGCTTAGCCGGCTGTGCATCGTCGATCGCTTCTTGCGGCTGGCCGCCCGGAAGGGCCAAAAAAGCTTTCGCCAAGGGGACATAAACACGCTGGATGAGCGTATCTTGGGGAAACCTCTTGCTCAAATCCTGAGCCATGGGCATGGCCAGCTTACTGTTGCCGCAGATCCCCGCCGCGAGGACCGCATACGCCTCTGTCTGCTTGCTCCTATCCAGGCCCAGCGCCCGTTGCACCAATTCCTCATTGCCGTCGCACAGGCCGGCGTATCCGCGCCCTGCTGCTTTGGTTAAAAGGGAGTTGGCCTGGACGTCGGGCGCCTTGGCGAGTCCCGCTTGTTCGAACGTCTGCTGCGTGGTCACCGCCGCCTTTTGAAACTCGCCGGAGAAAATCTGCGTGCCGGCCAGGGCTTCCGTGGCCAGAAACTCGTCCGGCTGGCCAGCCACCAGCGTCATTATCTTCTGCACTTCATTCGGTTCGCCCAGCACAAAGTAAGTTTGCAACTCGACCTGACGTGCAAGGGTGCTGGTATCAATCGCCAGCTTGCGCTCCCGCTCCATCTCCGTTCGGGCATCGGTCATCCGGTTCAAGCCGAGGTAAATACCCAACAGATTTCCTGCTGCAATCGAATCCTCGGGCTGCATCTCCACCGCCTTTTGCGCGTAGGGGACAGCCTTTTCAAATTCTCCCAGGATGGAATAGGCCGCGGTGATATTGATATAGCTATCAATCTGCCCGGGGTATGTCTGGATAGACTCCTGCAGCGTTTCAACCACCTTGGGCATATCTCCGGTCACGTTCTGATAATAGTGACCGGTGATGTATAGCCGCTCGCGCTCACTCACGTTTTTCGAGAGCGCGTAGGCAATAGCAAAATACTTGTTGGCCTTGGTCACCTGGCCTGAATTGATATACACAACTCCCAGGCGCGCATTGGCCATGGCAAAGTTGGGATCGAGCTCAATCGCGCGCAGGTAGTGACCCTCCGCCTCGGGAAAATCATGAGCACTGACGTGCGCCTTATCCCCCAACGCGTAGGCGCGAAACGCCTCCAGTGAGGTAGTCGTCGCCTGGCCGAAGGGAGTATCCAGTTTTTTGATACTGGCGAGATCTTCGCCCAGCTTACCCCGCATGGTCGCGGCCGCCTTGCCCAGTGCGTCCAATACATGTTCCTTGTCGGAAGCCTGGGCCTGCTCACTGACAATTTCGTCTCCCGTGGCGGTGTTCTGCGCTGAGAGCGAGATCACATACTCCTTGCCCAGGCTGGCAATGGTCCCGGTGAGGATAGCCTTCACTCCTTCGCGCTCGCCGATCTCCCGTGCAATATCCGGCGAGAGCGCAGTCCCTGTCGGCTTGCCCAGGTACTTCACGCTCTGCGCCAGGTGTTGCTGGCTCACGATGTTGATGACCGGCGACTGCTCCAGATCGATCTGCAATGCCTGGTTCAGGGTGGTGTCAAAAACCGGATCGCCGGTGTGGTTGACGAAGTCGGCCAGGATGATAGAGTCCTTAGCCGCATTCGGCACCGCTGCGGAGGTGCTCTCCCCGGTCGCCGGCGCTGTTCCGGGCCGGTACTTCCACCACACCAGCGCTCCTGCAATCAGCAGCAACCCAACAGCGGCCACCGCCCAGGGCCACCGCCTGGCGGTTGGCTTTATGACCGCCTTGCCGGATTGCGGGTCGAGGGCATCGAGCGCTTCCTGCAACTGCTCTGCTGTCGCATAGCGGTTAGCAGGATCCTTGGCCAGCAGCCTGGCCACGATAGGATCCAGCTTCTTTGGCATCGCCGGGTTCAGCGAGCTTATCGGAGGAGGATTTTCCTTGAGCAGCGCGGCGAACACTTCGGCCGTAGAACCACCGGCAAAAGGAGGCTTCCCAGTGGCCATTTCATAGATGACGCTTCCCAGGCTGAACAGGTCGGTGCGCGCGTCCAGCGGCTCACCTTTCGCCTGCTCCGGCGACATGTATGCAACGGTTCCCACTGCCGAGCCGGGACTGGTCAAGTCCATGGTGGCTGTGCCCGGCCCAACTGCTGTTTCATCCGAGCTGCCGCTACCGGGCAGTCCATAGGAGCGTGATTCGGCTGCCGGCACCAGGCCCTGCTTCTTGGCCAGCCCGAAGTCAAGAATCTTGATCAGGCGCTTGCCCCGCCCGCTGTCAACCACAAACAGGTTCGCCGGTTTGATGTCCCGATGGATAATGCCCTTGCTGTGCGCCGCGGCCAGAGCGGAGGCTGCCTGCTGGCTGAAGGAAACGACCTCGTCCGGAGCCAAACCTTGACCGCCTGCCTTCGCCAGGTAATGCTTCAGCGTCTCACCCCGCAGCAGCTCCATGACCAAATAGGGACGGCCGTCATGTTCTCCAGTGTCGTGAATCGAACAGACGTTGGGATGATTCAAAGTGGCCGACGAACGGGCCTCGCGCAGAAAGCGCTCGTGGGACAAATGGCCGGAGTTGGGTGTGCCAGGCCCCGGCGTGACGGGAGAGGGTGAAGCGCTGCCATGTCCAGTGATCAGATAAGTGTCGGAGACCAGCTTCACCGCGACCTCGCGCTCCAAACGCGTGTCCAGGGCGCGATATACCTCGCCCATGCCGCCGGAACCGATCTTCTCGATCAGGCGATACGGTCCAAACTGTGTTCCCTCAGCGATCGTCATGGGAGGCAAAAGATTTGTGCCAGCAGTCTATCAGCGCCGCCCTACCGCTGATATGTCATTCTGTTTGGAAACACCGTATCCTCAAAATCACAACCACTGGTCAGCTTGTTTCCAACCGAGGTTTTTATTGTGGCCTAAGCGGCCCGCGACCTCGCTTCCTGCTCGATTTCCCTGCTTTTTACGAGGATTTTACGAAGATGCGGACTCTTCCCCGGTATTTGCTCCTGGTACTCATCGCCGCACCGTCTTTCGCTGCATCACCAGACTCCATGAACCACGATCTGCTCGAGGTTACAGTCCCTCAGCTGGAGCAGATGTACCGCGACCACAAATACACGGTTACCCAAGTGGTGCAGTGGTACATGGCGCGGATTGCGAAGTACAACGGCATCTACCGCGCCGTACAGAATGTCGACACAGCGGGCGCCATGACCGCCGCCGCGCGAGAAGATGCCGAAACAAGTCCACACGGTGCTTTGTGGGGTGTTCCCATCGTTACCAAGGCCAACACCTCGGTGAAGGGCCTGGTCACCACCGACGGTTGGCAAGGTTACATGATTCCCGGTCATGAGCTCATCGCCCCCAAAGACGCCGCCATCGTGGCCAAACTGCTCGCCGCAGGCGCCATCATCATCGGCCAAACCAACATGCCGGACTTCGCCGCCAGCGATACCAATCGCAGCACCGCGTATGGCCGCACCGGCAACGCCTACGATGTGCGCTTTAGCCCCGGCGGTTCTTCCGGCGGCACGGTCACCGCGGTCACCGCAAACTTCGCCGTGCTGGGCAACGGAACAGACACCGGCAATTCCATTCGTATGCCGTCCGCTACCAGTTCCGTGGTGGGCGTATTCCCCACTCGTGGCCTGGTGAGCATCGCCGGCATCGCGCCGCTGGACTGGCTGCTCGACAACACCGGGCCCATCGCTCGCGACGTAACCGACGCGACCATCGCGCTGGATGTAATGGCGGGAGCAGACCCGCAGGCTCAGCCGGGTCCGTACACGGGCTACCTCAAAACTGATGCGCTCAAAGGCAAACGTTTCGGCGTACCCGCCTTTATTCTCCAGGGAGCTGGGATCCCCTTTCAGGGCATCCCGTCGACCGAGCCGGCGAGCATGGCGGCAGCCAATCGAGCGGCCGCGCAGACCCCTCTCCGACCGGAAACCCGAGCGGCCTTCATGAAGGCATTAGAGGGGCTCCGTGCTGCGGGTGCGACCATCGTCTTCGACGATTCCATACTGGACGATACCTTCGCGGAAACGGCCTCGCACATCTGCACTCTTCCTTACATCCGCGAAGGCACGGAAAAGTTTCTCGAGGAGTATGGGCCGCCGCAATACCGCTCCATCGAAGAATATGAGAAGACCGTCGGATCCGCTTTGCCGCATGAAATCATCAACCGCGCAGACGACGATAACGGCAGAACTACGATGAAGCAGACCAACGTGGAGAGCGATCCGCAAGCCGAAGCCAACTTCCTGGCTCCCAAGCGCAAGACGCTCGATGCCTACCTCAACACCCTGGACCGCCTGCATCTGGATGGCTACGTTTATCCGGCAGCACAGATGCCGCCGCCCGACGAGACCATGCTCCAGGACGGGAAGATCAGCGGTGGCCCACACAGCGATACCAGTTGGGTGAACATGATCGGCGTGCCGGCGGTGGTTGTGCCCGGCGGCTTCTATCCCGACGGCCTGCCCTTTGGCCTGGAGATTTCCGCCCGGCCGTGGAGAGACGGCGACCTGCTCGGCTGGGCCTACGCCTATGAGCAGATCACCAGGCACCGTAGACCACCCGTGCTGGTCGAACAGGGCCTGCTGCCCAACGCGCGATGATTTAGGCCGAGCCCTTGGGCGGCCAGGAAATCTGCCCCGTGTGCCTGTAGGCGAGATTGGCAATGTGGCCGGCGCGTGCCGCGGCGATTCCGGTCTCGACCGGCGCGTTCGGCTCCTTGCGCGATTGAACGCAGGCGAAGAAGTTCTGCATGTGAGTGGTGGTTCCGTCGACAAAGCTATCTTCACTGAGGATAGGGTTCTGATCGCCCTTCAACCCCTCGCGGAAGATGCCGAAGCCACTGCGATTTATCTTCAGCGTCGCCTCGGTGCCGCGGAATTCGAGCCCTCCGTCGTCGATCGAAGAGCTCATCATGCCTTCGTACACTACATCCCAGCCGGGATAGCGAAGCGCCGCCTGAATCGTATCGGGACAATCCCACTGTTCAAACACATACTTGTCGGCCAGCATCTGCGCCTCGCGCGGCGTATCGCTCTTCATGGCCCAGTGAGCTACGTCGATCCAGTGGGCGAACAGATCGGTCATGGCGCCGCCGCCAAAATTCCAGTACCAGCGCCAGCGGTAAAACTTCTCCTCGCTGAAGGGTTGATCCGGCGCCCCTCCCAGCCACATCTTCCAATCCAGTGCCTGGGCGTCCACCGGCTTGGGCTTCCAGGTCGCCTGGTTGTAGTTCTGCCACCAGTAGGTTCGCACCTGAACAACGCGCCCCAGGCTGCCCGCCTGAATCAGGTCGACAGCGTTGCGAAAGTGGGTCCAGCTGCGCTGCTGCATGCCACACTGCAGAACCTGCTTGCTCGAATGAACCGCATGAGCCAGCGTCGCCCCTTCTTCGATGGTGTGGGTCACCGGTTTTTCCAGATAGACATCCTTGCCCGCCTCCAGCGCGTCGCACGCCATGCGCACGTGCCAGTGGTCGGGAGCGGCAATCAACACGGCGTCAATATCTTTCGCCAGCACCTCGTGATAATCGAGATGGGTGGTGGCGATGCCATTCGACCGTTCTTTTACCTCGTCGCGGCGCGGCCCATAAACGTCACTCACGGCCACGATCTGAAAGTCAGTGCCGGAGGCGTCGGCAGCATCGAGCAGGTTCCTCATGCGGCCGCCGGCCCCAATTACGCCGATGCGAAGGGTGTCGTTGGCACCCAGAACTCTGGTCGAAGCAAGGGCGGTCATTCCACTTGCAATGATGAAGCTGCGGCGATTGGGCGTAAATGCCATGAGGCCCCCGGTCAATTTGTTCCCGACGATCTTATCAGCGAAGTGCGAAACCTGTCTTGATTTGGCGCCCCGTGAAGGCCTATAACAAACCCTGTTATGGATACCACCCGGCGTACACTTCTGCAGGCAATTCCCCTACTCGCGACGGCCAGGGCATTCGCGTTCGACAACGCGGTCATCCCCTCCTTCGTCAAGCCTTACGGCGATTTGCCAGTCAAGGAAAACGGGCAAAACGAATCCCGGTCAATCCTCGATGGAGCCCTGCACACCGGCGAGCACCTCGAAGTGCACGAGACCATCCTGGCTGCGGGAAGCGAGCCCCATCCGCCTCACCGGCACGAGCACGAAGAACTGTTTCTGCTCATGAAAGGCAACGTGGCTGTGACCATTGAGGGCAAGACAACGGTGATCGGCCCTGGATCCGCAGCCTTCATTCACTCCAATGAATTGCACGGAGTGCATAATCCGGGACCTGAAAAGGCGCAATACTTTGTGGTAGCGACAGGCACGTAAGGAGGCATTGCGATGCGGTCAAAGTGGAGCGTGCTGATGATAGCCGCGCTGGGGTGGAGCACGCTGGCCGGCGCAACCGACCTCACGATTCACCTGAGCGGCTCACAACCGATCTCACGCAAGACCGTGCAATACCAGTGCGATGCTCAAGCGGTGGCGATCGGCCTTCCCGCGGCCGCATTTCCGGTCGAATACCTGAACGGAGCCGGAAACAGCCTGGTCATCGTTCCCGTCCATGGAGCGTCGCTGATCTTCACCAATGTCACCTCGGCTTCGGGCGCGCGCTATGCAGCGGGACAATATATCTGGTGGGATGCCGCTGGATCGGTCAACTTTTACTCTGATTCGCTTGCCGGCAAAAAGCAGTCCGCGTGCCATCGGGTCGACGCCAAGTAGGTGAACAGCTTAAGCAAACCCGCTGACCGGCAGAACATTTCGAGTCGCCTGTCGCAGCTATTGCCGCAAGACCCCGCACGCTGGGGAACCATGTCGGTTCATCAGATGATTTGTCATTTAAATGACTCCTACAAGTTTGCGTTAGGAGAGAAATATGCCAGCCCGGCAACTGGCATCCTGCAACGAACCCTACTCAAGCGGTTGGCGCTGGACCTACCTCTGCCGTGGGCTAAAGGATTTCGCACCCGCCCGGAAGTGGAACAGGGCAAGGGCGGTTCACCTCCGATTGAATTCCGTCAGGATCTGGACTCATTGCTCTCCACTTTTGGGCGTTTCTGCGATGCTTTGCCAACGCCCCTTTTGCCGCACCCTATGTTTGGGCCAATGACGGCGAAGGACTGGATGCGCTGGGGGTACCTGCACGCCGACCACCACCTGCGACAGTTTGGCCGATGAATGCACAAAAAAACGCCACTCTGTTTCGAGTGGCGTTTTTTTGGCGTGCGCGATGGCGCTGGGCGTTACGGCTCACGCCGGGGTTCTGGCTGCTTCATCGGCCACTACCGTAAGTCCATTTCATGCGCTCGATTTCGCCACAAACTGTCCTCCGTGTGGTTCGAGTCAGGTCAGCGCTCACGCTTCCAACGACTCAAGCCGATACACCTATCGCACGGAGGCTTGTGAGCCATGGGCAATAAGAAAATTCTCATCGTGGAGGATGACCCGGATGTGCTCCTCAGCATGCACGTGCGTCTTCGCGCCCACCATTACGACACTTATTCTGCGAGCGACGCAATCACCTGTATGGCCGAGGCGCGGAGGCTTGAACCAGATCTGATCATCCTCGACCTGGGCCTGCCCGCGGGAGATGGCTTTCTGTTGATGGAAAGGTTCAACAAGGTCCCATCTCTGGCCACGGTCCCGGTCATCGTGGTCTCCGGCCGCGATCTACGCACCAACCAGAAGAGGGTTGCCGCCTTGGGAGCCAAGGCCTTTTTACAAAAGCCCGTCAGTAACGTCCATCTCCTGGCAGTCATCCGAAGTGCGCTCGGAGAACAACCGAAGACAGAGGAGCCCGTGGTGTACAACCTGGGAAGCCAATGAAATCTCCGGGTGCAACGTCCTTCAGGGCTTTTAGAGGGTGTGTGAGTACTCAGGAAAGAAACCGCGAGTCCCTCCACTACGCTTCGCTCCGGTCGGGATGACAATTCTATTGCAGGCGTCAGGCGTTTCTCGCTCAAGCTCCTGCGGGCGCAACCAATTGTCATCCCGACCGGAGCGAAGCCGGATTTCGATTGAGAATACGACGGGCTTTTGAGCCAGTGTGAGGACTCGACTTCCCTCAGGGGACACCTTTTACGGGCTGCGCAAAAGCTCTGTTTTGTATCAGGGCACGACTTTAGTCGGGTCGTAGACGATTGAGAAAACGTCGGGCTTTTAGCCCCTGAGGTCTCCTTTACAGGTCTCATGCAGCCTCTAAAAGCCGTCTATGGCAGTGTCATTTACGGGCCGCAACCCAGCAGTCCCGCAGAGCTGCCCTGAGCTTGTCGAACGGGGACGGAACAACCTGTAGCCCCGCGTTTATCAGGCGAGTCCCGCAGGGACGACACATCCCGGCTCAGGCGGTGCCCTTCCAGAACCGAGTTCTCACACACCCTCTAAAGCCCGATCTCTTTCCGCTCGTTACGGCCCGACTAAAGTCGTGCCCTGATACAAAACCAAAACACATCGGCGACCAGAACCATCAAACGAGTGCCACCTTTTCACGCGGCAGAACAATACGGAAGATCGTGCCGGAAGGATCTTGCACGCGGCTTCTGTAGCGGATTACCCCGCCATGCTTTTCAACAATCCCTTTGGTCACCCAAAGCCCCAGCCCGGTTCCCACGGATTGTTTGGTAGTGAAGAAGGGAGAGAACAGCTTTTGCCGCGAAGCATCGGATATGCCACAGCCACTGTCGCCGATAGTAATGCTGACGGCCGGAAGGCCGCTCTTGACCATGCGGGTTTCGCAGATACGAATGCGCAGGCGGCTGCCATTGCCGGAAGCATCAATGGCGTTTAAAACCAGGTTGGAAACGGCCTGTCTCAGCTCGCCCGGCAAGCCCACAACGACCACGTCCCCGCGAAATTCGGGCTGGCAATGCATCTGCTTATAAGAGAGCCGGCGCGCAAAAACGGCAATGACATCAGCAATGATGACGGCAAGATCCATCGCCAGTGGACGGGACGTGTCACGATAAAAGCCGAGGGTTTGCTGCGCAATATGAGTCACGCGGGCCAGTTCCTGATCTGCGGTATCAAGGTGCCTGCGCACAGAATCCGGTAAGTTCTTATTGCTCTTGGCGAGAAAGATCAGGTTGGTGATGGCTTCCAACGGATTGTTAATCTCGTGGGCAATGGTTGCTGCCATCCTGCCGGTCGCAGCCAGCATCTCTGTCTGCCTGAGTTTCGCTTCCTGGGTCCGGCGTTCTGTGATGTCCTGGATGGTCCCGATCATGCCCACAATCTCTGCAGGATTTTGCGCGCTGAAAACAGGAGTCCCCAGGGATTGAACCCAGATAGTGCTTCCGTCTTCTCGCACCACCCGATATTCGGATCGATAGTTGCCTCCCCCGTTGAGCGCTTCGCGCAATGCGTCCAAGGTGATCGCCCGGTCTTCGGAAATCACGGCACGCTCCCTTAGGGCGCTCCTGGCAATGGGAACATGAGGTTTCCAGCCGAAAATCTCCGCCGCTCTTTCATCCACGTCAAGCATGTCCGTATCTGCATCCCATTTCCAGGTGCCCATCTTTCCGGCTTCAACCGCCAGGCGAAGCCTGCGCTCGCTTTCCTGGAGCATTCGTTCGTGTTCCCTTGCCTGGGTAATGTCGCGAAAGAAGATCGCCACTCCGTCGTCGGTTGGGTAGGCCTGAACAGCGAACCAGCGCTCCAGAGGCGCATAAAAGAACTCGAACTCCTGCGCCGTACGCTGGTTCATCACCGCCTCAAATTGCTGCAGGACAGGCGTATTCGTTAAATCCGGGAAGCTCTGCCAGAAGTTTTGCCCCAGCAGCTGTTTTCCGTTCGCAATCGAACTTATGGCGCGGCTATTCAGAAAAGTGAAACACCAGTTCCGATCAAGCAGGATGACGGCATCGGTAGTCGCTTCGAGCATGGCTCGCAAGCGGACGCTCTGCTGTTGTGCCAGGCCTCCTTGCTTCTGCACGTCGCTGAACGCGGATTTGAGCCGCCTGGTTTGCCCCAAGGCCGCCTCCTCAAGGGCCAGAACCAACAGCTGAAGAGTAGCAATTTCAGACCGCTGGCCTGGTTCCTCGTTCTCACCATTGGCCTGATCCGGCACCGTCTTGTTATCCGCTGTTTGGAATACCGGTCCTGTTGCAAAGGGAAGCAGCGCGAGTTTTACCCCCAGCGCAAGGGTGCGGAACATATCTGCGGTTTCCCGCGGAATGGTTACCCGGGAAAACATAATCACCGTGAAGAGTTCGCCACCCCGTAACAACCCTCCAAAACCCAGGACGGAACGAATGCCATAAGGAACGACAAAGTCTGCCTGCGCCGGTATCGAGGGGCTGCCCTGGGCCTTTTCAACATGAAACACGCTGAAGCTGTGCTGATCGGCATCGAGGATGAGCTCGGAATCCGGGTACAAGGCGGCTTCAAGCTTGAGTCCCATCTGGCGCAACAGAGAAGCGATCATGGGAGCACGCTCCACGATCTCCACTCGTTCCAACGGAATCACGGCGTGATGCCGCGAGCACCGCCGGTCATTCCAAAGCTCGCTATCTCCGGCGGTCGCCAGCAACGTAAGGCAAGGCAGGTCCGGCCGGGGTTCCAGCTTTTCCGTCAACAACTCCCGTGCGATCCTCTTGAGCTCCGGGGGCAACTGTCTTAAGGGGTGGGTCTTGAAGCAGCGCACCAGTGGGCAGTTGGGCTCCCCGGTCTGGCTATCGACAAGCGTGCGGCGAAACAACTGGACAATCTCGCGAGCAGCCTCTTCCATACTGGAAGCGGATTCACCTGCCTTCCGCACCCCCCGGCCACACTCGATCATGTCATTGAGATCAAAACTGGCCAGATCCATAGTTGAGAGTTTCACTTCCGTGGCAGGTCGATTATGCCTGTCGCCGGCACCGGGCGTAAACATGGGCAGTTGGAAGCATCGACCTGCCGTGGCAACGCAACTAACGGCCCCAATAATCCGTCTGAATGGGTGGAATTCTGCGAGGAACAACGGTGAACACACAAGGAATTCGGTTTTATTGGGGACCTTGGACAGCAGTGTTAGCTTCGCTCACGCTGGGCTTGGCCGCCGTGGCATGGCACGTCGATCAACCAGGGGAAATTCCCCATATGGCGGGGCACATGTATATGACCGTGCTCAGACCTGCGAAGTCCGGCGACCAGCAGCAGGCCGATGCAGTTGCGGCTGCTGCAAAGCAGGCTATGGCGCCCTACGATGATTACCACAAAGCCCTGGCCGACGGTTATGAGATCTTTCTTCCCGACGTACCCCAGCCCCAGTATCACTTCACCAAGTACGATTACGGCCTGGAGGCACGATTGCACTTCGATCCCCTTAAGCCAACTTCACTGCTTTACAGAAAGACGCCGGATGGCGGCTACAAGCTGATTGGAGCGATGTACACCGACCGGATGGATGCCACTGAGGACGAGTTAAACGAGCGCGTCCCGTTGAGCATTGCCCGCTGGCACCAGCATATTAATTTTTGCAAAGCCCCTGCGGGACAGAAGGCGGCCTACTTTGGCCCCGATGCAAAATTCGGCCTGGGCGGCTCCATCACCACCAAAGAAGACTGTGATGCGGCGGGTGGCCAGTTCCGTCCTCATCTCTTCGGTTGGATGGTGCATGTCTATCCCTATGAGACAGATGCGAAGAAGGTCTGGTCCACCGACGATGACGACCAGGGGCACGACAACATGGACCGCTCACCCATGCCGGGGATGAAGATGAACTGACTTGCGCCTGGGCTTTATCATGGAGTCGAGGCGGTGAGGACGTCACTGGCGAAGGTCCTCCTCTATTCTCTGTATTTGCATACGACTAGAAAGCTGCCCTCCTCCACCCGCAGGGCAGCCCAGCACAAACGCCGTCAGCCACCCTGCACCGGTGAGTGGTCATCACCAGATCCGGCCCAGTGGCTATTGCCAGCGATCAGTTTTTCCCCGAAAGTTATCTCACCTTGGCCATGCCCACCACAGCTCAGACACTCTTCCTGTTTCTGCCCGGGTTTGTCTGGGGTGTATGGCTGCCCTATCTCTCCGCAACCATTATTCTGTTCGTTGGCCTGAACCCTCTCACAAAAGACTTCCCCCACAAGCAGGGGCTGGATAAGTTTGTTGCCCTTGCCCCGGTGTTCATGGCCATTCCAATCGCCATATTCGGCACGGAACATTTCACCGCTGCCAAAATCATAGCCGGGATGGTGCCGGGTTGGATCCCCGGACACATGTTCTGGGCCCTCTTCGTGGGGACGTGCCTCATTGCCGCGGCCTTGAGCATAGCGGCCGGGAAATACGCGTGGCTTGCGGCTGCGCTGCTCGGTTTGATGATGTGTTTGTTTGTGGTTCTCATCCATATTCCCAACATTGCCGGCGCCCCCCACAACCGAATCCTTTGGGTGGTCGCAGTGAGGGAGCTAGCTTTTGCCGGCGGTGCCTTCTCTGTTTCTGCAGTGCAAAAAGGAGGATGGACCCCCGTTGCCAGGAACAGGTTTGTAACTCTGGCGCGGCTTACCCTGACCATCGCGATTCTGGTTTTTGGGGTGGAGCAATTTCTGTATCCGGAACTCTTGTCCGGGATTCCCCTCGAAAGGTCCACGCCGGTCTGGATTCCAGCGCGTTTGGTTTGGAGTTATTTAGCGGGTGTAGTCTTCGTCATTGCCGGCATCAGCATGGCAATCAACCAGCGGGTACGGCTGGCGGCAACCGCGGCCGGACTCATGACTTTTGTCCTGGTGGTCGTCATTTATGTTCCGCTACTGATTTCGAAGCCCTCGGACATAGGAACTGGCCTGAATTATCTGGCGGACACCTTATTGTTTTGTGGCAGCCTCCTGGCTTTCGCTGAGACTCAGCCTGAGTCTCTAGCGTCCGAACATCAAAGCAGAGAGTCTGAGGCTCCATCCGTCCAAGCGAGAGCCAGCTAGGTTCCGGCGGATGAAAGTGGCGCGGACGAATGTTGAGTGGGCATTGGGTGGCCCAGGTCTCGCTTATGTTGAGTGGGTGGAGGTTGCAGCTAATTTTCGACCGAAAGCGTAGCCAAGTGGAGGGATCCGCAGCTAGTTCAGATTCTCCTCGGCCAGCAATTGTTGAAACTTGGGTGTCGTGCGTAGCACCGCGAAATCCTTATCTTCAATGAGGCGTTTCCGATCCTTGAACCCTTCATCCATGGCCTTACGCAGATAAATGAGCGCTTGCTCCTCCTTGCCGGCGCTGGCGAAGGTCTGGGCAATGTAGTAGTTGATCTCGACGCGTTGTTCCCGGGATCCGCCGCCTTCGACCATCTTGGACTGATCGGGATTGAAGACCTGATCGTCGATGGAGAAGGCCTTTTGATACATCTTCATCCCTTGCTTATATTTCCCCTCGGCAAAATAGGAAGTGCCCAGATTGCAGTAGATCACTGCACTTTCTGACGTATGTTTCAGCGCTCGCTTGTACCAGTGCTCGGCATCTCTAAAATCATGTTGGCCGTAATACACGGCAGCAAGATTATTGGAAGCAGGAGCAAAGCGAGGGTTGATGGCCAGCGCCTGCAGGTATGCCTTGCGCGCTTCATCCAAGGCGAAAAGGTGGTGGTAGGCCATACCGATGTTGTTCCAAACGATCGCAGATTTTAGATTGGACTCCTGGAATGCGGCAATGGCTGCCGCATACTCTCCACGCGCCATCAGTATGTTGGCCTTCGTTTCGGCTGGGAGCTGGTCGACTCCGAGGCTCTTGCGCTCCTGGAAGGACACCTTCGAGGAAGCGCTATTTACAGTTTGAGTAGAAGTGGTTTGCCCTGCGAATACACGGCCCGTGGTTGAAGCAAGAACTACAACGACGAACCAGAGTCTTATTGTGAAGAGCGGGCCACTGGGATATTCACCCATAACTCGCCTCCTTGTCATTCGGCGTCGTTGCGCCAGTATGACCAGATTGCGTCTTCCATTCTCCCCCTATCGGAACAAGTCGGCAATATCCAATTCTCAGGAAATTCCGATAGCCAGTCGGCTTTCAGCGGCATTCTCTGCCTCGGGGTTTTGCTCTTGAATCGCCGCCCAAGACCGGGCATCGGAGCCCACCGCTCCGAACGGGGGTCTGCTACCAAGGGTCCACAAACTTCCCCGATCTGCGTTTCCGTGCCCGGTCCAGATCAAATTAACTTGATTTATCAATGATTTAGCCCCTATCATGAGGCCCGCGTCACGCTCTCGTTGAATTCCCCGGGAAAACCCGCTAGCAGCATTCAGGCCCTGCAGGCCCTCCGTCTGTCCTACGGCCGGCACCACTCTCGCGAACCCATGGCGAGAGTACGTCATCCGTCCACGTCCTCTGCTTTGCTAACGCTCCAGGAGAAAGACTATGAAGCTGCCATTCCGTGGCCTATCCACGGCTTTACCACTGTTGCTCTTGACCTCACTCAGCGCACCGCTTGCTCTCTTTGCCCAGGACAGCGGTGTAATGCCTAGCTCCAAAATCCTGTTTATTTCGCGCGAATTCACCAAGCCGGGCCGCGACGGCACTCCGCACCAGATGACCGAGGCAGCCTATATTCATGCCGCGGAGGCCAGCAAGAGCTCTCCGCACTATCTGGCCCTTGCTTCCCTTTCCGGGCCTTCACGAGCCCTGTTCATGTACTCCTATCCTTCCTTTGAAGCCATGGAGAAGCAGCATTTAGCGGAAATGGCTGACGCCACCTACTCCGCTGCCATCGACCGTGCCAGCGCCGCCGACGGCGACCTGCTTTCCGCGACAGATTCGAGCATTTGGATGATGCGCGATGACCTTAGTTTGAACCCAGGTTTCCGCGCCGGAGCACACCTCGAAGAGGTTCTTCAGTTCGCCGTTCGCCCCGGACATCAACCCGAGTGGGAACAACTGGTCAAGCTGGTGATGGACGGCTACAAGAAAGGCGTTCCCAACGCCCATTGGGGGATGTACGAGGAAGCGTACGGGTCCCCCGGCGGACGCTACCTTGTCCTCACCACCGTAAAGTCGGCCGCCGACCTTGACGCTTCCTTCGCCTCGGACAAGCAGTTCGTGGCCGCAATGGGGGAAGACGGCATGAAGAAACTGTCAGAACTTGAATCGGCCTGTGTCGTATCGAGAGAATCTAACCTGTTCGTTTTCGATCCCAAGATGAGTCACGCGCCAGAAGCAATCGTGAAAGCAGATCCTGAATTCTGGAAAACGAAATAATTGGGTACGACGAGGGGCCGCGGCCGCGGTCCCTCACCCGCCCCTGGCGGCGGGAAACAAGAATCTCAACATCGGTCCAGCGCGTTCCGCCCAGGCGGATTCTGTATGCTGGGCACCCTCCGCCTCGCAGTAAGCCAGATCCTCCCCGAGCTGCCAGCCTTTCTTGATGAGCCCATCGCGCAGCAATCGCGTATCCGCCACCGCCCGCGTCGACTCCCTGGTGCCGATGTCCAACCAGACGCTCAGCTTTGGCTTTTTACCCAGCGCCGCAACAGTCTTGAGAATCGTCCGATTGCGCCACCACACTGAGGGAGACATCACAGCCAGCTTGGAAAACACCGATGGATTCTGCAAGCCCAGGTACAAACTCACCAGGCCGCCCAGCGAGGACCCGCCCAAGCCGCAGTTCTCCGGCCCCTGCAGCGTCCTATACTGCGCATCGATGAAGGGCTTAAGCTCTTGGATAAGCATGCGGCCGTAGGCATCCGCTTGTCCCCCGCCGAGACGCTTATCTTCGACCGGTGTGTACTCGTCCAGCCGCTTCGGCCCGGAGTTGTAAATGCCAACAATGATCAGCGGCTCAATCGCGGCCGCCGCTGCCAACGCATCCGCAGTCTCACCCAGGCGCCAATAGTTCCCCTTGATAAACGAGGTTTCCGGATCAAAAAGGTTCTGGCCATCCTGCATGTACAGCACCGGGAATCGGCGTCCCCGCTCTACCTCATACATCGGGGGAAGATAGACAATCAGGTCGTGGTGCTGCTCCACCAGCCTGGAAACAAACTGCTGGTGTTTGTTCAGACGTGCTCCCAGGGTGCCTGGCGCGGGAGGCTTAGTTGGGTCGTTAGGGATAACCGGTTCCGTGGGCATTCTATAAAATGGCGCTGCGGTGGCTTACCCCTCCGTGGTTCTTTAGGGTAGCAAACGCAGATTGGGTGAGATTTGCGCATCCCACCCTTCGCCAAGAACGCGAAGGATGGGGCACCTGATCGATGGTGGGCGGGGATAGACAGGCTGCGGAAAAACTCTTTTTTGTATCAGGGCACGACTTTAGTCGTGCCGTAAACGAAGAAAATACGACGGGCTTTAGTCCCTGAGGTACGTCCTTCCTGCCCGGTTCCGACCGTTTTTCGCCGCCCATAGAGCCCAGGAGAGAAGTAGTTCCCCACGGAGTTACAAGGAGTGTGAAGATTGCAGCGCGAATATCATCGTTGGTGGTCAAGAGATCTGAGTCGCGATATGGAGCTGCTGTGTTTTGGTCACGCAGGAACCAGGGTGCTGGTCTTCCCCACTTCCCAGGGCCGATTCTTTGAGTATGAAAACAACGGCATGGTAGGCAGTGTGGCCGACCGCATAGAGAGCGGGCAACTGCAGCTATATTGCGTCGACAGCGTAGACGGGGAGAGTTGGTATAACAAGCAGGCACACCCCTACTGGCGAGTGCAGCGGCACATGCAATATGAGCGTTACCTGGTCGACGATGTGCTGTCCCTGATGGAGAAGAAAAACCAGACTCCGCGGCTGATCGCCACCGGGTGCAGCTTCGGCGCCTTTCATGCCGCCAACTTTGGCTTCCGCCACCCCGATAAAGTCACCGGCATCGTAACCATGGGCGGCGCCTTTGACATGAAGGACTTCGTCGAAGGCTGGTATGGCGAGGACCTGTACTTCAACAATCCGCCAGACTATCTCGCCAATTGCACCGATCCCTGGAAGTACAACCACATCCGTACCGTTCTGGCCACTGGCGAGTGGGACTTTTGCTGGGAGAAAAATGAGCGTTTTGCTACCGTCCTGCGCAACAAGGGCATACGGCATGAACTCTACGTATGGGGGGATCGCAGCTTTCACGATTGGCCCTGGTGGCAGCCCATGGCCAGGATGTACCTGGAGTAGAAAGGATTACTGTGGGCGCCCGCTGCTGGGAAGCACCAGAAGTTGATTGACCAGGCCTGACAGCCTTTCCACGTCGGCGGCCAATGAGCTGCCCAGCGCCTTGGCATCTGCGCCTGCTTGCCCCTGGGCAGCAAGATACACAAGATTGGTGAGACTTTGCAGTGGGTTGTTGATCTGGTGCGCCAGTTCGTTTGCCATCGCAGCAGCGGCCGAAGCCCGTTCCTGTTCAATCAGCTTCTTTTGTTGACGCTGGTGGCGGAAACCCATGGCTGCAAAGTCCGCCAGCATTTGCATCATGCGCGCATCGCCGTTATCGAAAGCTTCGTTGCGTCCATGCGCCATGATGAAGATGGTTCCCCGCGTCCCATCCACCTCCCACGGGAACAGCAGACCATCCGTAACCAAGGGAGCCGTAACCCCGAGTATCTCGAAAAAACGCTCCGATACGCGAAAATGCTGTGGCCGCCCGCGTAGCAGACAAACCCCGCATGCGCTCGGATATCGCGGAAGCACCGCGTCCAGGAACTCCGAGTAGCAACCCGCGGTTGCTACCCAGTGATAGAACTCCTGGTCGGTCTTGTCTTCTCGTTCGACGCTGATACCTGCGCTGTCCGCTCCGCACAACTCAACCGCTGCCTTCACTAGTTCCTGCAGGATGGTTTCAGGCTTTTCGACAAAGGCATGACAAAGCCGCTGCAGACCCGCCATCTGCACCGAGACGTCGCGATCATGCAGTCTCCGTGTCGCAAATTGAGGGTCATCCGGGAAGTCGATGACCTCCAGACCGGTATCCTTCAATTCGGATAAGACGACGCTCATGGACACCTTCGCTGCGGGCTTCAAGTAATATGTTGATTCTAAACTGGAACCGGGAAAATGCTTTAGAATTGGCCTTTAGTCCCAACCCACGGCATTTGTTTCGGGCCTCTTTTAGCAAGGCAATGGTTTCGTCTCGACCCTTTCGTTTCGACCCTTCGTTTCGACCAAGGAGCCGCCGTGAAGAAAATCGGAATCATTTTCGGGATGGAGTCGACCTTCCCGCCTGCACTGGTCGACCGGATCAACTCCTTCAGCGACCCAGGCATCGACGCTGAGTTGGCCTGGATTGGCGAGGTCCGGATGGCGGAACCCTCTCCCTACCACGTCATTATCGACCGCATCTCCCACGACATCCCTTTTTATCGCGGCTACCTCAAGAACGCCGCCCTTTCCGGATCCATCATCATCAACAACCCGTTCTGGTGGAGTGCTGACGACAAGTTCTTCAACTTCGCACTGGGTACCAAGCTAGGGGTCGCGATCCCCAAAACCGTGCTTCTGCCCCACAAACACCACCCGCCCGGTACGACTGACCACTCCATGCGAAACCTGCAGTACCCCCTCCCCTGGGACAGCATTTTCGATTACGTGGGCTTTCCCGCGTTCCTCAAGCCCTTCGACGGAGGCGGCTGGAAAGATGTGTACAAGGTTGATTCACCAGCCGAGTTCTTCCATGCCTACGAGCAGACTCGCGATCTTTGCATGACCCTGCAGACGGCGGTGAAATTCAAAGAATATTTCCGCTGCTACTGTGTTGGCCAGCAAAACGTCCACATCATGCAATACGACCCTTCCAGGCCTTTTCACGAGCGCTATGTAAAGGACCCGGCGCCGGTAGACCCCAAGCTCCTGGAGCGGGTAGAACGCGACTGCCTGACCCTCTGCCGCGCCCTGGGCTACGACTTGAACACGGTCGAATTCGCCTGTGAGGATGGGATCCCTTACGCCATCGACTTTATGAATCCGGCGCCCGATGCGGATATAAACTCGGTAGGCCCAGATAATTTTGACTGGATCGTAAACCAGGTGGCTAAGCTGGCCATGGAAAAGGCCCGGAACCACACCGGGGAGGCTCCCGAATACCGCTGGAGCGCCTTCCTGGGCGGACCTTCGGCCGCCTCGCCGAGCGGACCAGCAGCAAGCGAGATCAGCCAGGAGGTACGGGGATGAATCAACCCAGTTTCAGCATCGGAATCGAAGAGGAATACCAGACCATCGACCCGGAAACGCGTGATCTTCGATCCCACATCCAATCGGAAATTCTTCCCCGGGCCAAGCTGGTCACCATGGACCGCGCCAAGCCTGAGCTTCACCAGTCGGTGGTCGAAGTGGGCACCAAAGTTTGCCGGGACATTCAGGAAGCCCGCGAAGACATTCTCGATTTACGCCGGCATATGATCACCCTGACCAGCGAAAGCGGCATGTGGCTGGCCGCTGCCAGTACCCACCCGTTTGCCGACTGGCGAGTGCAGGAGATCCATCCTGACGACCGCTACAAGCAAGTGGTGGAAGATTTACAGCTGGTGGCGCGCGCCAACCTGGTCTTCGGATTACACATCCACGTCGGGATCGAGGACCGTAACACCGCCATCCACATCATGAATTCGATGCGCTACTTCCTGCCCCACATCCTGGCGCTCTCCTCGAACTCACCTTTCTGGGAAGGCACCAAGACGGGATTCAAGTCGTATCGATCGAAAGTGTTCGAGCGCTTCCCCCGCACCAACATTCCGGATGTTTATGCCAACTGGGCGGAGTATGAGACCTTTATCAACCTGCTGGTGAAGACCAATTGCGTCGACAACGGCAAGAAGGTCTGGTGGGACATTCGCCCTCATCCCTTCTTCAATACTCTGGAAGTCCGGGTATGCGACATTCCTATGCGGCTGGATGAAACCATGGCGATTGCCGCGTTGATCCAGGCCACGGTGAAAATGCTTTACGACTTGCATGCCCGCAATAAGAGTTATCGCATCTACGGACGCGCCCTCATTATGGAAAACAAATTTCGCGCCGCCCGCTATGGCATTGATGGCAAACTGATCGACTTCGGCAGAGAAGAAGAGGTGCCGCTGCGCGACCTGATGATCGAATATATCGACCTCATCTCCGATGCAGCCAAAGACCTGGGCTGCGAACGCGACATAGCCTATATCCACGAGATGCTCAGAATGGGCACCGGCGCAGACCGGCAGCTCAAGGTATACGAACAAACGGGCGATCTAAAGAAAGTAGTCGACTACATCGTGGCAGAAACCCGAGTAGGCGTGATGCAGGAAACGGCGGCTTTGCAGGGGTAGTGCAGATGAAACAAAGAGAGGAAGTTGCTTGTCCCAACCCGTTTTGACTGACATCACCAGGATCGAATTCGATCCCCTGTTTTCGCCCGGCGCCTCGAACGCTGTCAACACCTGCCTGCGCATCCAGCCTGCAGAAAAAGTAACGCTGATCACCGACAACGCCTGCCGCGAGATTGCCGCCAGCATTGCCCAGGAACTCATCAAGGTCGGCTGCCCTTTCAAGGCCTTGGTGCTCGAAGACCTCGCCCCGCGGCCGCTGGCTGGTTTGCCGCGCGAGATCGCGGAAGACATGGAGACCAGCGACGTAAGCATCTTCGCTGTGCGGGTGCAGACCAACGAACTGAAGTCGCGCATGGAGATGACGGCGATCGTCAACCGCCGGCGCATGCGCCATGCCCACATGGTCAACATCAACCGCCAGATCATGCTCGAAGGCATGCGCGCCGACTTCAACCACGTCGACGCCCTGAGCAGCAAAGTGATGGAAATTGTCAGCGGCGCAAAAGAGATCACCGGCAAAACCGCCGCCGGCAGCAACTTCACCGGTGTGCTGAACCCGGACTATCGCTGGCTCAAGACCAGCGGCATCATCAGCCGCGACAAGTGGGGAAATCTGCCCGGCGGCGAAATCTTTACCTCTCCTGGAGAGGTGAACGGAGTGTACGTAGTGGACGGTGTGGTCGGTGACTATCTCTGCGACAAATACGGAGACCTCGAGCACCAGCCGCTGACCATACGCATGCGCAACAATCGCATCACCGAAGTTTTCAGCGAGAACAAGGCACTGGAACAGGATTTCTGGTCGTACACCCACACTGACGAAAACAGCGATCGCGTAGGCGAGTTCGCCATCGGCACCAATATTGAATTGACCGACGTAATCGGCCAAATCCTGCAGGACGAGAAATTCCCCGGCATTCACATCGCCTTTGGCAATCCGTACGGCGAGCACACCGGGGCGCAGTGGTACTCCGGGACCCACATCGACGTAGTTGGGCGCAAGTTCGATATCTGGGTGGACGGGCGGCAGATCATGGAGAAGGGCCACTTCCTGATAGAGGGCTAACCATGATCCCCGCTCTGCGCGAGGCCTTCAACCGTGACTTTCGCCCTGAGACCTACCAGCGGTTCCTGCAGGATTTAGAAGCCAACGCCGGCACGCCGATTGCCTTTCGTGTTTCCGAGTCCCCCTGCTTCTTTCCCAAAGCCCTGCTTGAACTGATGGCGGAGTATGGCCGTGACCTGGTGTTGCAGCTGGTGAACAATCCCGGCTATCACCGCGCCTCCGACGCCACCATCCCGCCCCGCTATAACGTTGCTAACGAATCGCCGCGGCCCATGTTCCTGCAGGTCGACTTCGGCCTGGTGCGCAATGCGCAGGGAGAGCTGGAGCCCAGGTTAGTTGAGCTGCAAGCCTTCCCCTCTCTCTATGGGTATCAGCCGGTGTTGGCCAGCCAGTACATTGCGTCGTACGGACTGCCATCCAGCCTGGGCATCTACCTCGGAGGCTACGATCAGCACAGCTATCAGCAACAGATGCGGGAGCTGATCGTCGCCGGGCACGACCCGGAGAATGTAATCCTGCTTGAGATCCATCCGGAGAAGCAGAAAACGCTTTGCGATTTCTTAATTACCCAGCGCGATCTAGGCATCGCCGTGGTTGATATCCTCACTCTGAGGAAACGCGGGAACCGACTGTTCTACCAACAAGGCGGACGCGAAATTCCCGTGCATCGCATCTACAACCGCTGCATTGTGGACGAGCTGGAGCGCAAAGACATCCAACTGCCTTTCGACCTGACTGAGCCGCTCGACGTGGAATGGGCAGGCCACCCAAACTGGTACTACCGCATCAGCAAGTTCTCCATCCCCTACCTGAAGCATAAATGTGTACCCAAGACGTGGCTGCTTGACCAGAACAGCGCGGTTCCTGCTGACAACGAGAATTACGTGTTGAAGCCGCTTTATTCCTTCGCCGGCCAGGGGATCAAGTTCCATCCGACGCAGGCCGACGTAAATGCCATCCCGGCAGAGCAGCGTCACCACTACATGCTGCAGGAGCGTATGCGTTTTGAGCCGGTCATTGAAACCCCTTTGGGCATGACTCAAGCCGAAATCCGCATTATGTATGTTTGGCCAGAGAACGGAGAGATGACTCCAGTACTGCCTTTGCTTCGGATGGGACGAGGCATCATGATGGGCGTCGATCACAACCGAAACCTGGAATGGGTCGGCGGATCAGCAGCACTTTGGGTGTAGTCAAATCCTCGACTCCCGGCGGGAACATGCCGATAGGTAGTTGGGGGTAAAGGTCCTGCGCCGAAACGGCTATCTCGTCCTGATTTGCGTGATGCTCGGCGTGCTCCTGGGCCCGGCCGATTCCGTCGCTCAGCCATCGCGAGCCGAGCGGCTGCCCTTACCTACCCTCACCACGGCGCACAACGCCCACAGTCTGACCATTTCGCAGGCGCGGCGAAAATATTCCGTGAAACTGCGCGCCGTGGTCACCTACTACGACCCTTTCGCCGACCCACGACGACCGGTACTATTTGTGTCCGACTCGTCTGGCGGTATCTATGTTCTTCTTCCAGGCTTTCCTACTGCTTCTTTTGAGACCGGCGACCTGATTGAAATAACAGGGGTGAGCGCCGCCGGAGATTATGCTCCCATCGTCCGGGCCACCGAGGCGCACGTAATTGGGAAGTCGCACTTGCCTTTGACCGCGCCGCGGGAAAGCTTGACCGAAATGCTTACCGGCGCGACGGACGGCCAATGGGTAGAGGTGGAGGGAGTGGTGCTTGCGGCCCGGCAGTCGGGTAACAGCCTAAATTTAGATCTCGCCTTGAGCGACGGCGCTATCACCGCGACGACCATTGGGGAAGCGGGAACGGATTATGACAACCTGGTCGACGCTAAAGTAACGCTTCGAGGCAACGCGGCCCCACGATACAACCACCAGTTCCAGATGACTGGTGTTCACCTGTTCTTTCCCAATCGGGCCCAGGTGACAGTTGAGCAACCTGCGCCTGCCCACCCCTTTGCCTCACCGATTTCGCCGGTAAGCGGCCTGCTGCTGTTCACTCCCGATTCCGCCTGGCATCACCGCGTTCACATCCGGGGAACGGTTACCCTGTCATGGCCCGGCCGGTTACTCTGCATTCAGGACGGGGTTCACGGCCTTTGTGCGCAGACCAACCAAGTCACGCCGCTCTGCCCTGGAGAGCTGGTCGATGTGATCGGCTTTCCTATCATTGGCACATTCACCCCCACCCTGACGCACGCTACTTATAGAGCGGCGGGGTACCAGCGGCTTGTTCCTGTCGTCGTGAACGCGGACGAAGCGCTGCGCGGATACGACGACGCACGGTTGGTGGAAATCAAAGGCCAACTCATCGGGCAAGACGATTCTGCAAGCGACCCGAACATCGTGTTGTCGTCCGGTAACTACGTGTTTTCAGCCGTCTTGCCCGCACAAGCCGGCTCACGGTTGCCGACCTGGAAAAAAGGAACCACTTTCAAAATAACTGGGATCTGCTCGGTGAAGGGCTCCGCCGAAGTGAATGGCGTGAGTGCGACAGGCTTTCCAATCCCTGAGTCATTTCGTATTTTGTTGCGCTCGCCGCAGGATGTGGTGGTCATAAAGAGTCCTTCCTGGTGGAGCCCGGCTCACGCCATTGCCACGGTGGGCGTGGGAGTTGTATTCACCGTGGTGGTGCTGGTGTGGAGTTTCGTGTTGCGCAGGCGAGTCCAAGAGCAGACCTTTACCATCCGCCAGCAACTTGAGGAAGCGGCGAAGCTCCGGGCCGCGGCCGAAGCCGCCAGCCATGCCAAGAGCGAGTTCCTGGCCAACATGAG